>JAEEGK010031365.1_pt1 | contig 10479 bp, 8 predicted proteins | sample 8958771 | NCBI WGS metagenome assembly JAEEGK01 (sample SAMN16246547, study PRJNA631951) | gut metagenome | biome: gut microbiome; feature: rumen; material: SC-attached | host: Bos | place: Iran: Karaj | collected 2018-10 | reverse complement strand
CGCCGAGGAAGCGGTGCGCAAGTCGGCGGAATTCGCCGAGCCGGGAGACGTGGTCCTCCTCTCCCCCTGCTGCGCGAGCTTCGACCTGTTCAAGAACTACGAGGACCGCGGACAGCAGTTCAAGGAGGCCGTCAGGAAGCTGTAAATGAAAAAAGGGAAGAAAAGGAACATCTGGAACTGGATGGACGGGTTCCGGGGAGACAAGGTGGTGCTGATCATCGCCCTGCTCCTCATGCTCATTTCCGTCATTTCCGTGTTCTCCTCCACCCCGCTGCTGGCCATCGAGACCGGCGTGGACCGCATCGGCATCATGACCACCCAGCTCAAGGTGGTGGGGCTCGGCGTGCTGGTGATCCTCCTGCTGTACATCTTCGGCCGGAGCGGGCTCTACCGCTGGGTGGGCAAGTGGTGCTATCCCCTGTCCCTGGTGATGCTCGTCATCCTGGTCTTCAACCTGAACCTCGGGATCGTCCAGGCCGGCGAAATCAACGGCGCCCGCCGCATCATCAAGGTGTTCGGGAAGCAGCTCCACGTGTACGAGTTCGTGAAGGTGTTCATGGTCCTGTACCTCGCATGGGCGCTGGACGCGTACAAGAAAGGCGAATTCAAGCTCAACAAGTTCCTCGCGGCGCTGGCGCCGAAGCTGTTCACCTGGACCACCCGGCCGCTTGGTGAGAAACTCGTCTACATCTACCTCCCCGCCCTCCTGACCATCGGGTTCGTGGCGGCGGGCTCCAACTCGTCGGCCCTGTTCCTCGCCGCCGTGCTGATCCTCATCATCCTGATCGGCGGCGTGAACTTCAAGGAGATCGCCCTGTTCTTCGCCGGCTGCGTGGCCCTGGCGGGCCTGCTGTTCATCGGCTACCAGACGGGCCTGCTGAAGAGCAACCGCATCGACACGGCCATCAGCCGCATCACGAACGACGACGACGCGACGATGGAGATCCTGCTGAACTCGAAGGTCGGCTCGCCGGAATACGAGGCGGCGCGCGACGAGCTGCGGCAGCCCGTGGGCGCACTCCTCGCCATCAAGGAAGGCGGCCTCGTGGGCAAGGGCATCGGCAACAGCACCCAGAAATACGCGGTCCCGGTCATCTTCGGCGACTACATGTTCAGCTTCATCATCGAGGAGACCGGCTTCATCGGGGCGATCTTCATCATCCTGCTGTACTTCAGCCTCCTCGCCCGGAGCTCGACCATCGCCAAGGACTGCGACAACTACTTCGACAAGATCGTGGTGGCGGGACTCGCCATCCTCGTCACCGGACAGGCCTTCATGCACATGATGGTCAATGTCCATTTCCCCCTGGTTCCCCAGACCGGCCAGACCCTGCCCCTGGTGAGCCACGGAACCACCTCGTTCCTGGTGTTCAGCGCCGTGTTCGGCATCCTGCTGTCCATCAGCCGCGAGACGTACCTGAAAATGCGCAAGCGCGAGGAGGAAGCGGTTCCCCTCATCCAGCGGGAACCCGCCGACGAGGTCCAGGCCAGCCTGGACGACCTCGACAACCTGGAATCCGCCAACCTGGACAATGAGCAAGACTATGGAGTATAAACCTTTACGCGCCATCATCAGCGGCGGCGGCACGGGCGGTCACATCTTCCCGGCCATCTCGATCGCGAACAAACTGAAGGAGCTGAACCCGGCCACGGAAATCCTCTTCGTCGGCGCCACCGGCAAGATGGAGATGGAGAAGGTGCCGGCGGCCGGCTACAGGATCGTCGGCCTCCCCATCGTCGGGATGCAGCGCCAGCTGAACCTGAAGAACATCGTCAACGACCTCCAGGTGCCCTTCCGGGTGCTGAAGAGCGTGTCGATGGCGAAGAAGCTCATCCGCGAGTTCAAGCCGGACATCGTCATCGGCGTGGGCGGCTACGCCAGCGCGCCCCTGCTCTGGGCGGCGACAGGGATGAAGGTCCCCGCCCTCATCCAGGAGCAGAACGGCTTCGCCGGCCTGACGAACAAGCTCCTCGGGAAGCGGGTGCAGAAGATCTGCGTCGCCTACGAGGGCATGGAACGCTTCTTCCCGGCCGACCGGATCGTGCTGAGCGGCAACCCCATCCGCAAGGAGGTCTCCACCCCGCCGACGGCCGCGATAAAGGAGGAGGCGATGGAATACTACCGCCTGGATCCGGAGAAGAAGCACCTGTTCATCGTGGGCGGCAGCCTCGGCAGCGGCACGCTGAACCGGTCGATGAAGCGGTGGATCGAGGCCGGCTGCCCCGGCGGCGAGACCGTCGAAGTCATCTGGCAGTGCGGCAAGTACTACAAGAAAGGCGTGGACGAGTTCATGGCCCAGCACCCCTGTCCGGGCGTGCAGCACTACGACTTCATCGCGCGGATGGACCTCGCGTACGCGGCGGCGGACGCCGTCGTGACGCGCAGCGGCGCCAGCACGGTGTCGGAGCTGTGCGCGATGCACAAGGCGGCCATCTTCGTGCCCTCGCCCAACGTGGCGGAGGACCACCAGACGCACAACGCGATGGCCCTCGTGCGCCGCAACGCGGCCCTCATCGTCAAGGACGCCGACGCGCCCGAGAAACTGATGGCGACGGCCATGGAGCTCCTCTCCGACCCGGGCCGCATCGCCACGCTGGAGGAGAACGCCGGCAAGATGGCATTGACGGAAGCGGCGCAGGTGATCTGCGACGAAGCATATAAACTGGTATGAAGAACGTATATTTCATAGGCATCGGAGGTATCGGGATGAGCGCCCTGGCCCGGTATTTCAAGTTCAAGGGGTACGCGGTGTCCGGCTATGACAAGACGCCGTCGGACCTGACGGCGCAGCTCATGGCGGAAGGGATCGGCGTGCATTACGACGACCGTCCGGACCTCGTTCCGGCCGACGTGAAGGAGACCCTCGTCATCTGGACGCCGGCCATCCACGAGCTCAAGGAGCTGGATTTCGTGCGGGAGAACGGGTACCGCGTGGTCAAGCGCTCCCTCGCCCTCGGCGAGGTCGCGAAGGGCCAGCGCTGCCTCGCCGTCTCCGGCACGCACGGCAAGACGACCACCTCCACGATGATCGCCCATATCTTCACCGAGAGCGGTGAAGGATGCTCCGCCTTCCTCGGCGGCATCTCCCGCAACTACGGGACGAACCTCCTCGTGAGCGACAATGACGTGGTGGTGGCCGAGGCCGACGAGTTCGACCGCTCCTTCCACCAGCTGTTCCCGGAGATCGCCGTCATCACGGCCATCGACGCGGACCACCTGGACATCTACGGCGACTATGCCCATGTCCTGGAGGCGTTCCAGATCTTCGCCTCGCAGGTAAGCGGGACCGTCATCGCCAAGAAGGGTGTCCCCATCACGCCGGCGGACACGAAAGCGCAGCTTCTGACCTACCATTATACCGATCCGGAGGCCGATTTCTACGCCATGGACCCGCATCCGGACGCCTGCGGCAACTTCCTCTACGACCTCCGCTGGCCGGGCGGCGTCCTGAAGGGCATCCGCGTCGGCGCGCCCGGGCGGGTGAACGCCGAGAACAGCATCGCCGCGGCCGCCGTCGCCCTCACCTACGGGCTGGACCCGGAGGCCGTGAAACACGCCATCGGCACCTTCGAGGGCGTCAAGCGCCGCCTGGAGGTCCATGTGAACAAGCCGGGCGCCGCCTATGTCGACGACTACGCCCACCATCCGGCGGAACTCGCGGCGGCCATCGCCTCCCTCCGGGACATCTTCCCGGGGCGGAAGCTCACCGCCATCTTCCAGCCGCACCTGTACACCCGGACCCGGGACTTCGCGCCCGAGTTCGCCGCCGCGCTCAGCGCGGTGGACAAGCTCATCCTCCTCCCCATCTATCCCGCCCGCGAGGAGCCCATCCCGGGCGTCACGTCCGACATCATCTTCCGGGACGTGACCGCCCCCGAGAAGGTGCTCGTGGAGAAGGAGAAGCTTATGGAATACCTTGAGAATGAACCGGTTGACGTGCTGGTTACCTTCGGGGCCGGCAACGTGGACCGCTTCATCGGACCGATCGCCGAACTCGTGAAGAACCGCTGATGAAACCCGTCGTCCGCTACATCATCGCCGCCTCGGCCGTCACCGCCTGCCTGTTCCTCTGGCTGGTGGGCGACCGCGTGGGCGCGGAAAACCGCCGGGAAGTGACCTGCAACAGCGTCGACGCCATCATCGCCGACAGCCTCGCGTTCATCTCCCCGGATGACATCAAGGACTGGATGGCGGACTACGGCACCTATCTCGGACTCCGGCTGGACAGCGTGGACCTGAAGAAGGTCGAGGCCGTCATCGACGGAAAGAGCGCCGTCCGCAAGAGCCAGGCCTGGCTCACCGACGACGGCGTCCTCCACGTCAGCGTCACCCAGCGGGCGCCGGTGGTCCGTTTCCAGGGCGCCTCCGGCGGCTTCTACGCCGACGCGGAAGGCTTCCTGTTCCCGCTCCAGCTGCGCCACACCGCCCGGGTCCCGGTCGTGGACGGCGCCCTCCCCCTGAAGATCGACAAGAACTTCAAGGGCGTGCCCGAGACGGAGAAGGAGCGGCAGTGGGTCCTGTCCGTGCTGGACCTCGTCCGCTGGCTGGGCGCCCGCAAGGAATGGAACGACCTGGTGGGACAGATCTCCGTCCGGAAGGACGGGAACCTGGTCCTGGTGCCGCGCGAGGGCGTCGAGCGCTTCGTCTTCGGCACGCCCACCGACATAGAGGCCAAATTCGGCCGCATCCGCAAGTACTACGAAAGCGTCGCCCCGACGCGGGAAACCCCGTACAAGACCGTGGACGTGCGCTTTGACGGCCAGATTATCTGCAGAAACAAATAATGATACGATATGGAAGAACGTTACATTGCGTCAATTGACCTGGGGACCTCCAAGCTCGGACTCTGCGTAGCCCGCGTGAAGGGGGATGATGTTCAGGTCGTCTACTACAAGGAGACGCCGTCCGCCGGCATCCGGGGCAGCGTGGTCGCCAACCCGATGAAGGCGTCCCTCCCCCTGAAGAAGGCCATCCAGGAGGCCGAGGACGAGCTGATGATCAAGATCCTGCAGGTGGTCGTGGGCATGCCCCGCAGCGACGTGCGGCAGGAGACCGCCACGGGCGGCATCGTCCGCTCCAACCCCGACGACTACATCACCGAGGAGGAGGTCGAGAACCTGAAGGCGATGGCCCTCGAGTCCTACCCGCTGGACGACGAGACCAGCCAGATCATGTACGGCGCCGTGGCCCAGTCCTTCTCCATCGACGACCAGATCCAGCTCGTGGAAAGCGACGTCGTGGGCACCCTCTCCAAGGAACTGGAGGGCAATTTCAAGGTGTTCATCGGCAGCCGCCGCGCCACCACCGCCGTGGACAAGATCTTCAATTCGATGGGGATCGCCATCGCGAAGAAGTACTTCCTGCCGGACGTGGTCGCGAAGACCGTCCTCACGGAGGAAGACCGCCAGAGCGGCGTCGCGCTCGTGGACATCGGCGCGGGCGTCACGTCCGTCGCCATCTACCAGGGCGGCATCATGCGTTCCTACGTCGCCATCCCCTTCGGCGGCAAGACCATCACCGGCGACATCCGCACCGAGTGCTCCATCTCGGAGGACCTCGCGGAGAAGATCAAGCTCAAGTTCGGCGCCTGCATGCCCGGCAAGCTCGCCTCCCTGAGCGAGAAGGTCCTGCAGATCCGGCTCACCGAGCCGTATAAGGAAGTGACGGTCAAGTACATCTCCGAAGTCATCGACGCGCGCAGCCGCGAGATCATCAACGCGGTCCTGTACTACATCCAGGAGAGCGGGCTGGAGAACAACCTGCGCGGCGGCATCGTCCTCACCGGCGGCGGCGCCTCGCTCGTGAACTTCGCCAACCTGTTCAAGGAGCTCTCCGGCTACGAGGTGCGCATCGGCTTCCCGAGGCACCTGTTCTCCGCGTCCGTGGGCGCGGGCGTGTACAACCCGTCGGCGGCCGCGGCCATCGGCATGGTCCTCGCGGCCAAGGACGACCGGATGCCCGACTGCGTCACCCGCCCGGAACCGGTCTGGGCCGACGCCCCCGAGGCGGAGGAAACCGCCGAAGAAGAGACCGAGGAGACGGCGGAAGAGCCGTTCTTCGTCCCTGATTCCTCCTTCCAGCAGGGCGAGCAGGGCACGCTCATCAACGTGGAAGAGTACGGACCGGCCGTGCAGCCGGAAGAGAACCCGGAGAAGCCCGCCGAGAAGCCGAAGAAGGTGAAGAAGGAGAAGGCCCGGAAAGAGGCCGGTCCCGAAAAGCCGAAGATGCGCTGGTTCAAGGGCAAGATCAAGGACATCGGCGTCAAGGTCAAGAACGGCGTGCTCGATTTCTACGACGAGATGACCCGGGAAGAGGAAGAGAACGAAAACAAGTAAAACGAGGAGGACAAGGATATGGATATGACATTGGACCACGATATCATGCCCCGCGACTGGAGCGAGGAGAACTCCATCATCAAGGTCATCGGCGTAGGCGGCGGAGGCTGCAATGCCGTGAACTACATGTACAAGCAGAAGATCAAGGGCTGCAACTTCATCGTGTGCAACACCGACTCCCAGGCCCTCTACAAGAGCGAGGTGCCCACGAAGATCCAGATGGGCTCCAAGGGCCTCGGCGCGGGCACCGACCCCGTGGAAGGCCGCAACGCCGCCCTGGAATCCCAGGACGAGATCGCCGCGAAGGTGCTGGACAACGGCACCGAGATGCTCTTCATCACCGCCGGCATGGGCGGCGGCACCGGCACGGGCGCGTCCCCGGTCATCGCCAAGATGGCGAAGGACCGCGGCATCCTCACCGTCGCCGTCGTCACGATCCCGTTCAAGAACGAAGGCAACGAATCCCAGTCCAAGGCCGTGGACGGCATCCACGAGCTGGAGAAGAACGTGGACAGCCTCCTCATCATCAACAACGAGAAGCTGTACGAGTTCTTCGGCGACACCCTCGCCCACGAGGCCTTCCCGATGGCCGACGAGGTCCTGGCGACCGCCGTGCGCGGCATCATCGAGGTGATCACCCAGCCCGGCTACATCAACGTGGACTTCAAGGACGTGTCCAAGATGATGCGGAACTCCGGCATGGCCCTGATGGGCACCGGCCTCGGCACGGGCAACAACCGCCTGGAGGACGCCGTCAAGGGCGCCTTCGAGTCCCCGCTCCTGAACGACTTCGACCTCAAGACCGCGAAGAACGTCCTCATCAACATCACCTCCGGCAACAACGAGCGCGGCATCAAGATGAAGGAACTGGAGACCATCGACGAGATGATCACCCAGTACACCGGCAGCGCCAACCGCTTCAAGAAGGGCCTCATCTGGGACGACGATCCCGAGATCGGCGACAAGGTGCGCATCACCGCCATCGTCACCGGCTTCGACATGGGCCAGCTGGGCCATATCACGGACGTGAACCTCGGGAACATCGTCATCATCGACCGCGACTTCCAGTGGGAAACCACCTACAAGGGCGCCGAAGTGCCGCTCCCGGACATGGCTCCGTCCATCAAGGTCGGCTTCAACACGGCCGAACCCACCCGCCGTTTCCACTTCACGGAGGACACGAAGCCCTGCCTGTGCGTGGAACCCGGCGAAAGCATCAGCGAGCTGGAGGCCGTTCCGGCCATCCGCCGCGCGCACGAAGGGAAAAAATAGCTATCTTTGCACTTTCAAAGTCAATTCGAGCTTGTAGAGATCGCTATGGAAAGAAGAACACGCGTCCGTTTCGCCCCGTCTCCGACCGGTCCGCTCCACATGGGCGGCGTCCGGACGGCCTTGTATAACTACCTGTATGCCAAGCAGCACGGAGGAGACTTCATCCTCCGGATCGAGGATACCGACTCCAACCGGTTCGTCCCGGGCGCGGAGGAATACATCATCGAAGCGCTGCGCTGGTGCGGCATCATCCCCGACGAGGGCGTGGATGCCGACGGCAAGGTCGTGGAGTCCTCGACCCCGCAGCATCCCCATGCGCCGTACCGCCAGAGCCAGCGGCGTCCCATCTACCGGGACTTCGCCGACCAGCTGGTGGAGGCTGGATGGGCCTACTACGCGTTCGACACGCCCGAGGAGCTGGACGCCTGCCGCAAGGCCGCCGAGGCCGAAGGACAGACCTTCACCTACAATGCGGTGACGCGCATGTCCCTCCGCAATTCCCTCACCCTTTCCCCGGGCGAGGTGGAGCACCTGCTGGCGGAAACCACGAACTGGACCGTCCGCTTCAAGATGCCGCAGAACCGCGTGGTGGAGATGGACGACCTCATCCGCGGCCACATCTCCGTCAATACCGACACCCTGGACGACAAGGTGCTCTGGAAGCGGGCCGACGAGCTCCCGACCTACCACCTCGCCAACATCGTGGACGACCATCTGATGGAAATCTCCGAGGTCATCCGCGGCGAGGAGTGGCTCCCGTCCCTGCCGCTGCACTACCTGCTGTACGAGGCGTTCGGATGGACCGATACCATGCCCCGTTTCGCGCATCTGTCGCTGCTGCTCAAGCCGGACGGCAAGGGCAAGCTCTCCAAGCGCGACGGCGACCGCCTGGGCTTCCCGGTGTTCCCCCTGCGCTGGGTCAATGCCGAGGGTGAAGTCTCCCGCGGCTACCGCGAGGACGGCTACTTCCCGGAGGCCTTTGTCAACATGCTCGCTTTCCTGGGCTGGAACCCGGGCGACGACACCGAGCTCTACACCCTGGACGAGCTGGTTCCGGTGTTCTCGCTGGAGCGCGTCATCAAGTCCGGCGCCCGTTTCAACGCCGACAAGGCCAAGTGGTACAACAAGGAATATCTCCGGATGAAGCCGGCTGAAGAGCTGGCCGACCTGTACGCCCCCATCCTGGAAAAGCACGGCATCAAGGTCGTGGACTGCCCCGCCTGCGCCCTCGTGGCCGGCTCGGAACTGTCCCCGGAAGGCTTTGATTTCGAGAACCATATCTTCACGAAGCAGTATGTCGCCCGCGTGGTCGAGACCCTGCGGGACCGCGCCACCTTCGTCTCCGACTTCTGGGACGCCGCACCCTACCTGTTCGTCTCGCCGGAGGACTACGCCGGCTTCGGCATCAAGGCCGGCGGCCCCGCCGTCGCGCCGGAGCGGGTCGATCCCCGCGCCAAGGTGTACGACGACCTGGCCACGGCGCCGTTCCTGGCGAAGGACGTGGACAAGTTCTGGAAACCGGAGTGGTACGAGTACTGCTTCGAGGTGTGCCAGCACATCACCGGCCGCGAATTCGGCTTCGACGACCTCGAAGTCTACCGCGGCGCCCTGGAAGTCCCGGCCCTGGAGAAAGAGCTCGAGGACTACATCAAGATGCGCGAGTATCCGATGGGCAAGGTGATGAACAGCCTGCGCCTCGCCCTCACGGGCAGCGCGAGCGGCCTGGGCATCGCCGCGATCATTTCCCTCATCGGCCGCAAGGAATTCGCCCGCCGGATGACCTTCATCGCCAACCGGCTGGGCCGGATCTAATCGGCCAGCAGGGCCAAGGCTTCTTCAAGAGACAGGGCGTCTTCCAGGCGGAAGGCGCCTGTTTTTGTGCGGACGAGGGACGACAGGTGGGCGCCGGTGCCGAGGGCTTCCCCGAGGTCGCGGGCGAAGGCGCGGATGTACGTGCCCTTCGAGCACGCGATCCGGATCCTCGCCTCCGGCAGGCCCAACGAGGAGGTGTCCGCGACGTTGATGCGGGAAGAGGCAGATTTAACATTGTTCTGGGCATCCGCAGAGACTCCGCGGACTAAAATTTTTTCTCCCGAAAAAAGGTCGATAAAATTTTGTCCGACTCCGTTAGCGGATGCCCCGTAAGCGGATTCCCGAGGTCCGGCGGAGGCCTTCACATACTCGAGCAGTTCCAGGTCGGAGATGGTGATGCGGCTGCGGTGGAGGGTTTCGAGGGCCGCGGCGTCGAAGTCGGGGTCCAGGACGCCTTTCTGCGCGTTGCGGTACAGTTTGCGGGCCATTTCGTAGGCGCGGACGCCATCGACGGACTTGGCGCTGAACAGCGGCGCGACCTGTTCCTGCGGGCCCAGGAAGGACGGGAGGACGGCGCGGACGGCCTCCTCCGTCACCTGGTCGTACGGGAACGTCCGGTCCACTTCCTTCTCCAGGTCGTAGGAAGGCGTCGTGGCGCCGAAACGGATGCCGGCGACATACTCCTTGTCATGGTCCTGGAACTCCTGCGCGCGCTTGCAGGCCGGGCCCAGGCACACGAGCAGCACGCCCGTCGCCAGCGGGTCCAGCGTCCCCGCGTGGCCCACCTTCAGGTTCTTCTTGCGGAAGTGCCGGAAAGCCGCGAACTTGACCTTCCGGATGACATCGGCCGAGGTCCATCGGTACGGTTTGTCGATGGGCAGGACGATGCCGTCCGGGTAATCGGCGATATCGTGGGATAGGACGGCCCCGGGAGCAGGCTGGAAAAAGCTCATCGGCAGGGCATCTTGTCGATGCGGCGCTGGTGGCGGCCGCCTTCGAAGGCGGTGTCCAGCCAGGTGCGGACGATGTTGGAGGCGATGCGGTACGGGATGAACCGGG
>JAEEGK010031360.1_pt1 | contig 10481 bp, 11 predicted proteins | sample 8958771 | NCBI WGS metagenome assembly JAEEGK01 (sample SAMN16246547, study PRJNA631951) | gut metagenome | biome: gut microbiome; feature: rumen; material: SC-attached | host: Bos | place: Iran: Karaj | collected 2018-10 | reverse complement strand
CCAGCACCCCGCTGATCCAGCGGATGTTGTCAAATTCCCTGTTGTAGTTTTCGCCCGGCACGCTCTTCCCCGGACCGCCCATCGTGTCGATGGCGTATAGGTGGAAATGCTTTCCCAGCTCCGGTGCGTTATAGATCCACATCAGTGCCGAGTCGTCCCCGACGCCGTGGAAAAGCACCAGCGCCGGTCCTTCCTCCGCCCCGCATTCGATCACGTGGGTGGTTCCGTATTCGGTCTCCACGTCTTTTTCCTTTGTCCCGCACTGCCAGCCGGACAGGAGCCGGTCATAGGTTTCCAGGATTGCCTGCCCGCTTTTTTCGCTTCTGTACTTTTTCATTTCCTGTCTTCTCCCTTATCTGTAAATACCCGGTTGTAAAACGCCGTCAGGTTCCGGGTCATCCTGTCCGTATCCCCGGAGAAATAACCCAGCATGATCATTCCGTGGTATTCCCCGGCCAGGCAGTCCGCGTCTGTTTCCCGGATTTCACCGCGGGCCGCAAGCAGTTCAAACACCTTTGCCTCATGCGCGATCGGATCGGTAAACATCATTTTCTGCCAGGCTTCCCCCGCGGCGGGTTCATGGAAGCGCTCGCTCTCCAGCATCCGGAGCAGGGGATCGATCTTCTCGTGCCGCAGATAGGCCGTAACGTACATCACCCCCGCGCGGACAAACGGCTCGCATTCCACCTTCTCCGTCTCACTCAGGATCCGGAAAAAGGAGTCTCGTGCTTTCGCGGTCAGCTCATCCGCCCGGGCAATCATTTCCCGGACCAGCGCCTGTTTGCTTTCAAAATAGTGGTAAATCGTGCTGACGCTGATGCCTGCGGATTCCGCCAGGTCCCGCATGGAAACAGCGGCGAATCCCTTTTCGGAAAACAGCTTCAGCGCTTCCCCGATGATCAGTTCCTTTCGGTTCTCTTTCGGCATAGTGTCCTCCCGGATGAAATTAATCGAACGTTCGTTCGATATTGTAGACAGTTTCCCCGGATCTGTCAAGCATGCATGTTCCCCGGCTCCTTCTGCTGGGCCGGGCGATGAAGCTGGATTCCCCGGAACCGCTGAAAAGCTGACGGCCTGCCTCATTCCGGGTATCCGCACCCTTGCATTATTTTCCGCCGCGTTTCAGAAGAACCAGATACTCCGCCGTGCCTTCCTCCGGCTTTCTTTCCCCGGTTGCCGCAAAGCCATGCCTTTCGTAAAAGCGCATGGCTTTCGTGTTCTTTTCCAGCACCCAGAGATGATCCGCGTGATGCTCCGCCACCGCGTACTCCAGCAGTGCGGAGCCGATGGACGCATTCTGGAAAACCGGTTCCACAAACAGCCTCGCGATATAGGTCCCCTCAATCATGATAAAGCCCCGGACCACCCCGTCGTCATATACGTACAGGTTGTCCAGCCGGGATTCATACTCCCGCATCATGGAAGGGACCTGCAGTTCATTGAAAAAATACTCATCCGTCCGGAAGATCGGATAAAAGTACAGCCGATAGTTGAAAACCTGGATCTCCGCAATGCGGGCCAGGTCATTTTTCGTTGCTTTTCTGATCATTGCGCCTGTCATCCTTTTTTAATGGAACAGTTTCTCTCTTTCGTCCGGCTTCTGAAAAGCCCGCCCTGTCATTCCCCGGTTATCTGGCCGGGAACCATGCCGTCAGTTCCCGGGCAATCAGTTCATGTCCGAGGGGGGATGGATGGTTCCAGTGGCTCAGGAGGTTCAGGAGATCGCCGTGTTCGTTCACTTCCCGTTCGAAAGCCGCAAAGCTGTCCGCCAGGGCTGTTCCATACTCACCGGCCAGCCGGCGGATCTGCTCCGCGTGCTGTTCCAGCGCGTGCCATTCTTCCGACTGCGCAAACCATGTCTGGTCCCAGCTCGGGGTCAGGAGGATCACGGGAATTTCGCGGTCCATCGCTTCCTCAATCATCTGCCGCCAGGCGGCTTCAGCCTGTTCAAGGCTCACGCCCCGGTCATTGAGGCCGTAATCAATGGTGACCAGGTCCGGCTGATGGCACAGCACGTCCTCCCGGAAGCGTGCGGCTCCCTGCACGGAGTTTTCTCCCCCGATGGCCGTCACAATCACATTGATCACCGCATAGGGAAAGCGCCGGGCCAGTGTGCGGTGCATCAGGTGCGGATAAGCGTGGAACGGATCCACCAGCGGCGTGCAGGCATATCCGGACGGTACGCTGTGCCCGTGGCACACCAGGTTCACCGTCCGATTTTCCGGCCAGCGGCGGGCCAGTATATCACACAGTGCGGAAAGGTATTCATGCTTTTCTGGAATCGGCATAGGCTCCTCCTGTTCTCGCTCCGGATATCAGCATCCGCTCTTTTCAAAATACATGGTCTGTATCGTCATCACATCATTCTCATCCAGGGGATAATAGTCCTCTTCCGCCAGTTTTCCCTTCCGGGTCAGCAGTATTTCCGATCCGGTGAAACCGAAGCCAAGCGAACAGAAGTAATCCGTATAGGTTTCCGGGGAAGCCCAGATCCTGCCCTGCGTTTCCAGGTCTTTGTATGTAACAGATCCCGGATCGAAGAACATCTCGATCACGCAGAATTTTCCACCGCGCTTCAGGCACCGGTATGCCTCCCGGACAAGCCCGGCATAGTTGCTCACATTGTTCAGCAGGTTCCCGCAGAAAACATCGATGCTCCCGTCCCGGAAGGGCAGCTCCCGGTCCAGGTCCGTGTCAAACAGGTAAAAGTTGTCTTTCCGGCATGTTTCCGCGTGGGCCCGGAGTATGGAAGGACACGCGTCCGTGGCAATGAACAGCGCGTCCTCGTCCAGCCGGTCCAGCACCGCCGCGAAATACCCGGAAGGCCCGCTTGCCAGATCAACGATCACCTTCCCGGAAGACGCCACCGTATCGGCAAAGCGTTTCTTTTTCTCATCTGCCGCCGTCATTTTCCGCTGAAAGGTATATTTCCGTTTCATCTGCAGGTTGATCCGGCTGCCGGCCAGGTAATCCTCCAGCGCCCTGGACCATGCAGGCCGTTCTCCTTCGTCCTGGAAAAAGCGGAATATCCTACCGTCCCGCTGGTAACAGGCATCACTTCGGATCAGTTCTTCCGGCTTTGCCATGGGTGTTTCCTCTCTGGTTCACGATATTCTTGCCATAGAATACCATAGACAGGGTGTCCGGGCAACAAAAACCGGCCGGATTCGCTCCGGCCGGTTTTGCGGGGTTCCCGTTCATCCTGCCTGTATTTATTGCTCCCCGTCCCGGATGTACCGGATCAGGGATTCCAGGTTCGCCGGATCCGTCCAGTCGCATTTCTGCCCCACTGCGCTCAGCAATGCTTTCTGCCAGGGTTCATATTCCTCCGGGTTCTGCTTTGCCACCACCTTCTGCAGCATTCTGCAAAGCATCCGGTCCCTGAAAGTCAGCTGTTCCTCATCCCATGCGCCGCGGCAGTAAAAGCAGGGAATCCCCTCCAGCTCACCCTTCATGTTATGCTTTACAATTTCCCCGAACGCTTTCTGCTCAAAAGGCGATGCCCCGCAGCAGAAGACGGCCAGCTTCCTGTCTTTCAGTTCCGCGATATTCTTCTTCAGGAATGAGAGCCCCGCAATACCGGAGGCATAGATTCCGCCGCCGAGAATAATCACGTCATATCCCGAAACTGCCCCGATATCCGCTTTGTCCGTTTCCAGGCACGGAAAGCCCGTACTTTCCGAGAGCCATTCTGCATACTTCCGGGTCGCCCCGTACTTTGATTTGTATAAGATAATCCCTTTCATTCGCAATGTCCTTCCTTTTGTTTTTCCTTACAGTTCTTTCAGGTTCTGATCCATGTGAAGGATCGTCCGGATCGTGGTCTCAATACTTTCTTTGGGTATTCCTTTAAACATTCTGTTCATGACTGTCCTGCCCGCCTCATCATTCTTTCTGCAGAACTCCAGGCAGTAATCTGTCAGCACAATACGCTGTTTACGCTTGTCTGTTTCGTCCTGCCGGAACCGGATAAACCCCTTTTTCTCCAGTTTCAGCAGAATCTGCTTGACGTTCTGGTGGGAGCTGCCCAGGATGTCCGACAGTTCCTTCAGTGTGGGCGCCTCCCTGCACATATTGATGCAGATAATTGCGAAAAACTGTTTCCAGCTGATCTCCTGCATGGCATTGTCAGCAATCGCCTGGAACCGGTTCTCAAATGCGCTTAACAATCCGATCAGGAAATAGGGCGCTTCGATTCCGGTATAATCCATCTGCCCGCTTTGTATGACTTGATCGATGTTCATCCTGTTTCTCCTTTGGTAATATATTACCTTTATAAAGTAACATATTACCTTTCTGATGTCAATACCCAAAAGTCCCAGGCCGGCTTTCAGTTCCATTTTCCTTCCCTGGCGGCCGCCGGTCTGCGGTTGCCGGGTCCCGTGGCAATCCAGGCGGTTGACAAAACCCGGCCGGTCTGCATATAATCTTCTCAGCAGAGATCCTGACGAAAGCAGGCAATCCTGCACTACGAGGTGTGTTTGGAGACTGTTCTGTAACGGGGAACATGGCTGAACAAAAGAAAGCGGTGGCATGACCGCTTGTTTGCTGATGCCATGGCGCGGTACGGGCAGGGTCCGGGCACTTTTTTGTATGCCTTTTTCCGGTGCTCCCCGGCCGCATTCTCCGGTTCTTGTTCATGTCACATCAAAATGAACAAGAGGGATCACCATGACACAGGATATGCTTTCACTCGGTTTTGACCAGATCATTCAACAACTGCAGGAAATGGCGGTTTCACAGTCTGCCCGCCAGGTCCTGGGCGATACGGAACCCATCCTGAACGAGAGCCTCTGCCGCGCGCGGATGGAGGAAACCACCGCGGCCCGCTTCGTAATGGAAAACGCCGGCACCCCGCCCCTGACGGAAACGGAAACCACCCGTTCCGGCCTGGCTTCGGCGCTGCAGGGCGGCATGCTGTCGCCGGCGGATCTCTGTTCCGTCGCGCGCTTCTGCGCCGCCATCCGGCGCCTGCGCCGCTATCTGCAGGGAGCCGCCCCGTTCAGTGCCGCCATCTCCTCCTGGCATACGGAACTGCCGGAGCTGGATCTCCTGGAGGACGATATCTGCCGTTCCGTCCGGGAGGATGCCGTGCTGGACGACGCCTCCCCGGCCCTGCGGAACCTGCGCCGCCAGCGGGAGCATACCGAGCAGGGAATCCGTGAAAAACTGAACCAGCTCATCCTGCACCACAAAAAGGAGCTGGCGGATACATATATCACCCAGCGGGGCGGAACCTATGTGCTGCCGGTCCGGAAAAGTTGCCAGGGCCAGTTCCCCGGCCGCGTCGTGGAAGTCTCCGGCAAGGGTTCCACCGTATTCATGGAGCCTTCCGCGGTCCGGTCCATGCGGGAGGAACTGGATCAGCTGATGATTGATATTGATACGGAAGAACGCCGCATCCTCTGGGAGCTCAGCGACCGGGTTGCCGCCGAAGCGCAGCCGCTGGAGGATTCCATCCGCGTGATGACCGACCTGGATGTGATCTTTGCCCGGGCCAAGCTGAGCCTGGAGATGAAGGCCCGTCCGGCGGAAATCACCGCCGGACGCCGGATCCGCCTGGCAGGAGCCCGGCATCCGCTGCTGAACCCCGGGTCCTGCGTGCCGCTCAGCCTGGACCTGGCCCTGCCGGATGCCGGTATCGCGGTCACCGGGCCGAACACCGGCGGAAAAACCGTCTGCCTCAAAACCGTCGGCCTGCTGACCCTCATGGCCCAGAGCGGGCTCCATATCCCCTGCGGGGAAGGCACCGTCATCGGGATGATGGACCGGGTGCTCTGCGATATCGGCGACAGCCAGAGCATCAGCCAGAACCTGTCCACCTTCTCCGGCCACATGACCAATGTGATCCGGATCCTCCGGGAATGCAGCCGCGACAGCCTGGTCCTGCTGGACGAGCTCGGCAGCGGCACGGACCCGGCGGAAGGCTCCGGTCTGGCCGCGGCCATCCTGGAGGAGCTCCTCCGCCGCAGCTGCTTCTTTATGGTCACCACCCATGACCCGCAGATCAAGCAGTGGGCGGAGCAGACCGAACACGTCGTGTCCGCCCGGATGGCCTTTGACCAGGCTTCCCTGCAGCCCCTTTACCGCCTGGAGCTCGGCAAAAGCGGCAAAAGCTGCGCCATCGAAATTGCCCGGCGGCTGGGAATGGATGAAGGGCTCCTGGCCCGGGCGCGCCAGGTCACCGATCACGGGCCGGAGGCAAAGCCGGAAGGGCGCCGCCGCCCGATGCCGGTTCCCCCGACCCGCCTGCAGCGCCGGATCATCCGGAACGAAGGCGCCTTTGAACGCTTCACCATGGGGGACAGCGTCCTGCTCCTGCCGGATAAAAAGAACGCCATCGTCTACCGGCCGGCGGATGATGAAGGCAATGTCATCATCCAGCTGCAGGGGCGGAAGCTTTCGGTCCGCCATAACCGCCTGAAGCTTCTTGTCCCGGCTTCCGAGCTGTATCCCCCGGATTATGATTTTTCCATCATCTTTGATACCGTTGCCAACCGGAAGGCCGCCCACACCATGGACCGCAAGTTCGATCCGGACGCGGTCATCGTCCTGAAGGAAGGCACCCGTGAATCAGAAAGGAAGGATATTTCCCATGAATAAACTGGATCACTACCGCCAATACTTCACGAAGGAATACCTGATGGGGCCCAATTCATTCCGCCTGCTGGAGGAACTGCTTCGCCGGAATCCCTTTGAGACCCGCTTTGACCGGACGCTCGACCTGGGCTGCGGTATGGCCCTGACCTCCGTTTTCCTGGCCAATGAAACCCCCGCGAAATCCGTCTATGCCTTTGACCTCTGGGTCAACGCAACGGATAACCTGAAGCGGATCCGGTCCCTTTCCCTGGAGGACCGGATTGTCCCGATCCACGGCGACGCGCTGGATATGCCCTTCGCGCAGGACTGGTTTGACGCCGTCGTCAGCGTGGATTCCTATCACTACTTCGGCTGCCGGGAAGGCATATTCGCAGAAAAAATCCTGCCGTTTGTCCGGCAGGATGGTACGGTCATGATCGCGGTCCCCGGTCTCCGGGAGGAGCCGCAGGGAGAAATGCGCACGCTCTTTGAAACCTGGGCGGAAGGCGATGATTCCCTGTGCTTCAGAACCATTTCCTGGTGGAAAGCGCTGCTGGAAAAGGAATGCGGAGACCGGTGCGATATTGCGGTCCTGGAAGCGGAATGCGGGGACGCGGCCTGGGAGGACTGGTTCAACACCGGCCACAAATACGGCATCCGGGACCGGGAATTCCTGTCCCGGGGGCTGGACCGGTTCCTGAACTTCCCCCTCATCTATGTCCGGAAGAAAAGCTGAACACCCCTCCCGGGAAAAAGGAGCGCCGCGTGTCCGGAGTCATTCGGACAGATTGGTCATCAGGTCATCCAGCGTGTCTTCCATGGGCACCGGGACCCAGTGCCCTTCCATGATGACGGCGGGATTGATTTTCCGGATGGTATCCGCCATTTTTGCGCACAGATCCGCCCGTTTGATCCCGGTGAAGAAATCATGGCAGGTGGAATCGCCGACGAACAGCACCCTGTCGTTCTCCACATAAACCAGCGTGGAATCGTCCGTGTGGGGCGCCTCGGCCTGGAGCACCTTCACCGTACAGCCGCCCAGGTCCAGGGTCATTTCCCCGGAAAATACCATATCCGCCGTTCTTACGGTCACTTCCGTCCCTGCGGGATATTCCCTCCGGATGCTTTCGTGGATGGCCAGGAATTCCCCGGGCCCGTTCTTTTCGATTTTTTCCTTCCACTCCGCCAGATACCGGTCTGTCCGCTCGTTCGCGAGGGTCAGGCCGTGTACGGCATGCATCCCGAAGGTATGGTCCCAGTGCCAGTGGGTCAGGACCGTGATATCCGGCAGCGGCAGGCTCTCTTTTTCCAGCAGCGCGTAGAATTCCCGTACATGCGCTGCCGAGTGGCCGGCGTCCACCGCCAGGCCCAGCCGGCTGCCCTTCACATAGCAGAGGTTCGGGCGGTCCCGTTCCTCTTCGGAAGGCATATACCATATATGTTCATTCAGTCGTTTCAGTTCCATGGTTCATTGTACCTCTTTTTCAGTGTGCCCGGATGATCCGGCCGGCCCGGTCCAGGCATTTACAGCTGCACCTTCCCCTTGCGGTACCGCCCGAAGAAGATTCCGTCATCGACATATTTGGCCGTCTCGGACACCCACATGGGAAACTCCCCTTTTTCCAGGATGGTCTGTCCGTTCAGCATCCCGGTATGGAAGGAGATATGCCGGAACTGCCGGAGGATCAGTTCCATCCGTGTATACCGGCACCCTTCCGGCTTTTCCTTCAGGTCCTCATCCGTCAGCGAGTCCAGGTAGTCATAGGTCTTCTGCTCAATTTCATCCAGGTAGTCCAGCAGCTCCCGGTCGTTCAGTACCCGGCCGCAGGGCTTTTCCGGGTCGTCCATGCCTTCCTCGTGGAATTCCGGTTCCGTATAGTCAAAGGGATTGATAAACCACTTGTCCGCCGAGTGGAGCGCATGGTAAACCCATCTCCAGCAGGGAGCCCCGTACAGGACCGCGTCCCGGTCATAGGTCTGGATGGAAGTCCGGATATTCAGGAAATTCGGTTCCACGGTTTCCCGGATGATCTCACACAGTTCGCGCATACATATTCTTCCTTTCGCCCGCCTGTTGGACAAAGGATACCATATCCGCCGCACTGCGGGCAACAGAAAAACCGGCTGCTTACACAGCCGGTTCCGTTTTCATTGTACGCCTGCTCTCCTGTTTTCAGCAGCGGACCGGGAAGGTAAAGTAGGTGTCCGGCCAGGGTTCGCCGGCCAGGGTAAAGTGCCACCATTCCTCGTCCAGGGGAAGGAAGCCGTTGGAGACCATGATATCCCGGAGCAGCATCCGGTTGGCATACTGCTGTTTCGTAATTCCCCGGTAGTCCGAATGGCTCACCTCCCCGAAGAAGTCGAAGGGGCTGCCCATGTCCAGCTCTCTCTGCGTCCGCATATCATACAGCGTCAGGTCCACCGTGCTGCCCCGGCTGTGGCCGGAGCGTTCCGCGATATACCCGCCGGGAATCAGGGTATCCTTGTCAATTCCCGGGTAGAAATAGCGCTTCATGCGGGTGTCGGAGGAGTCCCCGGCCCAGCGCATGAAATGGTCCACCGCCTTCTGCGGTCGGTAGGCGTCGAAGATCTTCAGCCGGTATCCCCGGGCGCGCGCGTCGTCGCTGGCCTTCTTCAGGGCGGAAACCGCTTCCGCGGTCAGCAGCGCGGCCGGCTGCTCATACCCGTCAATGCGCTCGCCGACAAAGTTGAAGATGGAATAGTAGCGGATCTCCAGGATCACGTCCGGAATCTCGTCGCTCACGGAGACAAATCCCCATACGTTGTTCGAAATCATTGCTCAGTTTCCTTTCTGCCGTCAGGCGCCGAGTATGGAACCGACCAGGATGCCCAGCCAGGTGCCGATCACATACCCGAAGGTACCGACCAGCATGCAGGGCCCGATCAGCTTCACCCATCCCTGGGAAATCGCCATGCCGGCGGCCGTGGTCGGCCCGCCGATATTGGCGTTGGAAGCCAGGATGATTTCTTCCAGGTCAAACCGGAACAGCTTCCCGCCCAGGAAGCAGAACAGCATGTTCACCAGCACGATGATCATGCAGAACAGCAACAGGATCGGGGCGCTCCGGATCAGGATCCCGATGGAGGCCGGCACGCCGATGGCGAAGAAGAACAGGTAGATCAGCCATGTGCCGATTTCCTGCGCCCCGCGCATATCGGCCGCCTGCTTTTCAAAACAGGTGGACCAGATCAGCGAGAAGTTGGTAATCCATACATACTGGCTGCCGAAGAAGGTGTTCAGCATCTTCAGGAACCAGTTGTCCGTCGGGATCAGGCCGGCAAAGAAACCGCCGACGAGCTTGGAAAGGAATACGACAATCACCGCGAAGGCCATATCCACGGCGATATCCTTCAGCGAGATTTCCTTCCGGGTCCAGTACTGGGCCGCCAGGGTCTCCCCCTCGCCGCTCTTTCCGTTTTCCCGCACGTCGTCAATGTGCGGATGGCTGTACCGTTTCCGGAACCACAGGCTGCCCGCGATGCCCATCAGCACCAGGAAATAGATGGCCATGTTCAGGTTGTCCGCCACCGTGGCCGATGCCTTCAGGGTCGGCTCCACGTGGAACGCGTCGGACAGCGCGGTAAAGTTCACGCCGCCGCCGATGTAGGAGCCGGTCATCATCGCGCCGACGCCAGGGAGTCCTTCCAGCGTGCCGCCCAGCAGCAGGGTGGCGAGGACCGCGCCCACGACCGTTCCGGCGGCGCCGATCAGGAAGATCGCCAGGAAGCGTCCGGCTTCCCGGTGCATCTTCCGCAGGTTTGTCCGGATCAGCAGCAGCGGAATCGCCATCGGCACCGCGTAGCCCCATACGATATCGTCAAATACGGCCGCCTCGGCCGGAATCACATGCAGGTTCACCAGGGCGATCGCGATCACCAGC
>JAEEGK010031355.1_pt1 | contig 10482 bp, 9 predicted proteins | sample 8958771 | NCBI WGS metagenome assembly JAEEGK01 (sample SAMN16246547, study PRJNA631951) | gut metagenome | biome: gut microbiome; feature: rumen; material: SC-attached | host: Bos | place: Iran: Karaj | collected 2018-10 | reverse complement strand
ACTTCAATAATACTATAAAAAATCCAAAAACTAAATTAAATCAAATTTAAAAAAAAATTAAAAGATAATAAAAAAATAAATAATAATAATAAAAATAAAACAAAATAAAAAAAAAACAACAACAAAACTCCAAAAAAAAAATAAAAAACCTAATTCCCACAATTACATAAATTTTTCTGAGCAAACTTCCCTTCTAAAGGAGTTTGTTCTAAATTATATCCACTATTAACTTTTTTTCCTTCTCTACTATTAATTAACTTTTGTGTTAATTTCTCAAAAGCATAATTAACTTGAAAACTACTTTTTGCACTAGTTTTAACAATTTCAATATTACTTCTATTACTAAAATTTCTAATATCATCATCACTAATAACTTTTTGTTCATTTAAATCATCTTTATTTCCAATAATTAATTTAATAGGTTCATCAGTAGTATATTTTAAAATATCATCTAACCAATCATTTAAATGATCAAAACTATTTTTATCAGTTTGATCATAAACAATTAAAATTCCATCTGCTCCTCTATAATATGCACTTGTTACTGTTTTAAATCTTTCTTGTCCTGCTGTATCCCATATTTGAAGTTTTATCTTTTTATCATTTATTTTTAAACATTTAAAACGAAAATCTACTCCTATTGTCGTATAAAAATTATCTGTGAATGTATCGTCTGCAAAACGAAGTAATAAACATGATTTTCCTACTCCTGAATCTCCTATTATAACTATTTTAAATAAATCGTCATATTGTTTTGTTGAAAAATCTTTACTTAAACTTGTTGATAAGGAGTTTTGGTTGTTCATTTTTTTTTTTTTTAAATTATTTTTTTTTATTTTAATGTTTTTTTTTTTTTTTTTCAAAATTTTTTTAATATATGAAAGGGAGTAATATTAGTTCGTTTCAAAATTACTCTATTACTACTGATTATTCTTTGGTTAATTCTAAAAGTGTTAAAAATTGTAAATCTAGTTTTAATATTGAATCTTCTGAACAATTAAAAAAGTATTTAGAAGATGAAAATATATTTATATTCAAAACTTTAATAAAATTTGTTATTAATGCTTCTAGACAATTTTCCTATAATTTGATTTTATTTTATGAAATTATTATTTCTTTAATAGAAAAATTAAATTCAGAACCTTTAAATTTAATTAAATTAGAAGAAAATGATAATGAATATATTAAGATATTTATAAGAGAAAATCAAGATATAATTGATATTATTAATGAAAATTTTGATTTTATTTTAAATGAATCAATATTAGAATTTTATTTTTTCTCTAAAAATTCATATTCAATTATTATTATTTTATATATTATAATGGTTACTTTTACATTCTATACTTTTGAAATAGAAAAAATGAATCATCCTAAAAAAGATATTTTAAGATTATTAATTAGAACAAAAAATAAATATTTATGTTCTGATAATAAAATTAATTGTGATAAACATTCAATAAAACATCTTGATTTAATTTTTAAATATTTAAATAAGTTAGAACATGAATTTCAAATCAAACATAAAAAATTTACTATAAATAGTTTTAGAAAACCTTTTAAAAGTAATCAAAATTTAGTAAATATAAATAAATCTACTGTTATTCTAAATAGAATAGAAGAAAAAATAAATGATATTCAAAAAAATTTTAATATATTAGATAATTTAATTGAAGAAAATAAACAATTTTCACTACAATTAAATGAGAAATTATTTTCTTTATCTTTTAATTATGAAAAATATAAAAAATAAAAGAAATATATAATATAATAGAATATATATTATATATTGAGTAAAACAATATATTTATAAATATTTGAATTATTTATTATTTATACAATACTTTAATTAACAAAAAATAAAAAATAATCTTTTTATCAATCATATATCATAATAATTATTTCTAAAGAAAAAAAAATTAAAAATTTAAAATAAATAAAAAAAATATATATAACCAATATGACTGAAAAAGTAAAACTAATGAAGTTATCAGACTACACTTTAGGTGATACATTAGGAACAGGATCCTTCGGTCGTGTTCGTTTAGTTAAAAACAAAAAAACAAACGAATACTTCGCTTTAAAAATAATGAAAAAAATCGACATATTAAAATCAAAACAAGCAGATCACATAGCAAACGAAATAAAAATCTTATCAATGATAAATCATCCATTTGTAACAAAATTTGATGGTTTTACCCAAGATGAAAAGTATTTATACATAGCATTAGAATTAATAAACGGAGGTGAATTATTTACATATTTAAGAGGAGTAGGAAAATTTCCAGTAGATCAAGCTCGTTTTTACATAGCACAAATAATATCAATTTTTGAATATTTACATAGTAAAGACATAATATATCGTGATTTAAAACCAGAAAATATTTTAATTCATAAAAGTGGTTATTTAAAATTAACAGATTTTGGTTTTGCTAAAATAGTAGAAAATAGAACTTATACTTTATGTGGTACACCAGAATATTTAGCCCCTGAAATTATATTAAATAAAGGACATGGTAAACCTGTTGATTGGTGGACTTGTGGTATTTTATTATATGAAATGATTGCTGGAATTGATCCTTTTAGTGATGATGATCCTATGATGGTTTATCAAAAGATTTTAAAAGGTAAAATTAAATTTCCAAGTGGTTTTGATTCTAATGCTAAAAGCTTAGTTAAACATCTTTTAGAAGGTGATTTAACTAAAAGATATGGGAATTTAAAAGGAGGTGTTAAAGATATTAAAGGACATAGATTTTTTAAAAGTTTTGATTTTGATAAGTTACTTGAAATGCAAATTCCTCCTCCTTATGTACCTAAAGTTAAAGGAGAAAGTGATATTTCGAATTTTTCGAGTTATCCTGATTCTGATACGGAAACTAAACCTTTGAAAAAATCAGAAGATCCTTTCTTGGATTGGTTTAAATAAGGTTTTTTTTTGTTGTTTTTTATTTGCTGAAATATATTGTTTTTTTTTAATTTAGAAAAGGTTTTTATTTTTATTTTTTTTTTTTGGTTTTTTAAAGAATATAATGATATTAATTTAAAGAATTATTAAAAGAATTTTTTTTATATTTATTATTTATTTTTATATTATTTTATGGATTTTTTTTATTTATATTATATTTTTATAATTTTTAATTAAATAAACACTTTTTTTAATAAATTAAGAAAATGAATTCAAAGAATTACGCAATTCAAAAAAAAAATCATTTAGAATTAATAAATACAATAAAAAAAGAAAATACAGAATTAAAAGAACAAATAAATCAAATTTATGTAATGTTACAACAAACAATTTTATCAAATAATTTAAAAAAATCATATCCTGAAATGAAAGAAGGTGAAGAAATTGAAATTGATGAGAAACTAGATTTAAAAAAAATGAAAGAAATAGAAGATAAAATAAAATTAGAATCAAAACAACAAAAAAATTTAGAAATAAAAATAAATGATATAAGAAAAGAAAAAGAACAATATTTTGACACAATGAATTATTTAAATAGAGAAGTAGAGAAATATCAGAAATTAATATCCACAACAAAAAATGAAAGATTATTATTAGAAAAAGAATTGAAAGATTTATCAAAAACAAAAATAATAAAGAAACCGCCAAAATTAAAAAATCGTCCTTTTTTATCTTGTTATTTTTATAATGAAAAAAATGTAAAACAAATATCAAAAAAAAACATTATAAAAAATGAACCAATAAAAACACAAATTTTTTTTTCAAATAATGGATTAGGTGAATGGCCAAAAGATAGTATTTTAAAATGTATTAATGATGATTCTGATATTTATTTTTTAAGTCAAAAATTAACACAAGAACAACTTTTGTATTCTCAAAAAAAAAATAAAGAATATATTAGTACTAATATTGATATTATGTTTAAAAATTATAATAGAATTGCAGAAGGATATTATACTTTAAAAATTCAATTGTATAGTGATTTAAAAGGAAAAATTGGAGAAGATTATGGAGAAGTAGTTTTAAATGTAATATTTTAAAAAAAAAATTGTAAAATTTAAAATTTAATTAAAAAAAAAAATTTTAATTTAATAAAAATATCATTATTTTTATTTTATTAAAAAAAAAAAAATTATCAAAAATTAATATTTATTTCTAGCTTGAATAGAAATTTTATTTCTGACTGCAGGAGCAGCACTATAAGGTCTCATATTAAAATCATTTCTATTTCCATTATCTTTATTAGGTAATTCAGGATCAATATCTTCTTCAGGTCCATATTCACTATCAGGATTAGAATCTGCTTTTTGTTCAATATAAATATTCCCAATTTCATTTTCTTCTTTTTTATCTAATTTCTTTTCTTCTTCATCATAATGATATTTATGTCTTATTTCAATACTTCTATCTTCAATATGTTTAAATAAATCATTCATTAATGATAAATTATGTTTTAATTCTTGTGCTTTTTTATCTTTTTTTTCTTCTTCACTTTTTTCTTTCTTATTTTCATCTTCTTTTTTTGGGTGAAATAAATCATAATATACTTGTTTTAATGGTATATCATCTTCATTTTTTTTATATTCATCATTAAAATTTTCTTCAAATATTTTATTACTTAATATTTCAATTAAACCATTAATTCCAGTTGTTAAATCAATCATTAATTTTTCTTGTTTTCTTAATTTTTGTCTTACTAATTCACAATTTGCTAAAGTCTTTTCTGCAATTTTTTCATGATCTTCAATTTCTTTTCTTGTAATTTCATCCTGAGAAGAATATTTTAATTTTTTTAATTCATTTGATAAAATTTCATGTTTATATTTTAAACCATTAAACATTTTTTCTAAATCTTTTTTTTCATTTTTTAAATTTTCTTTTGTTTCTAATAAATTAGAATATTTTTGACATATTTCATTTATATCATCAGCACCAGTAGTTTCTCTTATTAATTTATCAGCTTCTTCTAAATCTTTTACTTTTTTTTCTAATTCATTTCCTTTATTATAATTAACTTTCTCATCTGAAGAAGTAATAATAACATCATTTTGTTTTTGTCTTCTTTTTTTTTCTTCCATTTTTTCTTTTTGAATTTCCTTTAAATTTTCTCTTTTATGAGCTTGAATTAATTGTTCAAAATGTTCTTCAAAAGCTTCTTTACTTAATTCAGTATTTTTAACTAATAATTCAGAATAAGTTCTTGCTTGTTTAGAATCTTGTAAAAGTAATTTAAATTCATTTAAATCATGTCCTTTAGCTTTTAAACTTTTTTGAATTGCAGCAATTTGATTATCATAACCAGCTCTTTCTTCTTTTAATCTTGCTAATATTTGTTCATATGTTCTTCTTATACTCATAGCTTCATTATATTTAATCATTGCTTTATCTAATTTATTTTCTAATAATTTTATTCTTTTAACATATGGATTATTATCATCTGAAATTAATTTAGCTTCACTTTTTAATTCATTATATTTTTCTGTATTTTTTTTCCATTCTTCTTTTGATTTTAATTTTGCTTGTCTTGCTTGATCATATTTTAATCTGTAATATGTATATTCTGAGTTACTTGCACTATGTGTTCTTCCTGGTGCATAAAGACTTGTTTTTTTTAACATGTTTACTTCAGTTCTTAATTTTTCATAATCTTTTTTTAATTTCTCTATCTCTTTTTCATTGTCTTCTTTACGCTTTTGTGTACTGTCTATGTATGCTTGGTTTGAAAATTTTAATTTGTTGAAATTTTTTGCAAAGTAATATAATTCATCTTGTTCACTTCCTAGGTTTGGTTCTGACATTTTTTATTTATTTTTTTCTTTCTATGGTTATTTTTTTTAATTTTATTTTTTTCAAAATATTTTTATTTTAATTTATGATTCTTTTATTTTTAATTTTTTTTTTAGTTTTTTTTGGAATTTTTTAAGATATTAATAAGTATTTTATTATATTTTTAAAATATGCAGTTAATCAGGTATTCTTTTTTATTAATTAAAAAAATGTTTACTTTATTCAAAATGATATTATATTAAAAAAATAAAATAGATTAGACAATTTTAAACTAAAATTATTATTCCCATTTTCTATACATATTTGTGAATTAATTTTTAAGTATTTTAATAGAATTTAAATTTAAATTTCAAAAGATATTGGCTAATTATAGTATTAAAAACTTTTATGTTTACTTTCGTTTATAAAATATAACTTAAAAAATAAGAACATTTTTTTATTGGAGAAAATATATATTACTATTTTGAGTTATTTTATAGAATTTAATATAATTTTAAATATATTTTAACTAAAAAGAGATTTTAGCATATATAAAAATTATTAATTTCTTTTTATTAATTATTAACTGAATTAATTCAAAAACAAATTAATGAACAACAAAGATAAAATATCATTTTTAATGAATTCTCAAACTAATATATTAACAAAAAATATTTTTCCAAAATTACAAATTGATTTATGTCAAAGTCAACATTCAACTTCTTCATCAAATTCAATTCATTCAAGTTATAAAGAAAGTCCTAAAAATTCAGATTTATTTACATTTAATAAAAACTTTGATAATAATTGTAAAAAATCATTAAATATTTCAATTGATGAATCTTTTTCTTCTAAAAGTTTAGATTATCAAAAAAATAAAGATTATTTAATTGATAAGGAAAATTATGAAAAAACAAAAAAAGTTATTAAAGATATAAATTCACAATTAGTAAAAATGAATTATTGTAATCTTATTCAAACTAATTCTATTCAAAGATTAGATTTGTCACTTTCTTTTTTAAGTTCTCAAATTGAAACTCTTAAATTACTTAATAAAAAAAGAAAAATAAAATTGCAAAATATTATAGAACAATTTAAAAATGGTGATAAATAGAATAAATATAATAATGAACAATGATTGTTAATTTATAAATATATTATAAATTACTTCATTATATTAAATAAACTATAATATATGAAAAATAAATATTTATTTTTAATTAGAGTTTTATCTTATTATTTGTAAATAGATTATATGGAAATTTTTAATATGGGATGTTTTCATAACATCTTCCTTTAAAAAAATAATTATTAAATTATTTTAAATTAAAATTTCTTTTGTTTTATTATTTTGTATAATATTATAAAAATATAAACTCTTTTTTTATATTTATCTATTTTAGCATATTTTTTATTTAACATAATTTTAATCCATATTGAAACGTAGGTTTTATATAAAAAAATGCCTGCATTATTATCTTCAAAATAATTAATAAAATAAATAAAAAATTAAAAAAATAAAATATTCAAAAAAAAAATTAATCTTCTAATCAAAAAAAAAAAATATAAAAAAATATAAATAAAAATGGCATCAACAACATACTATGATGGTTTATTAACAGGAGATCCAATAAAAAAAATACAAAGTGGAAAATTTGATTTTTCATCTCCAATGCAAGAAAGAGAATTAACATTTACCCCAAATAATATGATTCAATATCAAAATCAATTAATGAGAGATTCAGACTGGAGAACATTAAAAAAAACATTATCAGAATCAAAAGAAATTACAACAATAATTTTAAGTGGAATTAACATAGATGGAGATGGATTAAAGCAAATTGGTCAAATTATAAATTCAATTTCTCAAATTAAAAATTTAAAAATTGAATGGAATTATTTAGATGAATACCCAGAAGAATTTGATTTTTTTTGTGAATGTGTTACTAGGAGTTCTTTAATTTATTTATCTTTAAATAATAATAAAATAAATTCTACTTTATCAAGATCACTTCAAAAAATTATTTTATATGCTAAAAATTTACAATTTTTTGATTTAAGATGGAATGAAATTGGAAATGAAGGAGCAAAATTAATTGTTTCTTGTTTAGGTAATAATAAAACTTTATTAGAATTAAATTTAATTGGAAATAAAATAAATGGTGATACTTTAAGAGATGTAAATGAACATATGATAAGAAATAAAGATTTTCAAAGTTATTTATATTCTCCTGATAATGTTGATGGAAAATTAAAAACTGGAAAAAAAGAAACAAATGTTTTAAGTGATATTGATAGTACTATTCCTTTAAAAATTATTGAGAAAGAAAAATCTATTTCTGATGAATTTAAAAGTAGATATGATGTTCAATTAATTGAAAATGCTAAGTTAGAAAAACAAAATAAAGAATTAGAGAAATTATTAGAATTAGAAAGAATTAAGTTAAATGAAATGAAAAAAAATTTTGATGAAAGTGTTAATATTGAATCTTGTAATAGAAAAAAAGCTGAAGATTTAATTATGAGTTTAAAAGAAGAAAATTCAAAATTAAAAATTGAAAATGAAGAATTGAAAAATGAATTAGAAACTAATAAAGAAGAATATCAAAAAGAAAAAAATAGTTTAAATGATATGATAAATCAATTAAAAGGAAGTTTAAATAGAAAAGATTCTGAATATCTTGAAAAATATAATATCTTAAATAATGAATATCAAAAAATAAATAAAACTTTAAATAATTCTATTTCAAAAATGGTAAATGAAAGTGAAAATTTAAAAAAAGATTTTAATTTAAGGAATAAAAATTCATATGATGAATTTGATACAAAATTAAGAGATTATGAAGAACAAATTCAAAAATTAAAAGAAGCTAATATGGAATTACAAAATGAAAAAAGTGAATTGAATAAAAATTTTTTAGAACAAAAATTAAATTTAGAAGTACAATATAAAAATAGAGAAGCAAGAATTTTAGATGATGAAAAAAAGAAACATTTAATAGAAAGTGAAAATTTAAAAAAGAGAATAAAAACATTAGAAAATGCTAAAGAAGATTTAGAAAATAAATTAAATTTAAGAAAAGGACCAAATCAAATTTTAAAATCAAATCCAAAAGAAAATGAATACGTAAAAAATGAAAGTAAAATAAATGAATTAACAATTGAAAATGGACAATTAATAAAAGAAAATAAAGATTTAAATAGTCAAATTAGAGAAAAAGAAATTGAATTAGCAACATATGAAAGTAAAATTAATCAATTGAATAATAAAATGAAAGATATGGACAAATTAAAAGAAAATTTAAACAATAATTTTAAAATTAATATGTCTAAAAAAGAAAATGAATTTAAGAAAGAAAAAGATAATTTTGAAAGAGAAAAAGGTAAATTAAATGAAAGGATTAGTGAACTTGAAAATGAAGTTGAAATTTTAAAAAGTAGATTAGATTCTATTAAAGAAAAAAGAGATTTAATAAAAGATCAAATGAAAAGAGTACTTTTAAATTATGTTGACACTAATAAAATTTAATTTTTTTTTTTATTTAAAACCATTTTTTAGATTTATAAAATTTTCATTATAAAATAAGATTTAAAAAAAATATTTAATTTTCATATAAATAATAAAATGTTACAATCTATAAAAACTCAAAATAAAAATGAAATCACAGTCCCATCATATAATGAACTAACACAATCACTTCATAAAAAAAGAGAATCACTTCTTTCAATAAAAACAGCACAAACAATGCAATTAAAATTAAATGAAGATGATGAATTACTATCAAAAATTTCAAAAAGAAATTCATTATTTTCATTTAATCAATCTCAACCAATAAAAAGAACATTAACAGAAACAAATAATAGTAATAATTCAAAAGCATATAACATTCCTTTTAAAGAAACAAGTACACATAATGTTATTATTCCTGATTTAAATAATCCATCACATTGTAAAATAAATTTATTATTTGGTGATGAAAATGAATATAATGAAAAAATAAAAGAAAGAGATGAATTAATCGATAATATTAAAAAATTAGAAGATAAAATTAATGATTCAAATGAAAAAATGGATATGATTAAAAATAATATTAGTAAAATGAGTGAAGATAATTTTAAACTTGTTTCTGAAAGAAAAAAAGAACAAAGAAATCATGAAATGACTTTAAAACAAATTCCAATAATTAGAAATGATATTAAAAATATTAAAACAAAAATTGATGAAAATGGAAAAGAAAAAATTGAGTTTAATAAAGAAATGATGAAAATTAAAAAAGAAATTGAAACAATTGATGAAAGGACAAAAATTTTAAAAGGAAAAATTGAAAAACAAATTAAAGAAAATACTAAAATTCAACATCAATTAAAATTACAAAGAGATAAAAATAATGAATTAAAAGCTATTTTAAATCCTTATCAAGGAGAATCTAGTCAATTTATTAAAGATATTACTGAATTAATTCCTCCAAAACAAAAAGATGTTAAAATTATTTCTAATACTTTAGCTTAAATTTTTAATTTTTTTTTAAATATGTTTTATTATTGTTATTTCTATATATGTGTTATCTATTAATTTATAATTTAAATCATTTGGATTAAAATTAATATATCATTTGATGATAAATTTGATATATTCTTCTTTTCTTTTTTCCATTTGCTTTTCTCTTAATTCTTCTTCTTTTAATTTTTCATATTCTAAATCACTCATTTCTTCATTATTTGTTTTATCAATTTTTTTTCCTATTCTT
>JAEEGK010031352.1_pt1 | contig 10483 bp, 12 predicted proteins | sample 8958771 | NCBI WGS metagenome assembly JAEEGK01 (sample SAMN16246547, study PRJNA631951) | gut metagenome | biome: gut microbiome; feature: rumen; material: SC-attached | host: Bos | place: Iran: Karaj | collected 2018-10 | reverse complement strand
TATGATAAGCTGACGCAGGAGGAATTTGTTTCGCTGATCGGGATTCTGAAAAAGTCGGCGCTGCTGAAAAGCCCCATCAAGCACCGGGGCAGGCCAACGATCCAGCGGAAGAAATAGTTATTGGGAGAACTAAAGGAGAGCTACCTATGATAGAGATTGAAACTAACCGGCTGATAATTGAGTCAAAATGCACGGTTCTTGATGGTGTCTTTACATATCCAGAGAGAAAGCCTTTCACATCCATTTGGGATACACCTCCTGTGGATAATGGTGAAAGTGGAGGATTTGCTGTTTACTTAAAAAGCGGGGAATATGTAGCCCATATTCTTGTGTTATTTAAGAGAAAACCATATGAGTTATCTGTTGGAACAGAAGAAAAATATCGAAACAATGGCTATATGAAAGAGGCACACGATGCTGTCATAAACTGGATTTTTAAAAACTGTTCAACAGATTGTATTAGCGCGCTTGTTGGACCAATCAGTCCTATCGCTTCGAGGAAGATTTTAACCAGATTTGGTTTTAAGGAGGCAAAAGAGGGCAGAGACGAGTGGTGGATTCTTGAACGGAATAGTTTCAAAGACTCTCATCTTAATCAAGCTTAGTTATTGCTTGGTGGATCTCACTTTTCTATAGAGATGACCGGGCAGCCATCGCCGCCCGGTCACGTTTCGGTTCAGCTGTAGATTAGCTCGTCGAAGATGATTTCCTCTGCCTGCGCCTTGCAAGCGTTCATCAGCCCGATCCATTTCATAGGGTCGCTTGCTTTCAACGCCTCCGCCGCGCCAGCGTTCTTGACGAGTACCGGCAGGAGAGCGTCAAGGCGTGCGCTCGCCGCGTCCTCAATCTCGCGCAGATGGTCAAGTGCCATTCCATTGTTGACCAGTACCATCCAGAGGTAAAGCTGGTGTTCATTGAGGTACTCGCGCCGCAGGTCGGCATACTTGCCGATAAAGCGCAACTCCGGCGATTCGTCCAGTATCAGATTGGGGAGATAGTAGTCCCAGCACTTGATATAACTCAGTTCGATGCTCATAGCGCCATCCTCCAGATAATTATTTCACGGAATAGCGGGGATGGCGGTTCATGTGAATAATGATTGATAATTCTTTATCCGTCACGGGCATTAGCGCCGGGGTTGTCATTGCCATAGCCCTCCAGCAGGTTGATGACACCCCAGATACCGAGGGCAGCGCCCAGGGCGATCACCAGCGTCTGAAGGACCCCGACAGCCGAATTGAAAAATGCCATAGAATTTGTACCTCCGTAAAATAGATGGAAGGTACGCTTTTCCTTGTTCTGACTGACGCTCCGCGTCCTACGCGGAAGGAGCTTCGCCGGACAAATCTACCTCTTTCACCTGATACGCTTCCTCCGGCCGGAGCTTCAGGCGATGGGAAAGGAAACGCTCTATGTCGAAGGCGTTTCGCTTATCGTAATCGGATGTGAGGGGATAGAGCGGATGCTTGGTGATGTCGTATTTCTTCGATAAAAACGGCCTTACGCCCCGGAGCTGGAGGATGCACTTGCCCCCGTCCAGGACCGCCAGCTCGTCGATGCTCATGAGCTCTTTGCCGAGCTTCTGATAGTTCAGGCTGTGAGAAACCTCCCGGCCCCGGCTCTCTCCGGTGTTGTAGGTGTCCACCGTCTCTTTTCCCAGGGCGGCGGAAAGCTCCTTTAATGTCGTGGGTTCCTTCCCGCCCAGGAAGATGGTGGCGTCCATATTGCCGATGATGGTGTCCGCGTTGTCTTTGTAGAGGGCCTTGAGCTGGGATTGGGCCTGCAGGACCAGGCAGCAGGAGATCTCCCGGCTGCGGATCGTCGCAACTAATTTCTCCAGCTTCGGTATCTGGCCGATATTCGCGGCCTCGTCGATCAGGCAGCGGACGTGGACAGGCAGACGCCCGCCGTACTCGTCGTCGGCCTTTTCGCACAAGAGGTTGAAAAGCTGGCTGTAGCACATGGCGATCAGGAAATTGAAGGTATCGTCCGTGTCGCTCATAATGAGAAACAGGGCTGTTTTCCGGTCCCCCAGGGTGTCCAGCTCCAGCTCGTCGTAGGCGGTCAGGTCCCGCAGCTCCTGGATATCGAAGGGGGCCAGCCGCGCCCCGCAGGAAATGAGGATGGATTTCGCTGTTTTGCCCGCCGCGAGTTTGTACTTTTTATATTGCCGCACGGCGAAATGATTGGGCTTTTCCTTCTCAAGCTCCTCAAACATGAGATCCACATTGTTCTGAAACTCCTCGTCGTCCTCGTGGACCTCCATGGCGTTGATCATCTCGATCAGGGTGGAGAAGCACTTTTCTTCTTCGTTGCCCTCGTAGTAGATGTAGCCGATCAGGGCGGTGTATAGCAGCGTTTCTGCCTTGACCCAAAAATCGTCCCCGGATTTGGCGTTTCCGGTGGTATTGGAGATCAGGACCGTCACCAGCTTCAGGATATCCTTTTCACTGTGGATGTAGGCGAAGGGATTATAGTGCATGGATTTCTTGAAGTTGATGGTGTTCAGGATGCGGATGCGGTAACCGTGCTTCATCAGGAGCGTCCCGCACTCCACGGCGATGCTGCCCTTGGGGTCCGTGACTACGAAAGAACAGGGGTATTTCTCCGACGTGCATTGCATAAGGTTGGGCTTCAGCCAGAATCTTGTCTTGCCGCTGCCGGAGCCGCCGATGACCAGCACGTTTTTGTTCCGCGCCGTCCTGGGGTCCTTGGGGCGGTTGTTCATGGTGAGGCTCTCCGTCTGCGTCAGGATGATGTTGTTGGCAAAGACGGGATCGACGAAAGGCGCGATGTCCTCCGCCGTGCCCCAGCGGGCCGAACCGTATTCCTCGTTCTTTCGGAACTTCTTTGCGTTTTTGCTTCGGATGTAGACGGCCAGCCGGATCACTGCAGCGGCGGCGATCCCCACGCAAAGGTCGATGGGATGGAAGCTGGGAGCAAAGGACGAAAACGCTGCCTTGAAGCCATCCAGGATGTGCATGACCTTGGCGGAGAAGTCCCCGCCGGGGGCCAGCCGCGCCGCCTGTCCCAGCTTTGTGCCCAGCAGGGCGAACAGCAGATACGGGGAATTGAGGATCAGGAGCTTCTTGATATTCCGCCGCTTCACCGCTCCGGCTCCTTGTGACGGGTCTTGTCCTTCTTGGGATGCTGGATAAGGCTCTTGAAATGCTCCAGCTTCTCCAGGATGGAGGGCCGGGATGCTTTCCTGACCTGCTTCTGCGTGTACTCCGTAAAGGCGGCGGTCATGGCGTCAGCGTCCGGAGCCTTGAAGAAGACCATATACTTATTCTCGCCCTTGACCTTGAAGGGGGCAAAGTCGATGCCGTACTTCCGAGCAACGCGGTTGAAAGCACCGATGGTATCGTCATTGACTTCAATGCTCTGCATGCCCCGGTCCTTTGCCGCCAGCTCCTTCACGGTCATTTCGCCGTGGGCCTCTTTTTCTTGCTTTGGGAGCTTCTGGTTTCGGTTGGCTTTTGCCTGCGCCAGCAACTTCTCCAGCGCCCGGCGCAGCTCTGATGCGGTGAGCTTGGAGCAGTTGGTGATCATTACGACGATCTTGTTTTCTACTTCTTCCTGCATAGGCAGTCACCTCCTGGTTTGGGTTACGGCGAATCGCCGTAGTAGTCATGGTTGACCAGCATGGCGTAGTGGTTGTCCATGGTGGACACCGCGTTGAACAGCGCCGCCAGCAGATACGCTTTTGTGTTATATACGCGGGTGGTGTTTTCTCCGATCCCTTCCAGGACCTTGCGGATATGCTCCCCGGTGAGCTTTCGGAATCGGTCCTGAACGTAGGAGGCAGGATACTCCGCGTCCCGCCCGATCTTGATGGTCCTGCTCCGGTTCATGGCGACCTCCACCATGATCTCCACCAGCTCGTCCACCTGCCGCTGATTGGAGGGCGTTATGAGATAGTCATACTCGATCTGATCCTGGATCTCTGCTCTCAGCGTCCGTCCGTCTGTCGGTCCGTCCTCTGCGGGCGCTTCCGAAGGAAGGAAAGACTGAGTATTTGATCGAACAGTATTTGATTTTTCCGTTTTTGATTTCTTAGTATTTAATAATGCGACGGGCTTTTCCTGTTCAGGCTTCTCCTGTTCAGGCTCAACCTGTTCAGGGTTTTCCAGAACAGGATTCTCCAAGACTGGATTTTCCCGTTTAAGTGAAATCTCCGGTTCTGCGGGATGTTCCAGGATCGTGTACTCGATCTCCGCCAGGCGTCCGTGGCCGTCCCGGATGCGGCGGCGCTGGATGTACCCGGTGCTCTCCAGCTCACGGACCGTGGAGCAAATGCTGTCCACGCCATCCTTGCAGATCATGGCAAGGCCCTTGGTGGTATAGTCCCAATTATCCGGGAGGGAGAGCATCAGGGACAGCAGCCCCTTGGCCTTCAGGGAGAGCGCCTTATTGCGGAGGTGATGGTTTGCCATCACGGTGTAATCCTTGGTTTTGTCGATACGAAATACAGCCATAAACACCATTCCTTTCATGACAGATCATTCAGAGGTCAATACCGCCGCTTTTTCTTTTTGTTAGGTAGGATATACCCCTCGACGACGGCGGCGTGTTTTCTGATGCGGATATAGCCTTGGTCCTGGGCGGTCTTGGCCCTGGCGTATGCTTCATCGGTCAGGAACAGCCGCAGGCGTTCCCCTTTGTATCCTAGGGGGCTGTGGTGGTTCAGCACGTCGAAGATGATCATGTGCCGGGTATCGTCATGGAAACGCTCCACAGCAAGCTCGTCCTGGCCGGTGATTACTGCGTCATTTTTCATAGGCAGGTAGTCCTTTCGTTCCGCTTTCGGGCAGCAAAAAAGCCGGGCAGTGAACAACTGTCCGGCGTATTGTCTATATGTAGTTCGGTGTTCTCAGTATTCTTCAGAGAAGTGAAAAGGAGAGAGAAAAAACGATGCTTGCCATTTGGGCTTTGAGCGGTATAATGAGAATGGAAAGTACGGCGAAATTGCTTTTCGTTAGCGTTACTGCAACGTTTTATCTCAACGCCATAAAGATATTCCCCTTGTGATTATCTTACACCCGGTGTGTTGTCCATGTGTGCTTATATACTCTTTCGGTCAGAAGGTTGAATTTCGCCGTACTCTTCCTATTAATGAGGTGAGAGCGATAGATATTGAAGCAACCAAGCAGAGCTTTTTGGATGCAAAAACAAGACTAGATGTGGCAAGAGTCTTAGGGATCAATGATAGAAGTCTGCGCTATTTTTTGTTCAAAAAGCGGCCAGAGAATATGTACCACGTTTTTCGAATTCCTAAGAAAGACGGCACATATCGAGAGATATCAGCACCGAACAAAGAGCTTATGCAGATTCAGCGCAAACTAGCGGGCATTTTGTCGCTAGTTTACAAGAGCAAGCCATGTGTTTTTGGCTTTGTCCAGGGAAAAAGCATTGTTGATAATGCGGAAAAGCATGTAAAGAGATCATTGGTTTTCAATATAGACCTAAAGGACTTCTTTGGGCAGATTCATTTCGGTAGGGTCAGAGGACTATTCATGAATCCTCCTTATTCATTAGGCGAGGAGGCAGCAACGACAATTGCACAAATCACGTGTTTAAACGGAGCATTGCCTCAAGGTGCACCGACATCCCCGATAATTACAAATATGATTTGTGCGCCAATGGATAATAGCTTTATGCGTCTAGCGAAGGAAACTGGATCCACATATTCCAGATACGCAGATGACATCAGCTTTTCAACTTATAAACATGAATTTGATCTAGGCATTGCCTATCAGGATGAATCCGGCATACATGTAGGTACTGCAGTATTGAAAGTTCTGTCAAAGCATTCTTTTGAAATCAATCCTCAAAAGGTAACTCTAAGATGCAGGACGATGCGGCAAGAAGTTACAGGGTTGACTGTAAATGAGTTTCCTAATGTACGGAGAACCTATCTGCGGCAGTTACGGGCAATCCTTCATAGCTGCGAAAAATACGGCGTTTATTTAGCTGCACAATCGTATGTTAAAAAAGGGCTTTGTAAGAATCCCCAAATAAAGAGCATTATTGATAATTCAAAGCACGAAAAGGAAGTCATTTCATGGTTTGAAAAAGTGCTCTGCGGAAAAATCAGGTATCTCTCGCAAGTTAAAGGGAAAGACAGCATGTCTTACCTATCACTTGCGAAAAGGATGAATACAGTATTTGATAGATCCATTTTCGATGTATCAGAATTGGACAGGCTCGACTATCTTATTAGAAATTATACCTTCATCTTGGAATGCGATTATAGCAATGTTTTTTTCCAAGGAAGTGGATTCTATGCGCAGGGTTACGGGCTATTTACTTGCTATCATGTATCAGAAAAGGGCGGGATTTTCAAAGTCTATCTCCCGGATGGTTACAAGGACACTCGTTTCGGTTTTCTTGGTAAAGAGTTAAATAATGAATTGTCAGCAGATAGGACAGTTGATTATGCGCTTTATAAACTACCTGCTCTAGATAACTGTACTTCCGGATTTGTGATTGGCGATAGCACAAGACTAAAGACGGGGGCGAAAGTTACCATAATCGGATACCCAAACCACAAGGAGGGTAACTCTGCATATATCCAACAATGCAATATAACCAGCCAGATTACCTATTTTGGGGCACCATTTTTCACTGTTAGCGGAAGAATTTCACATGGAGCAAGTGGTGGTGTCGTGATTAATCAGAAACTGGAAGTGGTCGGGATAATTAAGGGGGGAATTGTTGACACTACAGGTGAAGACAATGATGAGCATCATGGATTTGTGCCAATTCACTGTGTGATTGAACATCTTAACAGTTTGGGCTATTCAAATTGAATTAGACTATGTTTTTTCTGGCTGAGAGAGCTGACATAATTCACAGGTATTATGGAGAAAACCAGATTGTTGAAGGCGGCAGCATGAACCTATTGGCTCGCTGCCGCTTTTCTATTGGCGCTCCGCACTTCGTAACCGCTTTTTCAGCCATTGATCCAGCAGCTTGAAGATGGTTTCCTCTATCCGTTCTGGCGAGTAGGACTTGGGGAAATATTTCCGGAGCTTGTCCAGCGGAATGGTAATGCTGACATTCTGCGGCTTCTTCGGCTCCACCATGATCTGGAGCATATTGTCCTCGTTCAGTTCGCCGGATTGACTGAGCTTTCGCATACGCTGGGCCTGGGATACGGAGGGTGTTGCCTGCTCACTGTCGATGGTTTCCAGCAGGAGGCGCTGCTCCGGCTCCGTTAGCGTTGCGATCTGATAGGCGGGCGTCAGGGAGATCTTCTTATCGTCCACCATCTGCATCAGCTCCGGGACCAGATTGTTGAGGGAGATAATATTACGGACGGTATCTCCGCTGATACCGTCCACATTTCCCACTTCATCGTCGCTGCGGAAATTAGCCGAATTATTCGGCACATTTTCCTGTGCCTGTTTTGGCGGCCTTCCCGCCGTGCGCTTGATGGCCTCCAGCCGCATCTTATACGCCTTGGCCCGTTCGCTGGGCAGCACGTCCTCCCGCTGAGCGTTGGAATCCACAAGCTGGATGATAGCCTCGTCGTCGGTCAGGTTGCGGACGATGCAGGGCATATCAGTAAAGCCTGCCCGCTCGGAGGCCAGTTTTCGCCGATGCCCGGCGACGATCTCATACCCGCCCTCGACCCTTGGACGGACGATTGCGGGCACCACAACGCCATTTTGCTTCACGCTGTCCACGGTATCCTGCATGGCTTGATCCTCCCGGATGCCGTAGGGGTGGTTTGGGAAAGGGTGCAGCTTGTTCAGTGGGATACGGACGATCTGTTCCATTTTCAGAAAATGACTAGGTGGTATTGTCCTTTCTGGCACTTTGTTTCCTCCTCAATTTGTAATTAAACAGCAAAGGCGCATCACCCAATAGGGATTTTTATAAGAATAGCGGTGTGCAATTATGTTCTATCTCACCAGCACTATGCAAATCTGGCTGGCGCAGATGGAGGCGCTGTACCTCCTCACGTATTAGTTCTCGCAGGGATATGGACTATCTAGGCCAATCCTGTTAACAATAAAGGGGATCATGAGTCGTTGATAATGCTGCAGTGGAATAGGAAAAGAGCTGGGCTGAAAGCAGGACAATACTTATAATCCGAGTATTGTCCGTTTTATTGGACACGATTAGTGAGTATAATCGCTCGACAAAAGATAGGAGGTGCGCAAAAATGAAATTGACTGCCATGTGGCTCGGTTCATACAATTATAGTTGTTAGATTAGAAGTGTAGAAATACAGCTTTGAACCAATTCGGGGTAGGTCACTGACCGGAATCCTTTGACTCCTCCGCTGAAACACTCTATAAGCGGGGCAGACTCTAAGTTCTTCATTGTTCATATTCATGTTAGTTCAACAGAAAACCATAATACAATCATAGCTCTCAAAAAACGGTTGTATTTACTCCATTCATAGATTATTATTGAAATGAATGGAGTTGATTAAATGGGTGCATTAGAAGCAGTCGGTAGTATTACCAGCATCATTGGACTCGGATTATCTGTTTTTTTGATTATTCGAACTGGAAAAATCCAAGATAATGTCAGAGACGCTTTGAACCAAAATTCTAAAGTTCAATCATATAACAAACATAAGCACGGCATTTTAACCGAGCTTTATGATTGTGCTCGGTTCTTTCTTGATGAGCATACGCCTGAGGACCAAAAACTGTATATCCATAGAATGGATGTAGCTTTATCAAAATTGCAGACATTTCACCCGAATCTAACCACCGAGTTAGATAAGAAAATCAAGACTATACGAGCATCTTATAGTGGTAAAGATAAAAATGAGACTTTTGGATTCCTTGCTATTATGCAGTTATTAGATGACATTATAGCAATTTTAGAACAGGAGGATTCTTTTTTTGTATGATTAACAGAGATAATGCGATCAGATTAACGAAAAAGCTCAAAGGTTTGACTGAAAAAAAGAAGATTACTTGGCTAACGCTCCCGTATTACTTCGATTCAAATGATAATGAACCTCTCCGCAAATATGTGATTAATAACAATGCATACGCGTATTCACCTCGGGCAAGTGTTCCTGTAATAAACGAGTATGCATCATATTGCACCGTTATTAACGGCGGGGTTGTTATAATCATTTCTGAATCATGCGACGGATTTATCACACAATCTTTGTATCTTCAAACGTCTCCAATGAATCCGGTCATTCCATCCTATAACGATGAAACGGTTCAGGGTGAACTCAGAGACCTTGTTGCAACTATTTCAACACAAAGCACTGACGTCGATAGGTTTGTTTCTGGGATCCTTGATTTCAATCCTTAAACATGAGGAAATTGACAGAGGAAAAGTTACAATCAATTCTCAAACATAAGCGCATGTGGAAAACAATCAGGGAAAGATACGAAAAATGTGCATTATGCTACACGGTTGACCCGGATATTGTAGCTTCAATATTCATTATTGAAACTTTTTTTCGCCCTTTCTACATGCGCTTTTGTGAATATTGCTTGTTACTGGTTTCCGCAATGAATTGTCTCATTTTTAAGCATCCAATTAAGAATTATACTATTGGCTGTTGCCAAGTGGGGCTATCGACAATTCTAAACTACTATGGAATTCAGACTTATCAACATGCACATACAGTTATGCTATCAGGCTTTGCCGATCTGAGACTCATGTATAGCGTTATATCAAAGAAAAAGTCTGTTGAAATACTTACGTTTCGCCTAGCCCCTATTATTCAGCGGGCAAATCGGATTTATCCGAACAAACTGAAATCACGGCTAAACTATATTGGAACACAGTATAATGGGCGATTTGCATATGGAATGCTATTTACGTGGGTGTACCAACAAGAGAGAATGACAATCAAACAATGAGAGACTAATGTTACGGTACAATGGACAGAGCAGTATATACAATGAGAATAGGAGTGTGATATTTGGGCAAGGTGCTGCTCGATTGATGGCCAATACTAACCGGCAGGGTTTCCAATTACGTGATACGGTCATATGCGGTTACACGATAGGCCCTTGGCCATATATAGCCAGAGTGCTGTGGTATAATAATATGTAATATGATTTTGTCGTTACTGCTGGATTTAGATTAATGAGAGAGTGAATGGTGAATCGCTAATTTGACTCATGCTTTGATGCTTCTTTATCAGTGATACTTTATATGCGGCTATACATTTTTCGGCCATCTTTTCAGCCTAAAATGGCTAATTCATTGCGAGATCAATTGGTACTCGATAATACTTGAGTCTTTATAACACAAAGCAGAATAAGGCTTCTTGGCATTCAGCGGTACATGAGGGGAACTGCCGTCAGCGGTTCGAATCCCTCCTTCTCCGCCACGGAGAGCCTTGAAACACAAGGGTTTCAGGGCTCTCCGCTTTGTTTTTAGCCTAATTTTAGCCTAATTGGAAATTACGGACTTTATATACCGTTCCATGCGGTCAGCAGACTGTTGCCGCATTTTCTGCGAAGCATGCCCGTAAATATCCAGCGTG
>JAEEGK010031346.1_pt1 | contig 10484 bp, 5 predicted proteins | sample 8958771 | NCBI WGS metagenome assembly JAEEGK01 (sample SAMN16246547, study PRJNA631951) | gut metagenome | biome: gut microbiome; feature: rumen; material: SC-attached | host: Bos | place: Iran: Karaj | collected 2018-10 | reverse complement strand
TTTTCATATAATACATTAGCATCAAGAAATATTTCAAAAATAAAAGAACGTTTTATAAGAATGCTTATACCTTATATAGGATGGCCTCTTCTTTTCTATTTAAAAGATAAATTGAATCATTATTATTATAAACGAAGAGATATTTATAAATTAAAAAATTTATATTATCAAATTATTGTCGGATGCAAAATATATGGAATATTCTGGTTTCTTTTTAATTTAATATTTTTGACACTTTTTTTTACTTTAATTATTTTCATGTTTAAAAAGTATTATATGTATGCTTTATTTATATCTTGTATTATTATATATTCATTTTTTTATTCGAATTATGCCAATATTTTAATATTTTATAAATATAAAAAAGTTCCTTGCCATCATTCAATAAGACCCAATCTCGAATTTTTTGTTTTTACTTTTACTGGATTTTATTTAGCTTCTATTCGATTTATTCATAAATTATATAAATATAGATATATATCAATAATTTGTTCAATGATATCGCTATATGTTTATATTAAATATTATACACCATTTTTTCGTAAAGTTACTTTCTTTTATAAAGGAATTATCAGAGATATTTTAGTCACTTTTTTCTTTATTATTTTTTCTGTGCTTCCTTTGTATAAAATTGATAATGTATATATATTAAATGTTTTAAATAAAATTACGAGTTTTACAGGAGGTATATATTATATTCATATCAAAGTTGGAGAATTTTGTAAACCAAGGATAAGAAATGTTAAAAAAGGAAATTTTAAGGGATGTTGTTTAATATATATTTTTTGTTATTCTATTTGCTTTTTAGGAAATTTTATTTTTCAAAAAAGTCAATTAAAATTTTTATTTATTTAATTTTTTATTATATTTTATTTATAATATTTTAGATTTTGGGATTTATATTCTTATTTATCAAATATAATTCAAAGGATTTTTATCCCTTTCTTATTTATTATATTTTCTATATGAAATTTGATAAAATTTTGATGAGCTATTTTTCATTTTAATATAATAAAAATTGATAAATATTTCCACAATAAAATAATATAAATTTTTGTATTTCTTTATTAAAATAGAAAATCATAAATTAGAAATTACAGGATAACTAAAAGCTTAAACATTATCATTCATATAAATTTATATTATTCTATTTAGTAAATAAAAACTATGATTTTCTTAAATTAAAATTATCCTAAACAAAAAAAAGAACATAAAACAATTTAAATAACCTAAATATAAATATTCTGAAAAAATATAGTTATACCATGTGTATTAAATCACATTAAAAACACCAATAATAAAAATAAAAAAACTCTAGATTAAAATAGCCTGTAAAAAATAATTTATCAAGCATAATTTTTTCTCATTATTTTTCAGTTATAATTAAATAAACATCATATAATAAGTTATTACCCAAATTCTTAAATATCAGAAAAGACAAATATAATAATATAAAAACCCAATTTCGAATGATTTATTCTATCTTTAACAGAAAAAACCAAAAAAAAAATAAAAAGAATCAATTCAATTAAATAAATTATAATAAGAAATATTTTTGAAGGATAACATTTTTTGTGATTAATTTATACAATAATTATGAAAATGGTTACATTCAATTACTTTTACTTTGCTTTGGAATACAACAAAAACAAAAATATTATGTTAAATAATCGTTTTTAAGAAAGATTATAAAAAGAAATAGAAAATAAAAAGAACCACGTTGAAATTAAAGCTTGTATATAATCATACGCTTTTTTTAAAAATGTTATAAATTTAAATTTTCTTGATTTTATTGATTTTTATGAAGAATTAATGCTTTAAAAATAAATTCTTGAAGTATTTCTTTAGATTTATTTACTTTATACATAAATGATTTTAAAAGGAAAATGGAAGTTATATAAAAATCTTGTTTTTTTATAAAATTATATTTTTAATAAAAAGAAAAATATTTTTCATTCATTTTTCAAAATATTTCTTTATTAAAAGGTTTATGCTTCATTTTAATGCTTTAGTTTAATTTTTGATTTATTCTTTTTTCTTTACAAAATTTGACAGTTTTAATTAAAATAGTATAAAAATTTTTTCTCAGATATTAATCAATTTTTAATCAAATTATGTTGATTTATAAATTTTTATCTTCAATTATATTCAAATTTCTTTTTTTATTTGAAATTTAATGATATATTTAAAACAAGATTTTATTTTATATATTAACATCATTTTCATTTTAAACATGTGAATAGATAATGTCACAAGGAAAATAATTTTTTATTTTATATATTAAAATTATTCAATAGTCAATTTTCCCAAAAAAAATATATTGAAAAAAGAAAAAGAAAGAAAAAAACAAAAAAAACTAAAAATAAAAATATAAAATTTTCAAAAACTAATTAAAATAAGTAAAGAGCATATTCTGCATAATTTTTTATTTAAAATTTTTAAGGTATATAATATAATTTATCCAACAAATGAACAATGGGTTTTTTCCGATAAATTCATTTGGTTTTCTTTTCGAATTACCTCAAATAATTCTTTCATTAAATGAAATAAATAAACAATTGATTAATCGTTATCAACAAATTCAAAAAAATTGTGAAATTCTCTTTAATTTATATGAAAATTATAAAAAAGATTCTAATGAAGTTCGTCATAATAATAATAAAAATATTAATTATAAACTTTTTAACCAGGAAAACCAAAATAAACCTTATTTTAAAGTTTCTAATAAAGTTCAAATTAAAAAAAGAATGTATCAAGTTGATTGTATGACAAAGAAATTAAATGTTAATTTCTTTAAATATATGAAAGAAAATAAAAAGGAATTATGTATTAATAAAAATATTTTAAAATTTTTTAAAAAAAATATTAAATTAACATCTAGAACAATCTTAGAACAATTAAAAATTAAATATCCAAATGTAAAAGATTATTTTGAAAAATTTTTACATTCTAAAGTATTTATTCACTTAATGAATAATATCAAACAAAAAAATGATGATGAATATACTAATTTATTTATAAATCATATAAAAAATCATCAAAAAATTTTAAATGATAATAATGAAGAAAATGTAAAGAAAAAATAAACATGTAAATAAGAATTTTTGTAAATTAATCAATTTAGCTCATTAAAAATTATATAGTTATTTATAAATCAAATTGATTTATTTCAATTAATAATTTAATAACATAATGATGTTCAATATAAATTTTAAGTTCAATATTATTATTTTTGTATAGGAAATTGATTAATTGCTCATTAGAGTTTATTTTTTTTTTTTTTGGTTTAACAGTATAATTTCATCTTATGAATATTAAATATAGTTTTGTTTATATATAACTAATTAGCATAGATTAATAAAATATTTTATATTTCATAATTAAAAATTAATTTTATGTTTAATAGAAAGTTAATCCAAATAGTTTTTTTTTCTTATTTAATATTTATTTAAATTATTTTTAATCAAATTATTTATTTTTATTTTAAATAAAAACTAATTCCCTAAAAAAATCAGTACATAAAAATTTATAAATAAATATAAAATAATTAATCATAAAATTTCAAATCAATATAAAAAAATATATAGTATATATTTAATGGAAAATGAATAAAATCAATTCTATTAATAAATTAAATATAATTATTAATTAATGAAGAAAAATTTTTATAATAATTTTATAATAAACTTTTTATAATTTGAATACAAAAAACATATAAATAAAAGAAAAAAAAATATGAAAAATGATTTAGATAACTGTATAAAAGAGCTTCAAAAGCCAAAAAATGAAAAGAACATATCATTAATATTAAAATATTTAGAAACTTTACATGTTTTTATAACAATATTACAAGAAGACTGTATTAATAATCCAGAACATCTTCCAAATACAGCAAAAATAATGAGATATAAGAAAAAAGATAAAAATGAAATAATAGTAGAAGAAGGAGAAAAAGGAGATGAATTTTATTTAATATTAAAAGGAGAAATATCAGTTTTAGTAAGTAAACCACATTCTTTTATGTTAACTGAAGAAGAATATATTTTACATTTAATGAAATTAAAAAAAAATCATATGAATGAATTAATTAATCAATGTTTGAAATTAAATCATTTAATATATCCAATTGATGAAAGTTTCGATTCTTTATTAAAAGGATTAGCAAATAAAAAAACAAAAGGAGGAATATATTTAGACAATCCTAAAATATTAAATAAAGCAAAAGAAGTATATTTCTATATAAAAAATTCAGAAATAAAAAATAGTAAAAAATATATTTCTCCAAATCAATATATTGAAAATAGTAAAGTTATTAAAGAGAAATTAAAAATAAATGAAGAAAAAAAAACTGAAAGTCAAGTTTTAATTCCAATATATGAGATTGTTAATAAATGTAAAACAGGACAATGTTTTGGTGAAATTGCTTTAAATAATATTTCTTCTAAAAGAACTGCAACTGTAATTTCTACTCAAGAGTGTCATTTTGGAATTATTCAAAGACAAGAATATAATGATTTAATTAAAAATGCTATTGAAAGAGCTAAAAAGAATTTCCTTAATATTATTGATGATTATAAAATCTTTACTCAAGTTTCTAATTATATTCTTGAAAGAAATTATTATAAATTATTTGTTATTACTAAAATTGAAAAAGGAATTAATATTATTACAGAAGGAGAAATTTGTAAAAATTTATTTTTCATTTGTAATGGAGAATTTGAAATTTATACTTGTAAAAATATATATGAAGTAAATGAATTAATTATTTATTATAAAAATTATATTAGAAAAGTAACTAAAAATAAACAAGATTATAAAGAATATAATCCAATAAAAGAAATAAGAGAAAATGAAGATTTAATGTTCAACAATAAATTCAATACAAAAGAACAAAATAAAATATTATTCAAACAAAGAAATATAAGATTAAATATATTTAAAAATAGAGATATTATAGGATTAAATGATTGTTTAGATGATAATTGTATAGCTTTTATAAATTGTAAATGTTTAGCTTTAAATGGTGAAGTATATTATATAAATAAAAAACAATATAATTATATTCAAACTCAAGAAGATTATTTAAATGAATGTACTATAAATTTTGAAATTCAAAAAATGAAAATGTTAATTAATAGATTAAATGCTCATAAAGAATTAGTTTATAAAATGATTAAAAAAATTGATAATGAAATTGCTTTTGATTTAAAAAAAAAATTTTTAAAAGAAAAAGATTTACATATTAGAAATCGATTTTATAATGTTGAAGTTAATCAAAAAATACAACATAGTGGAATTCAATTATTTCTTAGTCAAATTCCTAAATCTAATTTAAGAGTTTTTAATGATGAAAAAAAAAATAATACAATTGAAATTAAAAGTTATTCTCATCGAAAAAAAAAAATTATTAATTTACCTAAAATTAAAATAAATGAATCAAAAAAAAATGAAAGTAGTTTAAATGCTCATTCTTCAAGAAATCAAAATTTAGTATTTCGAAATTTATATGATTCAATTTTTCACTCATATGTTTTTAATAAAAAAAATAAAGATGAAAAAATTGAAAATAAATCATTAAATCATAATAGAAGAAATTATACAGATCTTCTTATAATGGAAAACTTCAATACATATTATCAATCAGCTTTAACAACATTTTTCCCAAAAAAACATAATAAAAATTCCTAAAACAATTAAAAAAAATAATAAATTCCCTTATAAAATAAATTATAATTTAAACTATATAATTTAATCTAAAAATGATAAAATAAAAATAATAATATATAATAAAAAAAAAACAAAATTAAATATCTAAAAAATAAATACATTAAAAAAAAAAAAAATGGAATCAGACCAATTAAACATTCCAAGTACAGTAAGTGACCCACATTACCGTTATAAAATGCCTCGAATTCAAACAGTAATTCAAGGGAGTGGAAACGGTATAAAAACAAAATGGTTAAATCTTGCAGAAGTATCAAATGCTTTAAAAGTCCCAATAGAATACCCTTTAAAATTTATAGGAAGAGAATTAGGTTCAAACACAGAAATAAAGACAAATTCCTATTTAATAAATGGTAATCACACTATAGATAAAATGCAAGAAATATTAGATAAATTTATAAAAAAATATGTATTATGTCCTAAATGTAAATTACCAGAAATTCATGGTAAAATACAAGTAAAAAAAGAAAAAAAAGAAATAAAATGTAAATGCCGTTCATGTGGTGCTGTAAGTAAATTAGATTCAACACATGATTTTGCTTCTTATATTCAAAGATCTCCTCCTCCTTATGAGAAAGATACTCTTCCAAATGGAAATGCTGGTGAGAAAGAAGTTAAAAAAAGTTTTGATAAAAATACTAAGAAAGCTATTAAAGAATGTTCTGAAAAAATTCCTACTTTAATTGATTTAAGTTCTGATTACATGGATAATTGTAATAAAATAAAAAATTTATTAAATCAATATAATTTCCCTATTGATATTAAATTCTATGTTCTTGCTAATGGAATTTTAGATCAAAATTTATATACTAAAGCTTTTGAAATTAAAATTCCTATTATTAAATATTTTATTGAAAAAGAAAGTGAAAATAAAAATAATGAAGCTTTGTTTTTTTTCTTAGTTGGAATGGGAGATTTTATTTTTATGAGAAAAAATGAAAAAAATGCACAATATTTATCTAGTGTTCTTTATTATTTATATGATAAAGATATTTTATCTGAAGATTATTGGAAATCTATTTTAGATAATAAAGAACAAATTAAATATAAAAGCTTACTTTATAATAATGAAACTGAAAAAAAATTTCTAAAAGCTTGTGAAGATTTTTCTAATTGGATTAATAATGGACCTTATGAAGGAGAAGAAGAAGTTAAAAAAGAAGAAGAAAAAAAAGAAGAAGAAAAAAAAGAAGAAGAAATTGATATTGATAATATCTAAAAAACAATATAATATTTTTATTAAAAAAAATTTTTTTTAATTATCTTTTTTACCTACAATTATTGTAAAAATTTTTTAATTTTATAAATCTTATTTTTTTTCATGTTCTTCACAAAAAAACATTTGACATAAATGATTATTTCCTTTATTCTTTTTAAAATTAAAGAAGCATTGTGCTGAGCAAATAAAAATTTTTTTACATTCAGGACAAATTTTCAATTTCTTCTTTTTATCAGTACATTTAGGACATTTGATTTTAATTTTATCTAAGCACCATTTAGTACAATTATAATTTACTTTTTTGCAAGAAACACATTTATGACCTAAATTACAATAATCATCTTCACATTTCATACATTTACCACAGCATTCAGAACATAAATATTTTTCGCAATAATTACATTTAACATAAAAGAAATTTTTTATGCATTTAGGACAAGTAATAACAGTTTTTTTACATTTTTCACATTTTTTCAAACAAGATTCACAAACATAATGACCACAAATATCACTTTCAACGAAATTATTAGGATGATTCTTTTTAGAACATAAAACATTAACTTTATTATCACAACTAACACATTTAAAAGTACAATTTTTTAAGCATAATTTTTTATATTTTTCATCATCTTTATCAGTTGAACATGCTTTACAAAAAAAGTAATGATCTTCACAGAAATTCTCTTCACATTTCATACATTCAGAAACATGCTTTTCACAAAAAACTTTATTACAAGTATTACAAACTTGCCAACAATTAATACATAATTTCTCATTACATCCTTTTGAATATTTACATTTTCTTATTGTATTACTATTACATTTGACACATGATATTAGTGATATTTCCTTTCCACATGAAGAACAATAATTTCCACATTTTTCACATATTATATTCTTACATATTGAACATATTAATCCACATTCATTGCAAAATAATTTCTTACATACTTTACATCTTACTGAACAACTTCTTACACATATTTTTTTTTTACAATTTAAACAATCAATATCTGATATATGATTTTTACATAATTGACATTTTGGATAACATTTATCACATTTAAATAATTCTTTATGTATATCATTTTTATTAGTTTTAATATCATTTAAATATTTTTTACAATTATTACATTTTGAAGCTTTTGGACTTAAACAATCATTTTTACAAACAATTAAATCACATTTGCATTCTTTTTTGCAATTTTCACATAAATTGTTTTTACAAAAAGTACAAGTAAATATAGGATTATTCTTCTTGCAAATACCACATCTTTTGTCTTCATTACATAATTCACAAATATAATTAACATCTCCTGTAATAGTTTTTAAATTAATATTACATATTTTGCAAAAACCAGTATGACAACTAAAACATCTTTTGATACATTGTTTATCAACTTTAATATCACTTTCTCCAAAATTAGCATTTTGAACATTTTGATAGCAAAAATAATTATAACATGTATTACATTTTAAAAAATTAGGATTTTTATCAGAAATTACCTTTTTGCATTCTTTACAATTATGTATAACATTAGTTTTATGAGTATGATCTTTAACAATAGTTTGAAGAGAATATTGTTTATTACATAAAACAGATTTATTACAATAAAATTTTAAACTATTAATTTCATTTTGAATTTCTTCATCTGCTTCTCTATAACCTAAAGTCATTGTACAAAAAGGACATTTAAAATTTTTATTATTATTATTCTTCTTATAATTTTTATCATAACATTCTCCACAATATATTTTCCCACATTTCTTATTCATACATTGTTTGGGACAATGACATACACAAAAGCATAAGGCACATGTTAACATGTTTGGATTTATATCATTTTCTTGAGTCATTACTCCTAATGATGATATTGAATTTAATCCAAGTTGAAATTCTTGAACACTCATTTTTTAATATTTAATTTTTAATAAATATTTTATTATATTTTCACTTTTTTTATATTTAATATTAATCTTTTCTTAATTAAGATTTAAGTTTTTAATTAATATATTATTTTAAATTTTAATAAATTAAATAACGTTTTAAAAAAAAAATAAATTAATAAAATAATCACATTAAATTTCTTATAAAATTAATAAATATAATAGAATTAATTAATATAATTATTAATATTCACAATTCGAGTAAAAAATAACTAAGATATAATACTCAATTACTTCCCAAAAAAAAAATTAGTTTAAAAACAAAATCATATATCTAGCTATAAGAAAAAAGAAAAAAAAGATAGTTGAAAAACAATGAATGCTCCAAAAAAAAAAAGACAATCTAACATAGAATTACTTCGTATTTTTTCAATGATTCTAATAATAGGTCATCATTTTTCATTTCATGGAATTTCTACTTATGTAAAGGATTCATTGGATATAAACAAATATAAAAAAAAAGTAAATTTTATTTTTTTTTTTGGTCCAGCAGGAAAAATTGGAGTAGCAATATTTTTTATGATTTCAGGATATTTTTGTGTAAATAAATCAAATGTTAATTTAACTATTGTTATTTATGAAACTATTTTTTATGGTGTATTAACTGGAATTATTGGAATATTATTTGTTCATTATGGATTTAAATTAAGATATGATGATACTCAAAGTTTTATTGATAGTAATATTTCTCAAATTTTTAATCCTATTACAGGTGGATCTTCATATTGGTTTGTTTCTATTTATGTTCTTATTATTTCTTTTGCTCCAATTATCAATGTTTTTTTAAGAAAATTAAAAAAATTTGGTTATTTCCTATTTTTAGTATTATATTGGGTTTTATGGTATTCTTTTCCTTATTTTTATTATTATTATTCTGTATTTATAAATCTTGAAAATGGTTTATTTTTTTATTGTTTAGGAGGATTTATTAAATTACATCTTAAGAAACAAGATAATTTATTATTTATCTTTATTCATTTGTTTATTGCTTTATTAGGGTTTTATATTTCATCCTATTATTTTTTAATTAGTTATTCAATAGGATATGTTATATCATCTTTTGGTACTTTTAGATTTTTTGAATGTTTAAATCTTGGTTCTTATAATTTTATTAATATTATTTCTCAATCTACTTTCTCTGTTTATCTTATTCATGATTCTAGAAGTTTTAGAGATATTTTTTGGAAATCTATCAATTGGAATTACATTTATCAATCTAAATTTTTTTTATTATATGCTTTCATTATTATTTTTTCTATTTTTTTTGTCTGTATTATTATTGATATTTTTCAAAAAAAATTTGTGGAACCTTATGTTTTAACTTTTATAAATAAAGTCTCTATTTATCTTGGAGATAAATTTTTCAAAAAAGAAGGAGAAATAAAATATGTAAATGTTATTTAAATAAGTTTATAAATATTAAATAATAAATTTATTTATTTAAATTTTAAAAATTGATTTCCTTAAATAAAAAAAATAAATAAAACTAAGAACAAAATAAACAAGAAATTTAAATAATAAAAATTCTCAAGATTCAATATTATTATTTGGTAATCTGAAAGTATTCTATATACCGTAATAATCGGATTAGAAC
>JAEEGK010031341.1_pt1 | contig 10485 bp, 6 predicted proteins | sample 8958771 | NCBI WGS metagenome assembly JAEEGK01 (sample SAMN16246547, study PRJNA631951) | gut metagenome | biome: gut microbiome; feature: rumen; material: SC-attached | host: Bos | place: Iran: Karaj | collected 2018-10 | reverse complement strand
AAAAATATTGCCTGGATTTTCATTTACAGAAACTACAGTATGAAAATCATAATCGCCTGAAATATCAATCCATTTTGAAGAAGCTGTTCCGCCAAGATGATACGGAATGCCGTTAAACGTTAAATCCGTTGAAAAGAAAACTTCCTTACCGTCTTCTGTTAATTCTGCAAAGGCCGAAAGATTTAAAGCCTGTGAACCATTTAACAAATCACACCGCGAAATCTGCACGGAATTGTTATTTCCGTTTAAAGAGAACACTGCAAACTGGCGGTCTTTCTGCGTATTTGCAATAATTGAATACGGAACGTTAAATGCAAATGTTTCAAAATCATAAGAAAAATACGAATCGCCTGAATAAATATATGACGAAAGAGCCTTTGCAAAACTTTCAAGTTTTCTGCCATTTTCTTTTGGCAATGCAAAAGCTGCATCTTTTAATATGCTGTCAAGATATAGATTTTCAGCATTAACGCTTGATTGAATGTAACGGCTGTCCGCCAGATAACTACCAGAAATTGTAATTCTGCCAGGCTCTTCTGCTTCAAGATGAGAATAATCAGAAGCTTCAAAACTAAAATCTATAGATTTATCAGAGCGGGGAATATAAGAAAACTGCAATGCGGTTAAAGACTGTTCGCCTAAAAAAAGCTGAGGCGCAAACGCCATAAACCCTTTCGGCAGAGGATCAAAATAAATCTCTGAAGACAAAACATTGCCATTTGCAAGCTGTACTTTATTTATTGCAGCCGTTCCCGAAAGATTCATGTTTTTAAATGAATACGAACCGGAATAGGAAATATCGTAATCGCGTCCATTAATTGCAAAATGAGGAACATTTATGTATTTTTGCGTTCCTGAAACGGAATATAAAACATCTGCACCACCTGCTAGAAACTGGTTAGGTAATTTAACTTTACCGGAAGAATTGTAGCTTACATTTTTTGTATTTAAATCATAAGAGCCTTTTAATTCAACAGAAGCAGAAAGTCTTGCAAGCTTTCTTATTATTGATTTAGGGCGGACAAAAACAATGCTTTGGAACGGCATAAAATCCGTACTGGAAAATGAAAAATCAACAGTTTTTGCATCCAGATCAGAATTTATTTCCATTGCAAACGGGAACGTATTACGCAATGTTTTTACATGAAGTTTTTTATCAGAAGAATATTCACACAAAAGGTTTAAAGAATTTATCCTTACATCCTTATTATAAATATTAGAAAGGAAAAGATTTGCCGTAACTTCGTCAAAATTTTCTGCAATCATTGAATGCGAATTAAAATTTACCGAACAATAATCTCCTGAAGAAAGTTTTACAGAAACAGAACCTTTCATATCCGCAGACATCGCAGAACTTTCGTCAGAAAGTTTTAAAAGCTGAATTTCTTTTGCGCGCAGGGTTGCTTCCTGTTTTTGCAATACCGAATGCAAATAAACATCGCGAATGCGTACAGTTTCCGGTAGAAAAGATGCTAAGTCAGCTGTAGTAAATTTGGAATCATTTTTAGAAGAGTGAACTATATCTTCATCCTGAAGAAGCTCAAGTGTTTTGCGGTGTTTAGCAGCATCTAAAAACGACTTTAATTTTTCTACAGATTTATAAGGATGATTTGAATCATATTCAAAACGAACACCGGTAATCGCTAGTCCTGTAAGTTTGTGCTGAACATCCTGTTGTTCAGAATCTTTTTTATTAAACAGATTTTGTAAATTATACGAAAGAACGATACTTCGTACCGAAAGTATTTTTTCTGAAGTTTCTAAATCAGAAACTACTATACCTTTTAATGAAATTGCTGATAAAATAGAAGGCGAAAGCGACGAATAGGAAAAAGTTAAACCTGTCTGCTGCTCAAGTTCTGAGCACAGAGAATCTACAGTAGTCCGTACAAAGACATTCAGCTTATTATACGCCGGTCTAACAACGGCAAAAGCTGCAAAAATGAGAAGAATAAAAATTGTACTACCGATTCCGGTTTTCAGGCTCTGTACTTTCATAACATGAGAGGTTTTTCTTAATTTTCCAAATTAAAACATTTAGGGAAACCTTAAAACCCGATGTTTAAGAACGTTAATTTTAACGTTCTTAAACTCGCAGGTAAGTAGCGAAAACTACAGATTGTTTTAGAAATTTGTAATTTTCGCTACTTACCCCTATCTTATAAGATTTTCGGAAAAAAAAGGATACATTATGATATTAAAAAATTTTATTGTTTTTGAAGGCATAGACGGTGCAGGAACCTCCTCTCAGTTAAAATTACTTGGCGAAAGCGCTGGAAAAAATAAATTTTATCTAACCGCAGAACCGTCAGAATTTGAAACTGGCCGTTTTTTGCGAAAAATGCTTAAAGGAGATTTTCCGATTGACCAGAAGACGGCTGCCTATTTATTTGCCGCAGACAGAAACGAGCATATTTACGGCAAAGACGGAATTAAAGCGCAGATTGACGAAGGTAAAATCGTAATCTGCGACCGCTATGTTTTTTCAAGCCTTGCCTATCAGGCTGTAAGCTGCGGCTGGAATCTGCCTTACAAACTTAACGAAGATTTTCCATTGCCTGAAATTCTTTTTTTCTTTCAGATTGAACCTGAAATTTCTTTAAAACGCATACAGGGACGCGGCGTAAAAGAAATTTACGAAAAACTTGATTACCTTAAAAAAACAGAAGAAGAATATCTTAAAGTAATTTCATTCTACGAAAAAAATGCACCGGAAATGAAAATTGTCCGTCTGGATGCAACGCAGTCAATAGAAAAAACAGCTGAAATAATATGGAGTTACATCCAGAATCTGCCGATAATGAAAGCGTGAAGTTTTCTAATTTTCATTTGTCATTGTATTTACACTTGCGCACGTTTTACCGTGGCGCGGCAATTTTTTTAATATCAATTTTACTCTCAACATTCAGTGCGCCGGCTGCAAATGCCTACATGGTAAAATACAAGGAAGATTTTTACAGGCTTTTTCATGTACATCATCAGCAGCTACCGGACGACTGCATAGAAAACATCTACTGGCTTGAAAAAGCAGTTCAGGCAGATTTTGCAAATCCACAATATGCAGACGCAAAAATCACGAACAAAAAAGAATGGGAAAAATACCGCTACATCTACATGATGCACTTGAATCTGAAGCTTATCGAACAGCATTTAAGACTTGGCCGCATTTACGATAAAAAAGTTGCATATTTTTACGATGCTCCGTGGAAAGAAGAATATCTGCGCGATTTAGAAAAAGCTAAAACCTGCTATCAGGCAGGACTAACTTACTGGGAAGAAGCAAAACTTTGGGCAGAAAAAGCAAGTACGGCAAATTTTAACTTTTTATTTCTTACAGATTTAGCAAACTGGGAAGACGAGCGGGAAAGAATTACTTCCGGCAAGTTGAATTATGAAAAGATTTTAAACCGCGAACTTAGCCGCCTTGAAGGCGTAATTTCTGACTTTATTGCAATGGATGATAAAACATACTAAAATGACCGCAGAAAATCGCCGGATACAGATGAATGTCGCATGCGGCGAGTCTTTTGAGGTCAAAATGTCGCATTCCTATACAGTAAAATATTCTTCAATTCATCCGGGAACAGATTCAACAGAAATTCTTTTTTTTGAAGGCCAACCGGATTTAGTTTCGCTGTTTTTTGGAAATGAAAAATGTGAAAATGCGGATTTTACGCATGATTGCGCGCGCCGACTTTTTGTAACAGACACAACTATAGCTCAACTGCCAGATGTAAAGCCTTTCATAAACGAATTTAATAACGGTAAACGCGGAAAAGACCTGCTTTTTATTTTAGGAGCCGGTGAAAAATACAAGACAATAGAAAGTGTTTTATCAATAGTGCGCATTGCTTTGGAAAACAATTTTAACCGCCGCGATATTTTTGTGGGAATCGGTGGCGGCGTCATAACAGACATGACAGCCTTTGCCGCTTCAATGTTTAAGCGTGGCGCAAAAGTTGAATTTGTTTCCACCACCCTTTTAGGCATGGTTGACGCCGCCGTCGGCGGAAAAACCGGCTGCGACTTTGAAAGCTTTAAAAACATGATTGGAGCTTTCTATCCAGCGCAAAAGCTTTATATTTTTCCGCAGTTCGTTCAGTCTTTAAGCGCAGATGAATACCGTTCAGGCTTTGCAGAAGCCATAAAAACAGCATTTTTGTATTCAAAAGATTTGTATGAATTCATAAAAGAAAACCGCCAGAAAATTCTGGAACGAAATCCTGAAGTTTTGCAGAAAATAATCACTGAATGTGTAAAGGCAAAGGCAAATGTAGTTGAAAAGGATTTTACCGAAAAAAATATCCGCATGCATTTGAACCTGGGACACACGTTTGGTCATGCATTGGAAAGTACCGCAGGACTTGGCAAAGTTTCTCATGGCGATGCCGTCGCCTGGGGGATGGCAAGAGCTGCATGCCTTAGCGCAGAACTTGGCCTTTGCAGTACAAGCTACCGCGATGAAATTATAGAAATTCTAAAATTTTTCGGCTGGGAAACAGGTGCTAATCATCCGGCACAAAAAAACTCAGGCCGTGCAGCTGCCACACTTCTTGATGCAATGAAAAAAGACAAGAAAAATTCTTCGGATAAAATCCGTTTTGTATTGCAGAAAGGAATTGCGCAAAACGTAATAACCGAAGTTGAAGACGAAATTATTCTGAAGGTTTTATAATAATGACAGAAAGCGATAAATTACATTATTTTGACTGGGCAGCAACAAGCCCTGCAGACACCGATATTTTAGAAAACGCATTGAAAGAAAGCCTTGCCGTCTGGGGAAATCCTTCAAGCATTCATGCGGCAGGAACAGAAGCAAAAGATTTTTTGAATAAGGCACGGAATAAGGCGGCCGCCGCATTGAATGTAAAGGCAGAAAACATTTACTTTACATCAGGCGGAACAGAAAGCGACCATATTCCGCTTCTTGCAATGCTTAATCGTCCTGCAAAAGGAACAATTCTTATAAGCTCAATCGAACACCCTGCTCTTCGCGAACAGGCGGCCGCCTTAAAAAATCTTGGCTGGAACATAGTTTCAATTCCTGCAAACGAAAACGGAATTATAACGCCAGAAGCCGTTGAAAGCTGCTACACAAGCGACACTGTTTTAGTCTGCGTAATGGCCGTAAACAATGAAACTGGCGCCATTCAGCCGATTTATAAGATTGCAGATAAAATAACGGAACTTTCCGGCGGAAAAAGAAGGGCAAAGTTTCATGTTGACTGTGTTCAGGCAGCAGGAAAAATTCCGCTTAATTTGAATTACAAAGGAATTGACAGCGCCGCTTTCAGCGCGCACAAAATCTGCGGACCTCGAGGGATCGGCATATTATACTGCAATTATGTTATTACACCATTTTTACGTGGCGGAGGACAGGAAAACAATATAAGAAGCGGAACCGAAAATTTATTCGGCGCAAAAGCCTTTGCAGATTGCCTTGAACGCTATTTTATTTCTGAAAAAAATCCTGCAATGCAAAATCGTTTTGAACAACAGAAACAGTTTACAGGCAATTTCATAGAAAAACTTCTTACGCTAAAAAACTGCAGCATAATTCCTCATAGCCGTGAAACCCCCGAAAATGAAGAAAACTTTTCACCATGGGTAATTCAGACTGCATTTAAAAACATACCAGGGCAAGTAATGGTGCGTGCGCTAAGCTCAAAAGGATTTTTCATTTCAACAGGAAGCGCATGTTCAGCCAAAAAACAGTCGCGCCCGATTCTTGAAGCAATGCACGTTACAAGCGAAGAAAGCGAAACAGCCGTAAGATTCAGTTTTGGCTCACACACAACAGAACAGGCAATGAATGAACTTTTTGAAGAAGTTAAAAAAATCTGCGCGGACTTCTGCTGATTTCTGAAGATTATTGTTGATTTTTGCTGATTCTTACAGCCAGCGCGAATCCGCCGACTGCAAAAAAAAGCTTCTAAAATTAGAAAATTTCAGTTGCACGGAAAAACGTTATAAACAAAAACAGCGTAAAACCAGAAAACAGCGTCGTCCACACAAGAATCTGGTTTGCAAGTTCTCCGTCATTATTCATCTGGTAGGCCATAATTGCCCCGGAAACTGCAGCCGGCGTTCCAAAAAGCGCAAGAAGCCCTGCAAACTCAGGTCCTGAAAATTCCGGGAACAGAAAATATGCAGCAGAAAGTCCTGCAACCGGAACAATCACAAGGCGCAAAAGTACACTGAAAAATATTTTTGTAAAAAGTTTTTTAACCGCTGAAAAATGAAACTGTCCGCCAAGAATTACAAGCGCAAACGGGGAAGCTATTTTGGAAAGATTTTCTATAGCCTTATATACAAACCTCAGCTGACCGTCTTTTAATGTCCAGCCGTTAACATGCGGCCTAAAAAACAGAACAACAGCTCCTGCAACAATTCCGTCTATTAAAGGATTTGTAATGATTTTGTATAAAATGGACTTAACAGAAATTTTATGATTTCCATCTTTTATAAAAGTAGTCATGGCAATTACAGCAAAAATATTAAACAGTGGAATTGCACAGGAAAGAATTACAGCCCCTGTTGCACCTCCCTTTTCTCCAAAAAGAGTTTGTGCAAGGGGGATTCCTATAATAGCAAAATTTGAACGGAAAAAATTCTGGGCGATTACGCCTTTCTGCTTTGGATCTTTAACAAAAAAAGCGCAGAATACAAAGGAAACAGCAATAATAGTTAAAATTGAAACAACCGTAAAAGCCATTATTTTTATGTAGGTAGAATTAAATTCCTTGATGCTGTACATGTTTATAAACATTAAAGAACTCAAGCAAATACGGAACAAAAACTTATTGCCAACCTTAATGAATTCTTCCGTTAAAAAATTTGAGCGGCGCAATAAATAACCGACTGCTGACAAAATAACAAGAGGTAGCACGGCATTCAGCGAAAATAGTAATGATTCAGAAATTCCCATAATAAATATTTCCCGGATTGTATGGAACTAACGGCTCAATCCCGCAATTGCCGCACCCAAAGTAATGTCATTTTCTACTTCAACAAGCTCAAAATAAATTCCGCGTTTTTTAAGCAGGGCTTCTTCAAGATATGCAAAAGTTCTGTCCTTAATTTTCGGAGTTTTATAAAAAGTAGTTCCGTTACAGACAATACAAATTGGTTTATCAGGAGTTTTTCCGCAGCCAGTTTTAATTGCACCGGCAGCAAGCATGGAAGCCGCATAACGCGCAGAACGTTCAGCAAGGGAATCAAGAATTTCAAACAAAACAGCGCGGTCACTTTCTGTACCAGATTCTGCACAGAGTTTTCCAAGTAAAGTTGATTCATCATGCGGGCCGTTAAGAAAAGCACTTACTTCGATTAAAGGAAGGCTTTCAAGAGCCATAATTTTTTTTGCAAAAGAATCGGAAAACAGAGCGGAATGCTTTGCCGAACCATTTCCTGCACTTTCAAGACTTTCAGAAGCGGCACCTTTTAAATGTTCAAGAGAAGCAGGTCCAAGGTAAGCGCCGGAACAGTTCTTTTCCATTATGTATGCACCAGGATGCATTGTTTTCTGGTCAAATGATTTATCAAAATCTGAAAGGCAGATTTTAGAAAAATTACCTGATTCGCAGACAATAATCTGTTTTTCAATTTTATTACCGCTTTCTGTTATCATTTCAGGCTGAAGATAGGCACTGTTCAAGCCTGTGCCCAGAATAAATCCGATATACGAAGAATACTGAACGCCTTTACGAGGAGAAGCCGCACCGGAAAGCAAGGCTGCAACCGTATCGTTTAATAATACAATGCTTTTCGGGCGGTTCCAGCCGCGACTAACCAGAGCATCGCAAAGCTCTTTTCCAACATAACTTCCAACTACTTCAGGAGCTTTTACTTCTTTTGAAAAACCTAAAAGGATTCCGTCACCATCTGGCGTAATTTCCATTGGATAAGAAAAACAGAAACCTATTTTATCTGCCATGTTTTTCAAATGGTCAAGATTTTTTGCCATCTGCTCAAAAAAATCTTTTTTGCCAAGTTCTTTTGCAACACCCGGCATAACAGTTTTTTCAAGTTCAGCAATACTTACATTGCCTTCGCCGTCAAAACTTACAAGAGACGAGCGGAAATTTGTTCCGCCGGCATCAATTACAATTACCTTTTCATTTTTTATGCGTTTTTCAGGCGGCGTACACCATGTGCGCAGCATCGGCTGGTCAGATTTTTTACCGTCAAGTCCTGCTTCCATATCAGCCAGAAGCGAAGCAATTGTTGTTTCTATATCAATATTTCTTACAAAATTATGTTTTGAAAAAAATGCACAAATTTCGTTATGTAAAGTCATAGTGGTTCTCCGATGGAACTAAAAAAATAAGAACATGGCAACCGCATTTTAAATAAAAACAGATTTATATCGGCTCCCAGTCGTGTAAACTGCTTGTCGAAAACGCAGGCTCGCCTGCTACACGCAGTTTGTGCTTGTAATTATATACGTTTGCCGCTTGAGCGGCAGCACAAACTGAGTGTTTTCGAAAGCATTTTCACTCCTTCGCGCCGATGCATTTTGAAATATTTATAATGCGCTTTCCCTGCTCTTATTATCCTAATAAGTTGAAAATTATTCAATACAATGCTACATTGTCTCACCATGTCTTTTGATCTGCAAACTTTAAAAAACGAACTTAATCCCGAGCAATTCCGTGCCGTAACTACAATCGACGGACCGATTTTAATAATCGCAGGAGCTGGTTCAGGCAAAACCCGCGTAATCACATACAGAATTGCCCACATGCTTGATTCAGGCATTCCGCAAAGTCAGATTCTTGCGCTCACCTTTACAAATAAAGCCGCAAAAGAAATGGAAGAGCGAATCAAGGAACTGACCGGCAAAAAATTGCAGAATCTTACAGTCTCAACTTTCCACGCTTTCGGCGTAAAAATCCTGAGGCAGAATATTTCCCGCCTTGGCTGGAGAGAAAATTTTTCGATTTATGATGAAACTGACAAGGTTGCATTAATCAAAGAAACCGGCCGTGAATTAAAATTTACAGCGGATGCCATGGACGTTTATAAAATCGTCAATTTATTTTCGAATATAAAAACCGGCCGCAAACAGTGGGAAAGTTCCACAGACATGTACAAGGAACTGTACGAAGAATATCAGAAAGGGCTTAAACTTTTCAACGCAGTTGATTTTGACGATTTGATTCAACTGCCTCTCAGGCTTTTCCGCGAATGTCCTGACGTTCTTGAAAGCTACAGAAAAACCTATAAATACATAATGGTCGATGAATTTCAGGATACAAGCCACCAGCAGTACGAAATGATGCATTTATTAGCCGACAAAAACGTTGCTGTCGTTGGCGATGACGACCAGTCGATATACAGTTGGCGCGGTGCCGACTATCAGAACATAATCAATTTTGAAAAAGATTTTCCGGGCGTTACGGAAATCCGTCTTGAACAGAATTACCGTTCAACAGGAACGATTCTTGCAGCCGCAAACGGCGTAATTTCGCATAACACAAACCGCAAGGACAAAAAGCTCTGGAGCGGCAAAGGCAACGGAAAGCCGATTGAAATTTTCATGCCGCAAAATGAAACAGACGAAGCAAATTTTATAGCCGAATCAATTCAGGGAATCGCCGCCGAGGAAAAGATTAAATACGACCAGTTCGGCGTTTTGATGCGCGCAAATACGCAGAGCCGTGCAATAGAAGAAGCCTTCCTTGAATCAAACATTCCGTACACGATGAGCGGCGGAACAAGTTTTTTCCAGCGAAAAGAAATTAAAGACGTAATAAGTTATCTTCGCGTAATAGCAAATCATAACGATGACGTAAACCTGCTTAGAATAATCAACACACCGCGCCGCGGAATCGGACGCAGCACAATCGAAGTAATAAGCAACACGGCGCGAGACATGGATGCTTCGCTTTGGACCGCAATCGACACAATTTTAAAAATGGAAGGTGAAAACTGCCCTGTAAGTGAAAAAATAAAGGCCGATTTGGAAAGCTTTGTTTCTTTGATAGAAAATAACACAGCCCTAATCGGCGGAAAAAATCTTGCAAAAAAAACACGCGCATTAGTTGAAGAAATCAATTATTGGGATTATCTGATTACCGAATATTCAAAAAACGAAAAAGCTGCAAGATTTAAATATCTTAATATCGAAAGTCTGATTCATTCCATGGAAACTTGGGAAAACAATCCTGACAATTACGATGCAAATCTTTACACCTATCTTAATAGGATTACGCTTTTAAGCCGTGATGATTTGGATGAAGAAGAGGATAAGGGAAAAGTAAACCTTATGACAATTCACGCGTCAAAGGGACTTGAATTTCCTGTCGTTTTTATTGCAGGAGTTGAAGAAGGACTTATTCCGCATGCCCGTTCAGTTGAAGAAAATGGCGGCGATGTGGAAGAAGAGCGCCGTTTATTTTACGTTGCACTTACACGCGCCCAGCAGAAGCTTTTTTTATCTTCCTGCCTTAAACGTAGAAAAATGCAGAATGTAGTAGATTG
>JAEEGK010031338.1_pt1 | contig 10486 bp, 7 predicted proteins | sample 8958771 | NCBI WGS metagenome assembly JAEEGK01 (sample SAMN16246547, study PRJNA631951) | gut metagenome | biome: gut microbiome; feature: rumen; material: SC-attached | host: Bos | place: Iran: Karaj | collected 2018-10 | reverse complement strand
AATCCCATGTGCCTACCGGCCATGGAGAATGCCTGGCAGGGGAACCCGGCCAGACAAATATCGAACTTGGGAATTGCCGCTTTGGTTTCGTCCAGCGTTATGTCCCCGTAGACCTCCGTCTCCCCGTCCTTTCCCTTGGGCGTGTCGAAATTGGCCTTGTAAGTCTGCTGGGCATAGGGATCCCATTCGCTTACGAAATCGGTCGTGATACGGTCTCCGAAAGCCCTTTAGAATCCCAGGCGTATGCCTCCGATTCCTGCGAACAGGTCTATCGATTTGTATGTCTTCTTCATCCTTTCACGACCCTCTCGATCTCGTCGGCGCAACGCGAGGTTTCTTTCTCGATCTCCCTGCCCCAGAAACGCAGTACGGTCCAGCCCTGTTCCCTCAGTTGGGAATTGACCTCTTCGTCGCGTTCCATGTTGCGTTCTATCTTCCCGATCCAGAAATCCCTGTTGGTCTTTATCTGATTCTTCCTATTATCCCAGTCGTACCCGTGCCAGAACTCGGAATCGCAGAACACCGCGACCTTCTTGCCGATAAATGCCAGATCAGGTTTTCCCGTGACGGTCTTCACGTTCTTGCGATAACGGATGCCGCGATTCCATAGTTCTTTACGCAGCTTCACCTCGATGCCCGTATCCTTGGCGCGGATGCGCGACATGTTGTAATGAATCTGTTCGGGGGTTTTCTGCACAGTATACCAATACAGTCATCCGGTTTAAACTCTCCGGTTTCGATACGCGTATCGTCCTATTATTCAACGACTCTGCAAGCCTTTTTCTATTTCCTCTTAAAAAATCGCAACTTAGTTATAAAGACGAGTAGATTCGCCCCCTATAGTGATAACATGCCCGCTAAAGCAGTGAAGACCACCAAGGACGAGAAGCCCGCAGCCAAGAAGGAGACCAAGCCGAAGGCCGAGGCGAAACCCAAGGCGGCAGCGAAGCCCAAGACCGAAGCCAAGCCCAAGGCTGCACCCAAGGCCGCCGCCGAGCCCAAGGAGAAGGCCAAGAAGCAGATGGTCATCCCCCACAAGAACGCCAGGGGCGACAACGACGGATGGCAGGTCAAGCTCGAGGGATCCAGCAAGGCGACCAAGGTCTTCAGGACCAAGGCGGAAGCGGAAGCATACGCCAAGGAGCTCTCCAAGAAGCAGGGCGTCGGGATGATCCGCCAGAAGAAGGACGGAAAGTTCCAGAAGAAGTGATTTCGGAGGCCGGGACCGGGGAAAGAATGGGATGATTGGATGATCGTCCCGTCCTCCTTGGGAGAAAGAAGCCTTCTGAGCTTCTGATACACTCATCCCCGCCTTAGCATATAAAGCTAAGAAGGGGAGGTCGCCGAAAGAACCGAAAGAAATATTTCCGGCCCGTTAAGGGCCTTTCTGTCATTTTTCGATATAAACAGCGTTAATTCCCGTACGCGAGCGTAGATTATTTTTATTTATAGAAAAATCCTACACATCCCGTCCGAGGTGTCCTGTTGCTAGACGATATCCACGATGATGCGTACCGCAATGACGACGATATACCTCAGTTCGAGGAATATCCGGACTTCCATTCGGGGGAATACAACAACTTCGATCCGATCCCCGAATATCACGATTATTACGAAGAGTTCCCCACGGTCTACTACGAGAACGCGAGGGACGAACCCGAGGAGGAGGAGGAGGAACGGAGAAGGGAGGACAGATCCTCCAGGAGCAGCGGCGCTTCCGCTTCCACATCCGCCGCGATGGCTGTAGGCACATCGGCCATCATATCCGCTGCGCGCGGCGGCTCCGGTCAATCTTCATTGGGATCCGGTTCCCGCAGCGGTTCAGGTTCGCGCGGAAGGTCCGGTTCCCGCAGGGGATCCTCCCGCGGCTCCGCCGCCGGAGGGTCGTCGTCGGCCCTCTCGATGTCCGTGATCGCAGCGACGTTCGTCGCTCTCGTCGCGGTCGCGGGATTCGTCATCCCGGCATTGGAGAACGCCGACCTGAACGTCGACATGGACGTGGATTACGGAGGGGACACCTTGGTCTACACGGTCTCGCTCTCTAACATGTCCGCCAATGCCAGATACTACGTCGTGGTGCTGGAGGAATATTCGGTGGTCTTCGAGAAGGAGATAACCGAAGGTTACCAGACGGGCATAGTGGAAGGATTGGACGGTACCAAGGACCATAAGGTGGAGATACGCACGGGACTGGTCCCGATACACGTGGTGGGTTCAGAGACCATCCCCGGACAATCAGAACCGTTCATACCCGTCGACATAAACAGGCTCGAGGGCGTGGAGAACACCATCGAGTTCGATATGACAGTCAAAGAAGGAAGCGAGGCCGTCACGCTTGGCATATACGCGGCAGAGGGACAGGAGGCCGTGTTCACACAGGCGCTCAATCCGGGAGCCAACTCCGGCACGGCGACGGGCCTCATGTTCAATCACGAATACATCGTAAAGATCATCGGAGCGGAGAAGACCTACATCATCAAGGCCGTGACCACCGAGAAGATGGAATCCGACATCGTGATCGAGGGCATTGCAGGCCTCGACTACAACACCGCAGAGAAAGCGCTCGTCACGAGAACAGGTAACACAGAGCAGACGGTGCAGTACTCCGTCGACGGCGGAGCCAACTGGATTACCACCATCCCCGAATTCACGAACGCCGGAGTGTACACGGTCATGTACAAGGCGGACGAGACTGATAATTACAAAGCTCTTGCCGAAGGTTCGGTCACCGTCACCGTGGCCAAGGTGGCCTCCGATCTGCAGTTCGCGGCCAATGAGAACCTCACTTACGCGGATGCCGGAACGGAATTGATCAGCAAGGTCTCCGGTAACGACGAACAGGTGATACAATACTCCTTGAACGGCACGGACTGGGTCACGGAAGCCCCCGTGGTTACCGCGGCGGGATCGTTCACCGTCTACTACATGGCGGAGGCATCGACCAACTACGAGGCCGCTCCGCAGGGCTCGTTCGATGTCACCGTGGACAAAGCGGATTCGGACATCTCGGTCACAGATATCGCAGGTCTCGATTACGATACTCCCGAGAAAGCGCTGGTCACGAGGACCGGAAACACCGAGCAGACCGTACAGTACTCTACCGACGGCGGAGCCAACTGGATCACCACCATCCCCGAGTTCACCGATATCGGAGATTACACCGTCCGGTTCAAGGCGGATGCGACGGACAACTACAAGGCCCTCGCCGAGGATTCCGTGGTCGTGAACGTGGCCAAGGTGGATGCGACGATCACCGCGCCCACAGCCATCGCAGACCTCATGTTCACCGGTTCCGCGCAGACCCTGATAAACGCAGGAATTTCGGAGAACGGAACGGTGAAATACAGCCTCACGGTCGACGGTACCTTCACTACCGATCTGCCTGCAGGCACCGCCGCCGATACATACAACGTATACTACATGGTCGAGGGAGACGCGAACCACAACGATCTCGCACCTTCCGAAGAACGGAAGGTCAGCGTCGAGATCGCGAATCCGCTGACGAATTTCAATGTCGTGATCCCCCAGGATAATAGCCAGATAACCTATTCGGCCGACACCATCAGTGCCGGAGAATGGAGTCTCTACGTCGTGGATAACGAATCCGGAACGATTGTGGCCGAGAGATATCTGGCGACCGGCGACAATATATCGGTCACCATGACCAGCTGGGATTTCGACGATAAGGACATTGGACGCATGGATCTGACACCAGAAAAGACATACAGCATCTATGCGAATATCCGCGGCATCACCGATCCTGCGGACGCCGAGGAGAACACCCTATACGACGGCACGGTGAAGATAACCTACGTGGATACCATCTCCGCTACCATAAATGACACCGTGGACGTAGGCGGACTGAACGTGTACATAGATTTCAACAACGACGCCTACAAGGATGGCTATACCACCTGGGGCCTGTACACAGACGCGGGCTGCACAACCAGCGCTGCAGGATTCGACCCCCAGAGCCCGTCCTATGCACAGATCCCGGTAAACACGAGTGTGACCAGATCCACGTCGTGGCCGGATACCTTGTACATAGGTGTCAAATTGGACGGCACGCTCGTGGCCTCCAAAGAGACGCCGCTGCTGCGCAGCATAACGGGCATGACCCTCACGTATGACAGTACTCAGAATGTGGTCAGCTGGTCCGCGGAATCCATCATGGGAAGGAACCAGTGGAGCGTCTACCTCCTGGAGGGAGATACCGTCGTGGATTCGTATGTCCTGCCGACCAATACGACCGGTACAGCGGATTTACAGATCGAACCCAGCGCGACGCCATATGATGTATACGTGAATGTCGCCGGCCTCGATGATGCCGCCGCCATCTCCGCGAATAGCAAGGCGCATACGACCGCAGACCGCCCCCAGGTCGCTACGTTCGAATTCAATCTGATCGGCACCACGATGTATATCACCGCGGATGTGAACCTGTCGGATGTAGGAGGTTACCAGCTGTGGTACTACGTCGATAGCACCGATGCAGACCCATATCTGCAGAACGATCTGACGGCTCTGCAGGATGGCTCGGTGTACAAGTGGGATGTCGACGTCGATCGCTCAGAAGCACACACGATAAAGGTGGAGATCAGGGACGGTGGTGGTAACCTGTTCGGATCTGCGGACACGTACAACGTTCCAGCAATGTGAAGCTAAATCAAAGATATGAGTTGATAGAATGAAAGAAGAAACGAAAACGAAAGAGAAGAAGGAGCTCACCGACGAGCAGAGGGAGATGCGCGCGATCCTCGTGATCCTCGCGATCCTCGGGATAATATCCCTCATCGCGGTGATCTACGATGCAGACATATTCGGCGCAGGCGCCTTCGAGGACGATCCGACCGGTAACGGCCTCCTCGACGCGATATACCACAAGATCCCGAACGTGATCAAGACGTGCGAGATCCTGTTCGTATCGCTGCTGCTGTTCGTGCTGCTCGATCTGGTCAGGACCAAACTGATCACCGCGCGCACCCACTTCCAGACCGCGCTGAGGCTCATCATAAGCTTCACCAGGTACGCGCTGTTCATCGTCGCGATAATCTGGACCCTCGCCTCCTGGGGAGTGGACACCCAGACCCTGCTGGTGAGCGCCGGTATCCTGGGACTCATCATAGGTCTCGGAGCCCAGTCCCTCATCGCCGATATCATCGCAGGTATGTTCATCGTCTTCGACGGACAGTACAAGGTGGGCGACTTCATCGTCATCGACGGATGGAGGGGACAGGTCATGGAGATCGGCATCCGCACCACCAAGATCAGGGACGAGGGCGGCAACATCAAGTATGTGAACAACAACACCATCAGCTCCGTCGTCAACCAGAGCCAGGACCTCTCCACCGTCAAATGCGAACTGTGCATCTTCTACGACGAGAACCTGGAGAACGTCGAACTCAAGATCAAGCAGTACCTGCCCAAGATCAAGGACAAGATCCCCTACATCGTGGAGGGACCGTTCTACAAGGGCGTACAGGGTATGGAGGACAGCTACGTCACTCTCCTGTTCCTCGCCAAGTGCGAGGAGGTCAACTTCTATCCCGCGAAGAGGGCACTCAACAGGGAAATATACAGAATGGCCGCCGAGATGAACATCCCGATCCCGTACCCGCAGATCGTCCTCAACCAGCCCATGCCCGAAGGATCCTTCGACGAGAGCAGGACCACTCCCAAGCAGAAGAAGGAGGCGACGGCTTTCGTGTACAACCAGGCCTACGAGTCCGAGGGCATGGAAGCGGAGAACACCAACTGAAACGTCTTTCAACTCATATCGCCGGCCCCGGGAATTCCGGGGCCGGTAATCTTTCTTCAGCCACGTTGGGACCGATCGATTCCGGCCGGAACGGCATTTCCGGATGTCCCCGCTTAAGGTTAAATCCCATGTCCGCATATGCGATAACATGGGATACACTCCGCCTTTCACGGTCTCGCCGAAGTCCGTCACCCTCGTAGCACAGATAGCGGAGCGGGTCGCCAAGCTGTCGGTTTCTGGCATATTCAGGTCAGATCCCAAGCTCAGACGCATAAACCGTATCAGATCCATCCATTCCTCCCTGGCCATCGAAGGCAACACCCTCTCCGTCGACGAGGTCACGGATATCATCGACGGGAAGCGCGTGCTCGGCGACCGCCGTGAGATACAGGAGGTCAAGAACGCATTCTCGGCCTACGACCTCCTTGACGGATTGAATCCTTATGACTCCGACGATCTGCTGCTGGCACATGGGACGATGATGAAGGATATCATCGACGATGCGGGCAGTTTCCGCAGAACGGGAGTGGGAGTATACTCCGGGACCAGGCTCATCCACATGGCACCCCCTTACGACAAGGTCCCCGAGTTGATGGACCAACTGATGGACTGGGCGGGAACGTCGGAGGATCACCCTCTGATAAAGGGATGCGTATTCCACTATGAGTTCGAGTTCATCCATCCGTTCTCCGACGGCAACGGCAGGACCGGCAGATTATGGCATACCCTCATCCTTTCCAAGTGGAACGACGCCATGGCCTCCGTTCCCATTGAATCCGTGGTCAGGAAGCACCAGATGGAATACTACGATGCCATAGCCAGATCCACCGCTGCGGGGGATTCCGGGCCTTTCATAGAGTTCATGCTCGGATCGATTCTCGAGGCTGTCGAAGGCTCTTCCGTCCAGAGGATGATCGATGAGCTGTCCGGGATCAACAAGACCGAAAGAAGGCTTCTGCATCTCATCGCCGACGGCGAATACACTGATGCCTCTTCAGCGGCTGTGCTGATGGGCGTTTCTACAAGCACCATCGAAAGGACCATATCCTCGTTAAAAACCAAAAAGCTGATTGCTAGGAAAGGTTCAAACAAAGTTGGTTCGTGGACAATTACAATCAGTCAATGACGGAATAAATGATGGTATAAATGAGGGAATAAACTGCTAAAAGTGAGGGAATAAATGACCCTCACTTCAGCTTGTGCCTGACCTTGACGGCAATGCCCCTCTTGAGGTCGACCATCTCCTTCCCGGACATCATCGCCACTCCGACGGCCACAGGTTCGCCGTTCTTAAGGACGACCGCCTCATCGCCTATCCTTATCCTCGGATCCGCGTCGGTGACTCCCACCGCGAACAGGTTGCCCTTGAGGTCGAAGTCCATCATGTCCACGGTGGCGTATCCGCATTCGGCCAGTATCCTGGCGCCGTCCATGGTCAGGGAGAACATGCCCCTCTCCTCGGAGATCATACCCAGCTGGACCTTGTTCCTCAGGAGCTTCCAGTAAGGGTATTTTCCGATGGCGTAGGTGTCCTCGTCCATGATCCTGTCGGCCACGTCCTTCCCGAACTGGAATCTGAGGATGGATTTCACGCACTCGCGCCTGTCGACGTAGTAGTTGCCGACCTCCATGCCCTTGGTGGACTCGCGCAGCGCGGTCTCCAGATTGGTCAGCGAGACGGGGGACGTGGGATCGCCGATGACGGTCTCGATCATGTTGGGGCAGAGTCCCCTCACCAGCTCGGTGTCCTCTCCGAGATGCGATATGACGGTGTCGTAACCCTGCGAGATGATGTGCCCGACCAGTTCCCTGATGAACCTCTTCTCCTCGCATTTCCACTCCCCGGTCACAGGGATGTCGTATGAATTGGCGGGATAGAACGAATCCAGCTCCCTCGGGACCGCTCCCAGCGGGGATGTGACTATGACCTCGTGGACCACGGTCTCGTAATTGGAAGCGTGCACAGCGGTACCGAACTTCTTGTGCGTCTTCGACGTGTGGTAGGGCTTCTTGGCGGAACAGGGAAGCAGCACCAGCACCCTCTTGTGAGCAGGCTTCTCGTATCTCTCCAGTATCTGCTTCCTGTACTTCAGCACGTCCGGTCTGCGGAGCGACTGCGTGGTGTTGCAGGAGAACCTCCTTCCGACGTCGTCGACGGATTCCTCCTGATAGTGATAACCGACGTCGTCGAACAGCCTGAGCACGGCCACCGAGACCGGCGAGGACGACGACCTCTGGTCGACGAGCTCCCTCAGCCTTCCTCCGTTGATGAAGTCCCTTACCTTGGCGCACTCGCGGACCATCTCCTGCCTGTTCTCCTCGGAGACGTCTGTCCCGCATTCGATCTGCCCCTCGGGTATCATCCTGATGCCGCTGAGGCCGGAGGCCGCGGCGACGGAGTCGTCCAGGATGTCGATGCCCATGTACGCGAGCAGCGCGAGCATGGACGGGTCGGCGATGCCGAACATCGCTATGATCCTGTTGTATCCTGCGGCCTCCCTCAGCCTGATGACCTGGTCGACAAGCATGCGGGCGTTGATCCTGAGGTCGAAGGCATTGGGCACGATGACCATGTCGACATCATCGGGGAATTCCATCCTCTCGGGAAACGGCAGGCGGACCAGTGCCGCGTTGCCTGTGATCTCGATATCGGACTGCACTCCCGACGACGCGGATGTCACGACGGTCCTGTCGAGAGGGATCTCCTTCCCTAGGAACCTCAGCGTCCTTCCCTTCGGCGATACGATTATACCGTCATCTGGCACATCGGTCCCCGAGCGCAGGACGGCGGGCGTAACGATGCTCCTGTCGTCGATCTTGTACTCGCAGACCCTGCCTCTGAAGGAACGGGCGTTGACATCTAGCATATCCACCGACAGACCGTGGACCGTTATAAAACTAAGCGGTGGACGTTCCCGCAGGGAACGTTCCTCCGCAGACAGATCGGCCTGGCGAACTATCGGAATGTTATGCAATTCTGGTAGTTGGTTACCGAGATTGCATTGATTTGATCAGCAAGAAAAAGGATTGGTATATCTTAATTATACCAATATGATTGTAAAATATACCAATAGCATACTATTAATATACCAATCTATATACCAATAATATGGACAAGCTCCCGATAAAGAACGGCATCCTCAGAGCGGAGGAGGACGGTATGCTGGAATTCAAATCGGCCGCCAAAGGGCTCCCCAGGAGCATGTGGGAGACATATTCGGCCTTCGCCAATACGTTCGGCGGGACGATAGTCCTCGGTGTGGACAACCAAACGCATGCCGTCGAAGGGGTTTCTGATGCGGACAGGATGATCCAGACCATCTGGGATTCCCTAAACAACCCCCAGATAGTCAACAGGAACATCCTGTACGCAGACGACATCCGGAAATACGATGCCGACGGAAAGACGCTGATCATCGTCACCGTACCCCGCGCGGAGCGCTTCCTCCGTCCGATTTATTACAAATCTCTGGAGACAGGCACGTTCAAACGCAACGGTGAGGGGGACTTCCGCTGCAGCATGCTCGATATCGCTGCGATGTTCAGGGATCAGATGTCGGGGTCCTACGATACGACCGTACTCGAGAAGACGTCTTTCGACCATGTGGACCTGGACACGCTGCACGGATTCAGGAACGAGATGAAGGTCAGCAATCCGGACCATATGTGGAACGATCTGTCCGACGAGGAGTTCCTTCGTGTGATAGGCGGCATAGGACTCTCCTCCGACGCACTGACCGTCGCCGGACTCCTGATGTTCGGAAAAGAATACGCCATCAATGCATGCTTCCCTTCGTTCAAACTCGATTACATCGAATATCTCGAGGATGACACCGCTTGGCTGTACCGTAAGGTGACGGGTGACGGCTCTTGGAACGGCAACATCTACAACTTCTTCAATACCGTGCGGTCCAGGATATCCAGCGAATTCGACAGACCTCTGGTTATCGGAGCGGACATGAGGCGTGTCATAGATACCGATGTCCACAAAGCGGTGAGGGAGTGTCTGCTCAACACCCTGATACACGCAGATTATTTGGGTGACCTTGTCGTCAAGATCTGCAGATATCAAAAACAGGTTGTACTGATGAACTCCGGACTCTTCCGTATACCTTTGGAAACAGCGGAGAAAGGCGGTTCCAGCGACCCACGCAACAAGACCATTGCCAAGATGTTCTCGCTCATTGGGCTCGTTGAACGTGCTGGTGTAGGTGTCAACTTCATATGCAATACATGGAGAAAGCACTTCGGCATAGAACCTACCATCATCGAAGATGTGGATAAGCAGCGTGTTACCTTCAAACTGCCCACGGAAGTGGAGGAAGAGATCACCATGGACGAGCTGATTGTCGAGATGATCGCGCATGACCCAGCGGTGAGTGCCGTCAAGATGGCTACCGAGCTGAAGGTTTCAGTCCCGACCGTAAAGAACCATCTGAAAGCGATGAAGGATGCGGGCATCATCAGAAGGGTCGGAGGGACCAGAGGCGTTTGGGAGGTCGTATGACCGAAGACCACACTTTATTATCTGCGCACGCGATTGGGGGAATCATGGATTACAAACAGTTCGCCGGCAGGAACATCGTGTCGATCAAGGACCTCAGCAGAGAGGAGATCGAATGCCTGCTCGCACTGGCCGAGAAGATGATACCCTACGCCAAGGGGGAGAAGCGCACCCGCGCCCTCGACGGCAAGATAATCGCCAACCTGTTCTTCGAGCCCTCAACC
>JAEEGK010031336.1_pt1 | contig 10486 bp, 6 predicted proteins | sample 8958771 | NCBI WGS metagenome assembly JAEEGK01 (sample SAMN16246547, study PRJNA631951) | gut metagenome | biome: gut microbiome; feature: rumen; material: SC-attached | host: Bos | place: Iran: Karaj | collected 2018-10 | reverse complement strand
CCCAATCCCCAATCCCCAATCCCCAATCCCCAATCCCCATTTTTAAAAATTTTATATTAAAATAAATTATTTTTAATAATAAATAAAAATAATTAATTTATTTATTTTATTATTAAAATAATAATCAATTTTTATTAAAATTATTAATTTTTATTTATTAATTATTTATTTAATTATTTTATAATATATTATAAATATTATCATCATTCAAAAGATTATTATCTCTATTTTTTGTATTTAAATTTTTATTTTTATCATCACTAATTTCATTATTTTTTTTTTTTCATTATTAATATCATTTATATCATTAATATTATTATTATAAATATTAAAGTTATTATTATTTATTTTATTGTAATCTTGATTTAAATTATTATTATTATTTATAATTTTATTATTTATTTCATTATTATTTTTATCATTAATATTTATATTGTCCATTTCTTGATTCATTTTTTTTATTTCAAAATTATTATTATTAATATTATCTTTCTTAATATAATTATTTAACAAGTTTTTAAATTTTTTATCTTCTATACCTTTTTTTAAATCATTTCTAATTATCATTCTTTTATATTTTAAATTAAAATTTTCTCTTGAAAATTTTCTTATCAAGTTTTTTGTTTCATTAAAACTAATTATATTTTTTTCATATAATTTTTTAATACTAATTAAAAAATCATCAATTGTTTTTGAACTTATACTGCAAAACATTACACTACTATTTACACTAACAAAATTTTCATAATCATCTATTGTTATTTTTTTTATTAATTTTTTTTTAATTTCGTAAATATCACTTTTTAATTTCTTTTCATTTTCATTTAATGTTTGGTTTAATTTATTTAAATCATTTAAATTATTTGGAAGATTAAATGATAAAAATTTTTTTCCTTTATTAATTTCGATTTGTTTATATGCAATTGATTGTTCTTTTATTTCTTTTAATTCATTCATTTTTTTTGAAAGAGGTTCTTTAATATTTTTACATATAGATTCAATTATGCTATTTTTTATTTCATCATTGTTGTTTATTTCATTATTTTTTTTTTGGTTATTGTTGTTATTGTCATTTATATTAACTTTATAAATTTTACCGTTATCATTATAATTATACATATTTTTAATATTATTATTATTATTGTTATTATTGTTATTATTTTTATTAGTATTGTTATTATAATAATTATTATTATTGATATTATTATTTTTATAATCATTGTTATTATAATAATTATTATCATTTTTATAATCATTATTATTATTATAATTATTTACATAAATTTTTTCACTATTATTATTATAATTTTGAACATTATTTATATTATAATTTGAATAATTTTGATTATTTTGAAAAAAATTATTATTATTCTTATTAATATTACTATTATTTAAATTGTTATTAATATTATAAGTATAATTATTATTTTTTAAATAATTATTAGTACTTAAACTTGGATTATTATTATAATTAATATTAGTATTAATTATTTGATTATTATAATTATTTCCGAAATGAATGTCTTGCATTATTATATAATTATTCTCTAAAACACAACATCCTCCAAAATTTTCAAATGAATTAATATTCTTAAAAACAGGAAAAGATTTATTAAAATTAAATTTTAAAGTTTCAATAATTTCTGAAAAATTTAATTTATCTCTGTCCCAATTACAAAAAAAATCTAAATTAATTCTTAAATTATGTCTGTTTATCAATTCATCAGAATAATTATTACTTACAACAATATTTGCTTTTTTTTCTAAATAAAATTCAATATCAGAAGGAAAATTAGAAGGTAAATATATTAATAAACTTACATTAATTATGCTATTATTATAATTTACTGGTAATTCATATTTTACAGCAAAAATTCTTTCATTTAATATTGAACGATTAATTAAATAAATTTTTGAATTCGAGTTTGAAGAAAAATTTTTTGAGAAAAAATCTATTATTTTTTGATAATATAATGAATTATAAGAAGTCTGATTCATAATGCTTAAGATATTGTTGCTCATTAAATATATTTAAATAAATATTTATTTTTTTAATAATTTATATAATTTAGTTAATTTTATTGATAAAAATATTTAACATAAATTTTTTATTTATTTTTATAACTAAATATGAATTATATATTTAATTTTTTTTTATTTATTAAAAATATTTTTATTAACTAATATATATTTAATTTTAAATTAATAAAATAATATTATTTATATATTTTAAAAAAAATAAATTTATAAAGATTATATTTTATTTATTAATTTAAAATATATTTTTTTTAAAATAATATTATAATTAATTTATTAAAAATCAAAAGGTGTATCATTTTCATTAGGTTCATTATTATTATTATAATTATTCATAGATGGATCATTATTCATTCCATTAAACATCATCATATTCATATTATTATTACTTAAATCCATATTAAAATGATTATTATTAAAATTATTATTATTATTAAAATTATTATTAAAATTATTATTATTAAAATTATTATTATTATTAAAATTATTATTATTAAAATCGCTTTTAGGATTTTGACCAAGTAAATTATCGATATTCACTAAATTTGTATTTAAAATTTCTTTTTTAAAATTTTGGGCTTTTTTTTCTTGTTCTGTTAATTCTCTATCAGGTAATTGTAAAAAATTATTATTATTATTAATATTTTGATTATTAACAACACCTGGTAAATTTTGATTATTATTAAAATCATTTTGATTATTAATTTCGTTAATTATAGGACTAGTCGAAATAATTGTATCAAAAGGAGTTGGTTTTTGAATTACTTGTGAAACATCATTATTTATGCTATCTAAAGGATTTTGATTTGAAATTTCTAAAGAATTTATTTGATTTTGAGAATTCATATTATTCATGTTATTCATATTCATAATATTATTCATATTCATATTATTATTCATATTATTCATATTATTATTCATATTATTCATATTATTATTCATATTAATATTCATATTATTCATATTATTATTCATATTGTTTAGATTATTTATCTTATTATTTACATAAATATTATTATTATTATTCATATTATTCATCATCATATTATTATTCATCATTTGATTATTTATATTTGTATTAAAATTATTATTATTAATAGGCGTATTATTATTTATATTTAATTTATCATTTAATACTGGATAATTTCCGGTGTCAATATTTGGTTCATAATTATTTTTTAATTGTTGATCAAAAATATTATTAATACTATTTATTGAATTATTATTATTATTTTGAATATTATTATTAGAAAAATTTTGGTTATTATTCATATTTCCTTGATTAGAATAATTATTATTATTCATATTGTTGAAATTAAATTGAGAATTATTGTTGTTTTGATTATTCATTGGTTGAGTATTATAATTAATTTTATTATTTGTGTTCATAAAAAAATTATTTATATTTTGATTTTCATTATTATTATTTCCAATTTTATTATTATTATTAAAAAGGTCTAAATTATTTAAAATATTTTTATTTTTTTGAAAATCATTATTATTTTGAGACATATAATTATTGTTATTATTATTAAAATTATTATTATTATAAGAGTTTTGTTGAATATTTCTTAAATTATTTTTAATTTGATTAATATCGCCCATACTCATAAAATTATCATTATTATTATAATTATCACTATTATTGTTATTAAAAGTACTTTTATTTTTATATGGACTTTTATAATGGCTATTTTTTTTCTTTTTTTCTTTTTTATATTCAAACTCAATATTATTATCTTCATCATCATAAAATCCAGTATTATATTTCATTGCTCTAGCATTATAATCATCATATTCTTTTTTTTCATTTTTTTTTTCTTTTTCTTTTTCTTTTTTCATTTTTTCATATTTTTTAAATGCTTCTTCTTGTTCTTTTATATATTGATTTGATTTCATTTTTTCTTTTAATCTACTTAAAGTTCCATTTTTATCTTGTTCCATTAATTCATTAAAATATTTATTATCAATAATTAAATTAAATTGCTCATCAGTAATTTGTTTAACTTTAAATACAATGTGATCAATTTTAAAAGAATAATTAAAATTACTTTTATTTTTATCATAAAAAACTAAAACTTCTCCATCTAATAATAATTTCTTTTTGCCTGACAATCGAGAATCATATAATTCAACTCTATGATATTTTTCATTCAAGTTAAATGACCATGTATGAAGAATTTTTGAACTATTATTTAAATATAATTATATTTTAATATATTAATTATTTTACCTTGAGAATGTTTTTCCAACTTTTCTTTTTTCATAATATAATCTTTCAATATCTAAAAAATCAGAAGACATTAATTTATTTATATTTAATTATAATTATAAATATTTTTATTAATTATTTTATTATAAAATTTATTTTTTATTTCTTTATAAATTAATTTTATATCATTAATTTAATTATTAATAAAATAATATTAATAATGAATAATTATTTTTTTCGAGACATTTCAAAAGAAGATAATTTTAATTTTTATATTCAATTAGGTTTTTTAATAAGTGATATTCCAATTTTTATAACATTATTTTTTGTTAAAGCATATTATGGAAAATTTTTTAATGATTATAATAAATATCGTTCATTTATTCCAACAATTTCAAGTAGAACATCATGGATAATACAAGAATGTCCTTGTGTTTTTATAACAATATTTTTTTTATATAAATATTTTAATTCTACTTCAATAATAAATTCTATATTATTATTAGCATTTTTGTTTCATTATATTCATAGAACATTTATTTTTCCTTTTAAAATTAAAAATTCAAAAAATAATCCTATTGAAATTACATTAATGGCTTTTACTTTTTGTTTTTTTAATGCGATAATGATTAATAGAAGTATTCTTTTATTTTCAAATTATTTCAATAAAGATTCAAATGATTTTATTTTAAGTATAATACAAATATTGATAGGTTATTTTATATTTTTTTTAGGAATGTATATTAATATAAAACATGATTATTTAATGATTTCTTATAGAAAAAAAAATAAAGATAAAAGTGAATATATTCTACCAAGAGGATATTTATATGAATTAATTTCATGTCCTAATTATTTTGGAGAATTACTTGAATGGTTAGGATTTGCAATATTAACAGGAACATTTAGTGGATTTGTGTTTTTTATATCAACTTTTGCAAATTTATTTCCCCGAGCAATTAAATATCATAATTGGTATAAAAATAAATTTAAAGATGAATTTAATAATAAAAAAGATAATGTAAAAGATAGAAAAGCAATTATTCCTTATATTATTTGATTATTAAGTTAATAATAATACTTATTTAAAGAATTTAACTTAATATATATAAATATATTAATAAATTATAAATCTCCATCTCTTGTAATTAATCTAAGTTCAAGTTCTTTTATTATTTTATTTACTGATTTATTAGGTAAAGTTTCTTTATCAAACGGATATTTAAAAGGAATTACTAAATCGTTTTTTTTCCCTTCTAAAAAGACTCTTATATAAGGAACAGATTCTCCATTATATTTTTTTTTTAATTCTTTTTCTTTTATTATATTTACTTTTCCAAATTTAATTTTTTTATTTATTTTTTCACTAACTATATTTATTTTATTTAACATATCAATACTATCACTTGTATCTGGATTATAAAATAAAATAATCCAATAATATAAACTATCTAAAACTATTTGTTTAAAATTATTTTGATTTAATTCTTTCACATTATAATTAATAATTTGACTAGTAAAAAATTGATTTATATTATTTAATATAAAATGGTTTAAATTTATTAAATTTAATTCTTGATTGAAATAAATAGGTCTTTTTAAAGAAGGAATAAAAAGCATAAAATAAGGAACAGTTTTAACATTTAATTTCTTTATTAAATCTGTTTCTTTATCTGAATCAACTACACAAAAATCTATTAAATTTTTATATATTTTTGATAAATATAAAAATTTTTCATTAAAATCTATTGAAAGATTATCCCATGATGCATAAAAATGAATTAATATATATTTATTTGAATTAATATATGAATTAAAATTATTTTTTGTTAATTTAATAATAAATGGATCGTTTTCATATAAAACTATTGAACAATTAATATTTAATATTAATAAAATAAAAATTAAAAAAATATTTTCCATTATTTTAATTAAAATTTTTATTTATAAAAATATTATAATTATATTTTTATAATAATATCCTATAAAATAATGAATATGATATAAAGGAAATTTAAATTAATGGTTCATTCAAATTATTATTATTATTATTATTTTTTCTAATGCTCCCACCAACATTACTATTATAATTATTATCATCTTCATTCATATTATTAATGAAAGTTTCTTTCAAGTTTTTCTTTTTTACACTTTCTTTAATTAATTTATTAATTTTTTCACTTTCTTCTTTTATAAATGTATTAGCAACATCTCTTGTAAAATACATATTAATCCTACTATTACTTCTTTTTCCTTTATTATCATTTTTATTATTTTTATCATAATCATCTTCATCTAAAATTTCTAAATTAAAAATATTTTCAATGACATCTTCCAAAGTTAAAATTCCAAGAATTAAAATTCCATTTTGATCACTATTAAAATTTGAATAAAACATTTTTCCATCAATTAAAGAATTTGTTCTATTTAAACCTAATTTCATTTGTAATTTTTCAACTTGTTCAGTAATAAATGCCATATGAGATTTTCCTTTTCTAAATTCTCTTAATAAATCTACTAATTTCATTGAAGGTGGAATTACAAGAGGTTTTTTTAAACTAATTCCAATTTCTCTTATTGATTTATTTTCATTAGAATCATAACCAATTAATTGTTTTAATCTTAATAAACCGATAATATCATTTTTATTATTATTTGAAAAAACAGGAATTCTACTAAAACCTTTTTCTAAAATTTCAATTATTTTAAATTTAGTTAATTTTTCATCATAATTTAAAGAATAAACATCTTTGAATTTTATCATAATTTCTATTGCTTTTTTTTCTCTTATTTCCAAAGCACTTATCATTAAATTTGCTTCCATATCATTTAAACCCATTTTGCTTCCAGGTCTAGGTATATCTTCTTTAGGAATATATTTATGTTGTTCTTCTTCTTCAGCAAGTTTTTTTAATGCTTTGTAAGTATGTAATTCTATCAAAGCTTTCAAATCTCTATTCTCAAAACGACTTTTATGATGTTCACCTAAAATTATATCTAATGCCTTTCCTATCCAGAAACTCAATGGCCATGAAATTACCATCAAAAATCGTGTCAAAGGAGCCGCCATTGAGGCAATTTGAATTTGACGAGGTCCTGTGCATAAAGCTTGAGGAATAACTTCACCAAATACCAACAATAATGTTACTGATATTACAACAGCTGTAAAACGATTAAATATTCTATCAAGAAAAACAGGCATTGCTTCATTAGCAAATGAATTCATTAAAAGTAAAGTACAAAGTAACCAATGTCTATTTGAAAGAATTGGTAAAACTTTTGCTGCATATTCTTTTTCTTGATCTGTTCCTGTTGTTGTTTTTAATTCCAAACTCAAATCATCAACGCTTAAATATCCTACTGTTAAACCAGACATTAATCCTGCAAATAATGTTAAACATAAAGTTATGAATAGAAATAACCAATATTTACTACCATGAACTAGCTCTTCTTCACAATTACATTCTTGTTCTTTTTCTTCAAAGGAATTTGGTGTTAATAATTCATTTTCGTTTTTAAAGGATGATAATGTTGTAGAAAGAGAATTTATTCGAATATTTTTTGTAGTTTTGAAATTTGAAGAGAAAGAAGGAGTTAATTCAGGAAAATATTTTACATTATTAAAAATTATTAAATTATTTTCTTCATCAAATTCAACTAAAATTTGTTTTGAAGTTATAATTGAAAATAATATCAAAAATAATATATTTAATAATATTTTATGTTTGAACATTAAAAATAATTATGTATTTTTAAAAATAAATATAATATAATTTAAATTTTAATTTTTTTTATTTTAATTAAATAAATTTATTTATATCATTAAAATAAAATAAATAATATTATATAAAAATTTTAACAGCTCCACTACCTTTTACAGTTTTAGCATATGATTTAATTTTTTCTTTCATAGGAAATGAAAAATTATTATTACTTAAATATAAAGTTTTTAATGTTCCATTTGTATTATTTTTAAGTAAATTAATAACACAATTTCCACATTTATCAGTTAATCCATTATTACTAAAATTTAAAGTTGAAATTTTTAATCCTAATCCTTGAAAACTTTCAATCAAAGCAATAACACCATCATCACTTAATCCACTTTTAATAAATTTAATTTCTTTAAATTTAGCATTATTTTTATCTTTTAAGAAGTTAATTAATAATCCAGCTCCATCATCACCAATTTCTATTCTACTAAAATTAATAACATCATTTTTAATTTGATTTTTAATTAATTGAACTTTATCTTTTTCTGGTGTTCGTGAAGAACGTTTTTTTGGTAAAATTTTATGACTACTTGTCATTTTACTATGTGTTAAAGTATGTCCATTTCTACTTGATTTTGGAGCAACGAAACTGTCATTATGCATATGTCTTGTATTTGATTTTCTTAAAGGCATTTTCATATTTCCTTCTTTTATAGTCACATGTTTTTTATCTATACTACTTTTACGAATTTCATTCTCATTATTTTTATCATTTGTTAGAAAATTAGAAGAAGTTGTTGAAAAAAGTTGTTCATAATTTATTTCATTTTTGGTGTTTAGAAAATCATCAATAATTGTTTTTTTATCATTTATTTTTGTTTTGTCAATGGATTTTTTGAGATTACTAAATGATTTTTTTTTTTGTTCTTCTCCAATATTTAAAATATCTTCTAAATTTTCTTCTTTATCATTTCCAGAAAAAATGAAATTTTCATCTTGATTAACATCATTATTAATAATCATACTATTATTATTCATATTAATTGCAGGAGGTTCAGCATTTTCAAATTTGAATTTTTTTAATTGTAATTTTTCAATTAAATCAACATTTTCAGAAATAGAAAATATATTATTACAAATTGTATTAGAACTATTATTATTATTATTATCTTTTTTATACATAATTTGAGCAATAATAAATTCATTTGGATCGATTGTTATTCCAGTTTCTTCAAAACTAACTAAATCTTTAATAACATTTTCAGTTTGTTTAATAAATTGAAAACGATCATTTAATTGTTTTCCTTGATTTATAAGATAAGTTTGATTATTTTTTTTGTCATTATCAATTAATTTAATACATTCTATATTTGGATCAGTAATTTCATTAAGAATATCTAATTTATTTTTAACAACATCCATCCAAGTTTCAGTTTGTTTTAATAACATTTTTATATCAATTGAACTTTTATATTTACTATTAATTTCATCTTTTCTTTTTGTAAGATAATTAACAATTGTATTTTTTTGAGAGTTTATATTAATAATAATTTCTTCAACTTTTTTCCCAATGTTATTTTTTAATGTATCTATTTTTTTATTTATTTTATCAAGAATATCAATTGTATTTAAATTGTCAATTTCATAATAATTTTGTGAATTTCCATCGATAATTTGAAATAAATCTATTAAAGTATCAATTTGATTCATAAAATCATTATCTGTAACAATTTGATGATTAAAATGTTTAGGATTTAAAGCACATTGATTACAAATTTTTATTTTTTCATCTATACATATTACATCTAATGGACGAGCATGTTCTTTGCAAAAATTTGTGTTAAAACTTTGTGTTTTAGTTAAACTCATACGAAGCATTGAACTTTTACGCAAATAATTTGATGATGATTCAAAATGTTTAAAATTTGAATTTGTTTTACGAATATCCGAATTTGCTGGAGTTGAAAATAAATTATGATCAATTTTTGGTTTTTGAGTATTTATTGTTTCAACACGATTTATTGTGTTTGTATTATTATTAGTTTTATTATTATTATTAGAAGAATTATTAGTATTTTTTTTTGTTTTAATGACTTTTGGTTTTGATTCTATTATTTTTATTAAACTTTTGTTAATAGGAAATTTCTCTATTGATTCAATGTTTTCATATAAAATATTATCTTCAGGACAAGTGAATTGTTTAGATTTATTTTCAGCTAATTTTGAATTTAAACATAATGAACATATTGTATGTCCACAATTAATTAGAATTCTTGGAATGTGTTTTGAAGAATTGAAATCATTTTTACATATAGGGCATTTAACTTCCATTAAAATTAGTTTTTATTTATTTTTTTAATGTTAAAATAAATAATATTAATATTATAATTATTTTTAATTAATTATATATTTTTTTAATTTTAAATTTATTATTTAATATTTATTAATAAATTTTATTTTTTTTATTTATAAGAAAATATTTAATTAGTATTTTTTTTATTATTTTATTTTTTATTTAATTTTT
>JAEEGK010031331.1_pt1 | contig 10487 bp, 6 predicted proteins | sample 8958771 | NCBI WGS metagenome assembly JAEEGK01 (sample SAMN16246547, study PRJNA631951) | gut metagenome | biome: gut microbiome; feature: rumen; material: SC-attached | host: Bos | place: Iran: Karaj | collected 2018-10 | reverse complement strand
CGGCCGATGATGTCGATGACGGAGTCGCAGTAGTGTTCAAGGAGTTGAGGAGTAAGGAGCCGAGGAGTAAGTAGATTTGTTTGTGCATTTCTACTCAACTCCTTACTCCACAACTCCTTACTACTCAAAAGATAGGCAGCCCCTTCAAGTGTCTTATAGGGATCGGTATCGTCGAACGAGTAGCCCACGCCGTTGACCTTGAACGTCTTCGACGGGTCGGCGAGGTGAGCGGCGGCATTGTCGAAGTTCTTGTAGCGGCCCTCACTCTCGCACTTCGAGAAGGCGAGGGGTACGGTCGTGTTGCGGCTGGCCTGCAGGCGCTGTCCCCAGAACGTGCCGGGAGCAACCTTCACGGCGGTGAAGGGTACGGGGGTGATGGGGTAGCCCTTCTGTGCTACGCCTACAAGGAGCGAAAAGTGAAAGGTGACGAGTGTTAATAGTAGCTTTTTCATTGTATTTCGTTTTTAGTTTCCGTTTTCGTAAATAACTTCCTTCAGCTGCTTGGTGGCACGCTCAATCATGTCCATCGTACCGCTGCCGTCGCTGACGTAGCGGATAACCATGTTGGCATACGAAATCGAGCGGTTGACCTTCTCGTTGGTGTCGGGCAGCTGGCGGGCTTTCTCGAGCAGCTGCTGCAGTTCGGCCAGGTCCTCAAGCTCGGGCAGGTTGCCCGGTCGCATGGCGTTGATGACGGCACCGAGGGCTGCTGCGGCGGCGTCAATCTCCTCCTGCGTATGGCGGTCGTCGGGGGCGTCGAGCAGGGGCTGTGCCTTGGTCTGCTGTTCCGTCATGCGGGTGAAGCCGTGGACGGCCCAGGGGGCGTACTCCGGCACTTTCACCGTCAGGGCGTTCCAGGCCAGCTGCTCGTCGAGGCGGCTCTTGGCAATAAGCAGAAGCTCGCGGAGCTGGGACTTGTCGACGGCGGGGCTGCTGTCGTACAGCAGCTGACGGGACGAGGGGACGGCGGGCAGGCTGATGCGGAAGTAGTGGGTCAGGTGGCGGTCGCCGTCGTAGTCGGGGATGAAGGCGGTCAGGTCGCGGTTCACGTCGGCGGTGGCCTCCTCCCAGGTCTTGATGCCGGTGGCGGCCATCACGAGCGGACCGTTCATAAAGGCGCCAAGCCAGTGGCCGTCTACCTTGTCGGGGCCGAAGTCGATGTGGCGGGTGAAGGGCATCACCACCTCCACCACGTCCTTCTCCGTCCAGCGGCGGGCGGGAATCTCCACGTAGCTCGACGGCCGGTACCGCTTAGCAATGCTCTTGCCGTTGAGCCTGACGTCGAAGCCCTCGGTAGCCCAGTAGGGCACGCGCAGCTTCATGGCAAACCGGGCCTTGCCCTCGACAATGCGGATGGTACTGCGCTCGGCAGGCCACTCACACTCCTGCTTAATCGTGACTCCCTGCTGTTTCCAATGCGCGGTGGAGGGCAGATAGAGGGCTATCCATAAACAGTTGTCGCCCACGAAGTAGGCCGCCTCCTGATACTTCACGTGGTTCTCTGCGCCCGTGCCGCCGCAGCAGGTAGACTGCGGCGTCTCGTTGCCCCACGGCTTCGAAGCGTCGAGGCCGACGGCATACTGGTACGTCGTCTGGTAGTGGCGGGGATTCACCGAGCCGACAATCTGGTTGTAGAGCACGCGCTCGTAGTAGTCCATGTAGCGGGCGTCGTCGGGATTGTAGCAGTTCAGGTCCTTCGTCAGCTTGGCCAGGTTGTAGGCGCAGCAGGTCTCGTTGAGGGTAGGCTCGGCGCGCAGTTCGCGGCCGCCCCAGTTTGCCACGTTGCCGCACATCGCGGTCATCTGCGAGTAGGGCTGGCGGAACATCTCGCCATTGCCGACGCCGCCCATCGCATAGCGGTAGCGGCCCTGAATCATCGTCCAGAAGTTCTCGGCCAGGTTATAGTAATAGGGATTGCCGTTACCACGGAACGAGCGCAGCGCACCCGTCACCATCGGGATGTGCTGGTTGGCATGGCGCGTGCGGATGGCGTCGATGTTCTTCGATAACGGGTCGAAGAACGCCGGACTGTCGAAGCAGTTGGCGGCCTCCAGCAACCGGGCCTTTTCCTCGGCTGTGCCCGTCATCTCGGCCAGGCGGGCCAGCGATTCGGCCATGCCGCCCACCTCGCCGGCGATATACATGTTCCACATCTCGTAACGGTTGCCGGGACGGGCCCGGCGCTCGTCCTGCCGGCCGTCGCTCTTGACGTAGGTGCGGTAGTGCAGGCGGTTCCACACCCACAGTCCCATGTCCTTGGCCGTGAGCAGTGCCTTGTCGGCCACGGCGCGGTCGTCGATATAGGTGGCAATGTCGATGAGTCCCGCCAACTGCTTGTGTACGGAGTAATAAGGTGCCCACACCCAGCTGTCGTTGTTGTAGGCGCGGTACATCTCAATCAGCACACAGTGCTGGGCGGGGATGGCGTTCAGATAGCCGTAGCCGTACTTGCCGGGCTCCTGCTTGTAGCGGTCGAAGTCGGCCCAAGTGCCCTTCATCTGGCGCAGTTCCTCCTCGGGGGCAAAGTCGCGGGCCTCCCAGTAGCGGCCCAGCTGCTCGTTCCAGACGAACGTCCGCTCCTGACACTCGCGCAGGCCGTTCACCATCTCGGTGATGTTCCGGCGCAGGATGTCCTTCTTCGACTTGTCCTGACAACTGGCAAAGGCGAAGGCCAACGCCGACATATAGTGGCCAGAGCCGTGGCCCTTCAGCTTCGTCGTCGGCGAGTCCCAGCCGTCCGACTCGGGGTAGCCCTCCGTCGGCAGTCCGTAGGTGTCGCGGTAGTTATAGAGCTGCTGCCTGACGGGCAGGCTCAGCAGGTGGTCGATATCGAGGTCGCGGTTCCCCGTCAGCCGGTTCTGGCCGTCGAGGCTCACGCAGTCGAGTGGCAGCGGCTCGGCCACAATCTTCGCTGTCAATTGGGCATCCACCACCTTCACCTCAGCCGTTACCGGGTAGCCGTTGGGCGTGGCGTTGTCGCCGAGTATATATCCGCGTACCTTATATTTACTACCCACGGGATTGGTGTCAGGGTTAGCCTCAGCCCGCTCCGTGGTTTCGCCGGCGTTCTGCCACCTCACCTGGCGGTACTCACCCTTCCCGTCGTCATATTTCACCCAAAGCTGGTAAGGCAGCCGAGGGGCGTTGCCCACGGGCACTTCCACAATGACGCTCTCTACGCTGACGATACCGCGAACGTTGGCGCCCGATGCACCAGCCACAATAACGGCAAGCATGAAGCCTGCCAACATGATGATCCTTCTCATTTCAATATCTTGCTCGCTTGTGTATGTCCTTGATGGTGGACGACATAGATTCCTTTCTGCGACAGATTGTGTACCTTACGGCCCATCAGGTCGTAGGCATCAATCGTTTCGACGTGGGCGTCCTTCAGCTGGAAGCCCTCAACGCTTGTAGGCACATCGACCTTGCGGTAGGAGATGTAGGGAGCCAACTTCTTGTTGACGGTGATGCCGTTAATGGTACCCGAGCGGTTGTAGTTCTTCATGTGCAGCTCCACGCGGTCGGCGCAGACATAGACCATCAGCGCCTGGACGATGTTGGGCGTCTCTACCGGCATGTCGCCAGGGTCGATGGTGTTGTAGTAGTAGCGCATCGAACCCATAAAGGCAGAGAAGAAGCTCGACTCCGCAGGATCCCTCACGGGTTCCTCAAGATGCCAAAGGGCCTTGGTCTGCGAGGCGCTGAGCGTAATCTTCCCGTCCTTAACGGTGACGGCCAGTCCCACAAGGCGATTGCTGTTCGTGGCGGGGTAGCCCTCGCTCGTGACGGCATAGAGCAGGGAGCGGTCCTTGGCATTTTCGGCCACGATGAGGTAGGTCTCGCCCATCTTTGGCTGCGACGTCTTCTCGGCCACGATGCCTGTCTGGTCCTGTTTCGTCACCTTATAAAAATAGGTGGGATAGTTGCTCTCGTTGCACGAGAAGCGACCGCTGGAACTCGAGATGACGTAGCTGCCGTTAGCCTCGGAGCCGCTGCCGCTGACGCGCAGAGCAAACGCGGCATTAGTGGCGTCGGTCACCTCAAACTTGACGGTGGCTGGCTTCGCCACAACACCCAGATTGCGGAGATTGAAGCCCAGATACTCACCCGTTGCCTCGCTGCGCACGTACCATTCAAGAATCTGCTCCGGCACGTCGTTCTCGGGGTCTTGTGTGGCACCGTCGACGTGGGTTTCGTCGGTAGTGGGTAAGATGTTACCGTTCCTGTCGTAGTGTGTGACGCGCTGCGACGTCTTCCGGCGGGTGTAAGCCTTGTCGCCGCCGTGGTCGTGCCCGTAGAGCATGATAAGGTTTGGATATTTGCTCAGCGTCTTCTTCAGCAGCTTCTCACCGGGCGACGAGGCGATGCCCTTCGACGGCTCGCGGATACTGTTGGAGTCGCTGAAGGGTATGTGGAGGGCGAAGAAGACCGTCTTGTCGGGGTTGTCGGCATAAATCTCTGCCAGCTTGTCGGCCACCCACTGCACCGACTCCTCCGAGTAGACGTAGTCCCACGCACTCTTGAAGAAGTTCTTGCCGCAGTTCAGGACGACGAAGTCAAAGCCGTTGATAACGTAGTGGAAGGCAGCCAGCAGCGTCATCTTGCCCAGGTTGCCATTGTCGGCATCCTCGTAGAAAGCCTCGTCGGCGGTCAGCTCGCCGATGTCGTCCTTCATCGGGAAGGTGTAGTAGTCGCCGGCGTTGTAGGGCTTCGGTATATTGTCCCAGTTGGCCACCTCATAATCGTGATTACCGGTGACGTAGATGACGGGAGTCGACTTTACGGTGGGGAATGCCCTGCGGGTATACTGTGCTATCAGCTTGCGCACCTGCTGCCAGTTGCCGACGGGGATAGTAGCATCGCTGGTGCAGTCGCCACCGAGCAGCATCACGTCGATCTTCTCGGTATTCTTCAGCTGTGCAAGTGTCTTGACAAACGAACCTCGCAGCGCAATGTCGTTCAGGTTGGCACAGTCTATGAGCGAGCGCTCCGTGTGGATGTCCGAAATGCAGGCTATCGTGAGCAGGGGCTTCTCATTCTCTGACTGTGCTTTGGCAACTCCGGCCAGGGCTGTCCAGGCCAGCATCAGGCATAGAGTGGTAAGTAGTTTCTTCATAGTGGGACATTTTTGAACTGCAAAAATAATCATTTTCCATATTATCAGCTCCACATGCTGATGTACTTGAGGGCAAAGGTAAGAAGAAATTGGGAATTACGCAAGCATTTACCCATTTTATCTCGTTTTTGTTTGATTATTCAGAAAAATGTCTTAACTTTGCAGCAAATAATCAAAATGTTTGGAATATGACCGCAGTAGCAAGAAAAATACAGGAAACCCCTATGGCACCATATACAAGTTTGCTACAGGGAATGAGTCGTGAAGAAAAGAAAATCGTCATCATGTTTTTGCCCGAGTCTCTGGCAGAAAGCAAAGAAGAGGTCAAAGAGCCCGGATTGTCCAAAGAAGAGCGTAAACGTGGGCTGATGTCGCTTGCTGGTTGTTGGAAAAATGACCCAGAGGATGCAGCCCGCATGGAAGCCGCTATCAAGGACGGACGAAAGAATGATTTTGTGCGTGAAATCAATCTCGATGACTGATGGAGAAGTACATTCTTGATACCTGTACGTGGATTGAGTTCTTTCACGAACGTAATGGCGTGAAGGAACATGTGGACGGAATGGACCCAGATCAAATCTTTGCATCCGAAATAACGCTTGCAGAGTTGACGTACGGAGCTATAAATAGTGGTGATTATGAAAGGCATATCAAAGAGCCTCAATGGTTGAGACAATACATAACTGTTTTCCCTATTAGTGATGTGTTTGAGGAATATGGTCAGATTCGTTGCGCCTTGAAGAAAATCAAGAAAGACATTGACCAAAAGATTGGACAGTTCGACATGCTGATAGGAGCCACCGCCCTTCATTACGGCCTGACTGTCGTTACTGACAACATAAAAGACTTCAGCCTGATGCCTGGCGTGAAGTGCGTGAACTGGGTGGAAAGGACGTAATCTGCTCATAGCCCTGTAGTCTTTGTCCTGTGAAGATCCGCAACTATTTTATGTTGATGCCTTTCGGCTCGGTGTCGGTTCAGGTGTCGGTTCTCAGCTCCGAAGCACCGATTGTGAGCTTATTGCCGATTAATCCGGGCGTTTTTGCTATTATAGTTGTTATTCGCACTTTTTATCCTACACTTCCGACACTTCCTGCACCTAAAATGGTTCAACAGGCGTAGGAAGTGCCGGAAGTGCAGGATGTTTCCTGCGAATGGCAATTATATAGGGAGTGCGGGTGTTAGCAGCGAAGTCCCCATTGGCGTCACCGAGCGACAGGCTATGGGAAAGGCGCCGGGTTGCATCCAAAAGGCGGGGGGTTATGAGAAAAAGGCGGCGGGTTTTGGGCAAAACCCGGCGCCTTTTGTTTGTCCCGCGGTCTACTTTCTTCAGGCGAAGCAAGAAAATCAAAAAAAACTTTGACACGTCAGCATTATTGTGTAACTTTGCAGGCGAAAAAGGAATGATAACTAATAACGAGATGAAAAGGATTTTGACTGTTGGCTTCTGGCTGCTTGCCGTCTGCGCAATGGCGCAGAAGACGGTGTACATACCCGACGAGTGGCGCCACCCGTGGCCGTCGGACTCGCTGCTCTATGCCGAGAGCGACCCCGACTGCAAGTACACGTGGTCGAAGACGCGGAGCGTGGAGTCCGACAACGTCATCGTGTTCTGGGACAAGGGCTACGGCTCCGTGCTGCCTTCGAAGTCGCCGACGGCCTACCGCGTCGACGAGCAGGACCTGCTCAAGAAGTGCGAGGCGTTCTACGACCTGGAAATCAACAAGCTTGGCTTTGTGGACCCCGCGAAGACCAACCTCAGGCGCTATAAAGTGATGGTGCTGCTGAACCACACGACGGAGTGGGTGTGCTACGGCGGCGGCTACGACTACGAGGTGAGCGCCCTCTGGCTCGGTCCGTCGGCCTGCAAGCCCGTCGGCCACTCTGTGGCCCACGAGGTAGGGCATTCGTTCCACTATATGTGCTACGCCGACGCCTCGGGCAACAACCACAACTCATCGTCGACCATCAACACCGGCTTCCACCTGCAGTGCGGCAACGGACAGACCATCTGGGAGCAGACGGCACAGTGGCAGGCCAACCAGTCGTACCCGGAGCTGATGTTCGACCAGAGCATCGGCGTGTTCCGCAAGAGCCATAACTACGCCTACAGTCACGAGTGGCACCGCTACCAGTCGTACTGGCTGCACTACTATCTGTGCCAGTATTACGACGACATAACCACGGTGGCCCAGGTGTGGCGGCAGCCCATGACGGGCCAGAGCCAGGGCAACGCCACCGACTTCAACCAGGCGCTGATGAAGCTGAAGAAACTCGACGCCACGGGGCTCTTCCGCCTCTACTACGACTACGCCGCCCGTCTGGCCACATGGGACCTGAACGCCTGCAAGCCCTACCGCGATGCGCACATCGGCGACTTCGACTACCGCTGCGTCAGCGTGGGCGACACGGCCTATCAGGTGGCGTTGGCTTCGGCGCCGCAGTCCTCTGGCTTCAACGTCATACCGCTGAAAGTGCCTGAGGCTGGCACCGACGTCACGACCCGCTTTACCGCCCTCAACACCTTAAACTGCAAATTAGCGACGGGCGACCCCGCCGAGATGCTGAACGGCGAGACGCAGTGGAGCAAGACCAACCGCACCACCTACGTCAACAACACCAACCGCGCCAACCGAGGCTTCCGCCTTGGCTACGTCGCACTGATGAAGGACGGCACGCGCCGCTACCTGAACGCCGACTCCGTCTATTGCACGGGCACCGCCGAGGCTACTGCCGACATCACGGCAACCATTCCCGAGGGCACCGACCGCCTGTGGCTCATCGTCGTGCCTGCCCCCAAGCGCTACGTGCAGCACAAGTGGACCGACAAGGCCGACAACGCCGAGATGTGGCCCTACCGCTTCCAGATAGAAGGCACCGACCTCGCGTCAAGGGCCACGGTCTACGTCAGTCCCACGATTGACGGCCGCGAGGTGAGCGACGTCACGCTGACCTACGACGTCTACCTGCCCCAGCTGAACAGCTACGATGCCGTGCCCGTCACCGTCAGCGGACGGGCGTTGGCGCAGTTGGGCACCGCCTTCCAGCTGCCCACAGCCGACATTGCCGGGAAGATGGTCGCCTACAATGCTGCCGGTCCCGCCGTCGGCAAGATGATGTTCTACCCGCTGAACCCCAAGACGCTCGCCACGGTGAGCAGCGGCTCGACGGCCAACGGCTACGGCCACTGGTTTGGGGCCAACGGAGCCGTGAGCAGCTACCAGAACGGATACATCTACAGCGAACTGAACACGTCGTCGATGACCTTCAGCATCGGCCAGTACCCCGGCAAGGTGAAGCAAGGTGCGGAATACACCGTCGGTCAGGCCCTGCGCTACAAGCAGGCCGACGGCAAGGTGGCCACTGCCCGCTTCGTCTTCCGCGTACATATTACTAATGTAGACTATGGCGCCGAGCTCGCCAGCATCGACTACGCCGACCCCACGGGCTTTGAAGAAGTGAAAAGTGGAGAAGTGAAAAGTGGAGAAGTGAAAAGTGATATCTACGACCTGCAGGGGCGCCGTATGGACAGTCCGGCCCGCCGCAGCGTCCTGATTGTAAACGGGAAAAAGACGCTATGAAGATTTTTGCAATAGGAATGAACTATGCGGCACACAATAAAGAGCTGCATGATACGTTATTAAAACCAGAGGAGCCGGTCATCTTCACCAAGGCCGACTCGGCGCTGCTGAAGCCCGGAAAGCCGTTCTTCGTGCCCGACGACATGGGACGGATTGACTACGAGGCCGAGGTGGTGGTGCGCATCTGCCGGTTGGGCAAGAACATCGCCGAGCGGTTTGCCCACCGCTACTACGATGCCGTCACCGTGGGACTCGACCTCACCGCCCGCGACATGCAGCGGCGAGCCAGTCACGCCGGACAGCCGTGGACCATCTGCAAGGGGTTCGACGGCTCGGCGGTCATCGGCGAGTGGGTCGAACTGTCGCAGCTGCCCGCCGTGCAGGCCCTGCACTTCCGCTTGGAGAAGAACGGCGAAACGGTGCAGCAGGGGTGTACCGGCGACATGTTCTACACCGTTGACCAGATCATCGCCTACATCTCGCGGTTCTTCACGCTGAAGACGGGCGACCTGCTCTACACGGGAACACCCGCCGGCGTTGGCCCGGTCAGCATCGGCGACCGTCTGGAGGGCTGGCTCGAGGAGCGAAAGGTTTTGGAACTGAACTGTAAATGAACGTAAGACGATATACACTGAGTGTGCTTCTGCTGCTGACGGGCCTGTGCGCGTCGGCTCAGGAGTTCTTCAACCTGACCGCCTCGGAGGTCAGGATCGACTCGGTGCTGCCGTTGTTCACATATACCCGTGAGTTGGGTGCCGGCTATGCCGACTCCACCTATACGGTTACGATAGAATACCCGGAGTTCATCGATATGTCGGAGACCGACGTGGCGCGGTTACACAAGATTACCGACCGCAAACTGCCCGCCATGCCCGAGATTCAGCAGTACATCGGCGTGTCGCGCAAGCGGGGCACGCTCTATGTGGCCTTCACGCCCATCGTCTTTCGCGAAGGGAAGTATCAGAAGTTAGTAAGTTTTATGATAAAAAAAGAGACCCACCCCCGGCCCCTCCCTGTAGGGAGGGGAGTAGATACTCCTTCTGCGGCTTCCCGGGGCACAGCTAATTACTCCCCTCCCTACAGGGAGGGGCCGGGGGTGGGTCTTTCTGTACTTGCTACCGGGCGCTGGGCCAAAATCCGCGTGCCTGAGTCGGGCGTCTACCAGCTTACCAGCAATCTGGTGCGTAGCGCGGGGTTCTCTGATATAAATAAGGTGAAAATCTACGGCTACGGCGGAGCCCTTCAGCCCGAGCGGCTGACTGCCGACTACATCAGCGAGACCGACGACCTGAAGGAGGTGGCGACGTGTAACGTCGGCGGGCGGCGGCTCTTCTATGCTGTCGGTCCCGTGGGCTGGAGCAGCAACACCGCCACCACCCGTACCCGCAATCCCTACAGCGACTACGGCTACTACTTCCTGACCGAGAACGACTCGACGGCGCTGACCGTCAGCGAAGAGCAGTTCAAGGCCGACCACTACCCCACCCCCAATGACTACCACTCGCTCAGCGAGGTCGACGACTACGCCTGGTATCACGGCGGGCGCAACCTGTACGACAGCCGCCTCTTCGGCACCGGCGTGCAGCGCACGTACCAGCTTGCCGCCCCCGAAGGTTCGAAGGGCAGGCTCACGGTGGTGCTCTCCCACGATGGTCCCTTCACCGCCAGCGTGCTGGTGAACGGCAAGGAGGTGGGAACGGTTATCGTCAATACGTCGCCCGACCGCTACAGCAAGGCGGCCGTCACCACGAAGACTTTTACCGTTGAAGACGCGCTGTCGGCCGACA
>JAEEGK010031330.1_pt1 | contig 10488 bp, 5 predicted proteins | sample 8958771 | NCBI WGS metagenome assembly JAEEGK01 (sample SAMN16246547, study PRJNA631951) | gut metagenome | biome: gut microbiome; feature: rumen; material: SC-attached | host: Bos | place: Iran: Karaj | collected 2018-10 | reverse complement strand
AACCATGTCCCCATCGGGCTGAGTCCACAACGATCGCATCATCTAATTCCGCCATACGCTGGTTCCAGCGAAGCATATTCTGTGCAATACTGAACTCTCCGTCACTGTCAAAGAAACGTTTCTGAAGCAAATCTATAAAATGCATTTTGTAGTCAGGATGCTCCATCAATTTCTGATGCAAACGCATGGGGTTAAAACGATATTGCTCATTGTAATCCCATCCTTGAGATACTAAATCAAAAGCTTCACCATAACCAAGAAAGCGACGTCCTCCTAAGCTATGCTCACCATCGTGGCGAAACCACTTGAAACCGCTGGGATTTTCTCGATTGTATAACGCAAACAAGTTATTGCCAAAACCTCCCCACACGGAAATAGGTGAATCCGTGTCAGAAGTCACATATACATTGATCATGTATTCTAATAAATTTTCTTCATCTAAATATACTGGAAAATTCGGATTCACACTTCCATCCGGATTCATGCCTTTCACCCGCCAGTAATTGGTCGCATAAGAACCAGCAAAACCTTCTTTAATAGAGATTTGATAAAAATTATTGAATGCGTCTGTTGTACCTTCGGAGATAATCGTATGCCGATTACTGGGTTCTGTCTTTAATAGATCCCAATCTTCTTTCTTTCCACCTAAATAACTCTCTGCATAACTGGTCTCACTTCGTTCCTGAGTTTGATATAAGCCCCAGTATTGTCCATTGATGTAAAGATGATAATATCGGCTGCGCGTATAAGGCATTCCTACATCCCTTTGTGAATCTCGGCAAAATGTCTCTCTTATAAATGTATCATAAGGTGTTTGCTCATAAGCCCATGAATAATTTTGAGATGTGCGTAGATCGACCTTGTCGAATGTTGAGACACCTTCATTGCCAAAAAGCGGAAAATGAAGTTCCCCGCCATAACGGGAACGGAAAAAGAACCGAAAAGAATGTTTGGGATTTGAACTGGTGCGGCTGGCCGCTCCGCGAATACGAATTCCGGACTCAAGCTGAAATTCTTCCCCTCCACTCGGATCGATTAATTCTAAAGATGCAGGTCTCTCCCACTCTTCTCCATCCTTGTCCTGATTCACATAAATCCCAATACTGGTATCAAACAGGTTTTTTAAATCTGTGACCATCGAAATCGTACAGATATTAGTCAACCCCATACGAACACTCTTACCGTACTGAGTTGAATTTACAATACTGGAATTCATTCCATACTCCAACTTATGTCCCCTGACAGAATAAGACGCGGGCCATCCTGCTGGTGTCGATTTTGGCTGTTTCAAAACTTCTTCCATAAAAAGCCAAGTGCGCGTGGCCACATTTGAACTTAAATGACCATCTTTGACAGCAATGGCTCTCAGGGTAGTGATTTTGCTGATTTGCAAAGGCTCCGTATAAAGTGCAGATGACTTGGTTGGAACTGTGCCATCTAAAGTATAATAAATAGAAGCTCCTTCTGTATCAGTACTTAAGGTTAATTCAAAAGCCGCAGACTTATAACCCCGCGGTTCACTGAAAACAACATCGCTCACAGGCTCCAGATATCCGGCCCCATTAGCAGCCCCAGGCGTTGCTTTTGTATAAAAAAGCCCCTGTCCATAAGATATATCTGAACGTTGTGGTGGATACGATGGGCTTATTTCGTCTACGATTGTTTCACCATCCTGATAAATCAAACCCAAATACTCCCCTTCTTTACTTAAACTAAAGTTGGAGTGATAATATCCGGATTGAGATTTTCCTTCCGTAGAACCATCACAAAAAACAATAAGATATCTCCCGGCATCCAATATAACTCCCTCTGGGAATTGCCACTTAGTCAAATTCTTCTTGGAATCAGTCAAATACCATCCACTTAAATCCACCGTCTCCGCACCTTGATTATATAATTCGATCCAATCGGAATAAGATCCTGTATTATCTCTTAAAGTCGTACTGTTCACAGCCATGATTTCATTGATCACAACATCATATCTGGGAGCATCTAAATTAACATCATAAGACCAATTCTCTGTAGGAGGCACAAAAAGATTATGATTCTGAGAACGATCACAAATTTTCGTTTCTGGATTCCAGCCAATAGTTACCGTTTCAGATTGAGTTCTTGGGGCAAATTTAAAAATATACTGTTTGGCACTCACTTCGACCAAGCTCTCCGCGGGCTCCCCTTCACACAACAAAGAACTATTTTCTACATTTGAAACCGATTCATTAAAAGTTACACTGACATAAGGTGGATTTGCCACCACACGACCGGCTTCCGGCATTATCTTAGTGACAACCGGAGGATTTAAGTCATTGGACTGATTAGCCTTCAGAACAAGATCCATTGCAAAATCCCCACTATTTCCCAAGCTCAAATTAGCTCCGAGAACAGCCACCACATTCTCTTGAGCCGGTTTCAGCACCTCACTAAACTCGCTTAAATCAAAAGTTTTCCATTCCGCTACCGTCACTAATTCAGGAGCCTGCGTATCATAATTCAAATTTCCAGAGGGAAGATTCTCGCGTTTTACCTCTATCCCATTGATCCACAAAGCAAAACCATCATCACACAAGACCTCTACTGTTAAACTGTCATAATCGCCGTCTTCCAATATGAAACTCTTTCTCATATAAAGAGTTGAATATTTACCTTTCATATCTGAGAGTTTCGTACCCGTGGTAATATTGCCTCCATAATAAAATGGAGCCTCCCCCATATTCCACGAACTGTCATCAAAAGATGTTTGCCGCCAAAAAATGGGATGTATCGATGGAGATTGAGTTCCTTTAAAATACTTCCATTGACTTCCTGACGGTATCAGAATGATCTGCTCCGCATGCAAGGGAAACAGACAACCTAATAAACAACAAACAGTTAACAATAAATTCTTTAAATTCATTATCCTCTAGTCTTATCAAACTATTCCTCAAATTGATAATTGAGTTCTGCAGTTTTCAATCTCAACTCTTATCCCGCAGCAACTTTTATACCAAATTAAAACACACAAGTCACGTTTAGATCGTCATACAAGACAAATCTATGTTAAATATAGCACAAAAAACAATATATACAAAAAAAGCTGTGAACTTTTATTCGGTTCACAGCTTTCGATTTTTCAAATTTCAGATATTAGATAAACTCTGTACGTCCAGGCATTGGAATCGGAGGTTCAGGCAGTTCCATATCCCATGCCAGGTTTTCAGGCATCAATTTCTGCTGAGAATTCTTGATATCATCCCAGGTTAAACGACGACCGGTATAAGCAGACTCACGTCCCATGATCGCCATTAACGTACTATGCATCATCCAGTCACCGTCATTCTTTGCCTCCCCTTTACGAATGCTGGCAAAGAGTTCATTATGTTCCTGCTGATACATATCAATACCGGTACGTTTCTCCAGCTTCCAAGGATTCTCACCTGTAATTTCCTCGCCACCAAAAGCTTGGATCTTAGCATAGCCTTTTGTACCAATGATATAATCATTGTTGCCGCCGCTGCAGTTTTCCATCTGACGACAGGCCAGGAAACCACGTTCACCACCTTTAAAGTCATAGACAACGAAGAAATGATCGTAGATATTGCCATATTTACTCTCAATACGTTGCTGACGACCGCCATGTGCTAAACAGGATACAGGATCCTGATCGCCTAAAGCCCAACTCAGCTTATCCACACTGTGGCAAGCCTGTTCCACAATATGATCACCGGACATCCAGGAGAAATAATACCAGTTTCTCATCTGATAGAACAGATCACTCCATTCCGGCTGACGAGGATAGCACCACAAAGCACCTGTATTGTAAGTAGAATATACAGCTGTGACTTTGCCGATCTGACCACCCAGCACACGATTCATGATCTCGCGTTCCGGCGTTCCATAGCGCCAGCAGAAACCGGCCACCAGAGACAAATTCTTTTCTTTAGCCTTGTGCGCGGCTGCCAGTGCCTGGCGGTATCCCGTCGCGTCCACGGCCATCGGTTTTTCACAGAAGATATGCTTCCCTTTTTCCACAGCGTACTCCAGATGCAGAGGTCTGAATCCCGGAGGTGTTGTTAAGAGAACAACATCTACATTATCAATGACCTTCTTATATGCATCCAATCCCACGAACATCGTGTCCGGAGTCACTTTGACTTTAGGAGCGTAACGCTCATTTCCTTTTAACTGATCCAGAGCTTGTTTTAAGCGAAAATCAAACACATCGCCCATTGCGACCAGTTCCACATTAGGGTCGGCATTCAATGCCTGCATCGCTGCGCCTGTTCCTCGACCACCGCAGCCTACCAGACCAATTTTCAATGTTCCAGCACTTTCGGCTTTTCCTGTTAAGATAAAGGGAGCCTGAGACATAAGTGCTCCTGTTGCAGCAAGTGCACCTGAAGTTTTGATAAATTGTCTGCGACTTGTTTTTCCAAAAAGCTTTTCGTTATTCATAAGATCCTATCAGTATCTCACTGTGCTTTGACTATACTTTTTTAAAGTTTTTCTGTCAATTTCTAATTCATATTTCATGAAAAAACTCGTTTTAGATTGCAAAAAAATATCAGTTCTCTAACCTAAAGCGTATGGCGTCAAGGAAACGCGCACAAAGGATAGAGGAAAAAACAATCGAAAAAAGGTGGGACATCATCGGGGTAACAGTGGCAGCCTTCGGTCTCATGTTGTTATTTGCGCTTACTACTTATAATAAAGGAGATCTTTCGGCTACATCACAACAATACGCAAACTGGATCGGCCCTTTCGGAGCCTACCTGGCAAAAGGCTTTTTGTGGACATTTGGACTAGGAGCTTTCTTATTCCCGCTCATTTTCATAGCTTGGGGACTCTCCATTCCAATCTCCCTGCTGCATCATCTGCAGCGTCGTTGGCCATGGATGCTGCTCTTGGCTGTAACTCTTTGCTGTGGACTGGATATTCATTTTAATCTTTTTCCTCCGCATCTTAGTGAGAACCTCAGCACAATGAGCCCCGGCGGTTTTGTGGGGTACATACTCTATCACTATGTTTTTTTCATTTTCGGAAAAATTGGTGCAACAATCATATTATTAACCCTTTATCTTATCAGTATCATCAGTTTGACAAATGTTAAACTGGATGAATGGATTGCCATCATCATAGAACGTTTCCGCCAGATGCGTGAAGAAGCCGCTCGCAGACACAAAGAAGCACAAGCCCGCCGTAAAGCTGAAGAAGCTGAACGTAAGAAACAAAAGCAACTCCTTCTTGAAAACAGGAAAGCAGAACAGGAAGCTGAACGTCTTCGCAAAGAAGAAGAAAAACGAGCTAAGGAAGAAGAAAGACGCAGAAAAGAAGAAGAGGCAGAAGCGGAGCGTCTTCGTCTGGAAGAAGAACGAGCAAATAAAGATACTGAGGATGAAATTGATGCGGAATTCATTGATGAAGATGAATTTCCAGAAGAAAACACATCCGAGGATGATTCTGATGAAAATGAGCTTCCCAAAGAAGAAAATCAGAATAAACAAGCTCAATATAAGATCATTGACGCTTACAGTCCGGATAAATTAAAGGAACGTGAAAACACATCCATACTTCCCTCCGTCCGAACTGCTGAAGATTATGAACTACCTTCGACAGAATTATTGAATCCAATCGAACCTCTTGAATTTGAAGGAGAATCCGAAGATGAAATGACTCAGAACGCGGAAGCCATTCGTCAAACTTTGGCTGATTTTCGGATCGAAGTCGAACCCGGCCCTATTACACGAGGTCCCTCTATCACACTATACGAATTCATCCCGGCTAGAGGTGTTAAGATGTCCAGGTTCAATGAATTGAGTAATAATATTGCTGCAGCCCTTAAAGCTATCAGCATTAATATTCTAGCTCCAATTCCAGGAAAAAATTCTGTCGGCATCGAGGTTCCTAACAAAAACAAAGTCCCCGTCATCATACGCGAACTTTTAGAATCCCCGGAATGGATTAATTCTAAAGTTCGTCTTCCAATTGCTTTGGGTAAAGATATTTATGGAAAACCTGTAATTACTGATTTAGCAAGCACACCACACCTTTTAGTCGCTGGTAGCACTGGGTCTGGCAAATCCGTTTGTATCAACACAATTATTGTTTCACTTTTGTACAAATTCTCACCGGAACAACTTCGTTTTATCATGGTTGATCCTAAACAGGTTGAACTTCAACAGTATAATGATCTACCCCATATGATCATCCCTGTGGTCACGGATCCCAAAAAAGCAGTTTTAGCTCTTCAATGGCTTGTAAACGAAATGGAAAAACGCTTCAACCTGTTTGCTAAAGTGGGTGTTCGCAAAATCGAAGAATTCAACAAACGCATGAGCAAACAACAAGTGGCCTCCCCAGCCCCAGATCCTGAAGAAACCGAGCAGGAAGAACAGACTCCAGTAATTGAAGAAGAAGTGGAAGCTCTTTCCACAGAAGAAGAGCATTTGGATATGGGAAAAGATATCTCTGTTCCTCGTGATGAGGAAGAAATTCCTGATAAATTGGGATATATCGTCTTGATTGTGGATGAATTGAACGACTTGATGATGGTTGCTGGCAAAGATGTGCAAGATCTCATCATGCGCATTACTCAGCTGGCACGTGCCGCGGGTATCCACTGTATCATTGCCACACAGCGTCCCAGTGTGGATGTGATTACTGGTGTCATCAAAGCTAACATCCCTGCACGCATTGCATTCAAGGTCTCCAACCGGCAAGATTCCAATACCATTTTAGATAGTATTGGAGCAGAAAAACTTCTTGGATATGGAGATATGCTCTTCCTACCCCCTGGTAAACCCAAAAAGCGTATCCAAGGCGCCTATGTTTCAGATGATGAGATCAACAGCATTTTAGATCATATCAAAACTCAGGCTCAACCGAATTTCTTTGAAGATTTCATGAAGAAATTAGAGCAGCCCACAAGTGAAATGGGTAATGAAGATGACGGTGAAGATGAGGAGCTGATCCAAAAATGCATCGATGTGATCTATTCTCAGAACAGAGCCAGCACCTCCATGCTCCAGCGTACCCTGCGGCTCGGCTATAACCGTGCCGCGCGTATCATGGACATTCTGGAACGACGAGGCATAGTTGGTCCCAGCCGAGGTTCTAAAGATCGTGAGATTCTGCAATAAACCATAAAAGAACTAACGATATAAATAAAAAATCCTCAGATGAATCTCTGGGGATTTTTACTTTTATGTCAACACAAAGTCATGAAACATTCTTAGGCGGATTCATCACAATCAATACCACTGCTGTAATAATCAAAACAAGCCCTATTCCCAAAGAAAGTGTGAATATTTCACCAAAGATCACCACTCCGATTAAAACAGATGTTGTCGGTTCTAACGCACCCAAAACAGCTGTCGTTGTAGGGCCTACATAGCGAATCGCCAATGCTGTTGTAAAAAGAGAAAGCACCGTAGGGAAAAAGGCTCCCAAAATCACACAAATCCAACCTGTAAAGGTTGTTAAACGAGATAATGCACTAACAGGATTGGTGCAAACAGCCGTAAGTACTAAACCAAACACAAGAGTGTAAAAAGTTAAAGTTTCAAAGGTAAGCTCTTTAAGTCGGGAAACTTTAACCTCAACCAAGTATATAGCGTAAGTCAGTGAGCTCATCAGTACAATGAATACTCCAAATAACGTTACTTTTCCTCCGCCGCTGCACGATAACACGCCTACCCCCAAAAGCGCAGCCAGAATGCTGGCAACTGTGGGAATCGTTATTTTTTCACGGTACCCAACAACCATAATAGCAGCTACCATAATCGGATAGACAAATAAGATCGTTGCCGCAATACCAACATCCATCTCCTTATAACTTTGAAAGAGAGTGAGAGAAGACCCACTCATAAAAAATCCGGCAATTATCATCAAGAATAGATATTTTCGAGGCAAAAACAAAGATTTTCCGTAAAACAGCATTACCGCTGCCATCATCAAAACTCCAAAAAAATAGCGGCAAAAAACCGCTTCTTCCACAGAAAACCCCAAATGATAAAGCGGCAATGCAAATAGTGGATTCAAACCATAAAATGCCGCAGCCAATGCTGCATTGAGAATACCCAGCCAACGCTTGTTCATGCAGTCACAAATCTATGTCCCCCAGAATTCATGGCAGACTTCACTCCAATGCCAATTCTGCCACACCCGCTGTTCCAGTTGTACCCAGCTTATGCACCACAATAGAAGCCGCTTTCATGGCAAGCTGCATCGCTTCTGAAACCGAAGCTCCACATGACAAAGCCATTGTTAAATTCGCAGTTACTGCATCCCCTGCCCCCACGATATCGATCGGACCGGGACGTAAATAAGCAGGCTCATGAAAAAATCCACCTTCCGGCAGTGCGGCACAAATCCCTTTTTCCGCCAATGTAACAAAAACCGGATATTGATTTTTGCGAGCAAGTTCCTTTGTCATTGCTCGCACATTTTCAAAACTCTCCACAGTCTGACTGGAAAATTTTTCCAATTCATGACGATTCATTTTAAAGATCATTCGAGGGAAATGCCCCAGTCCCAAACGGCTGTCACCTATGCAAGGAACATGATATTGTCTGCACAACTCTACTGCACGTTCCAGCACATAAGCTCCCAATACTCCAGTCTCCGGCAAATCCACCTGTTCCATGAAAACACAAAAATCGATTTGCTTTATCACTGATTGAAGTCTTTCGATCAAAAGTTCCTGTGTAAGCTTTAATATGGAATGACGGTTTTTTACGTCCAGCCGATTCAACTCCTCCGGAGTTCGTCCCGGATACATCATCAATGGTTTATTATAAGTCGGTGTCTGGATCGAATCATCTTCCACCCAGGCGTCCATCCGGCAATTCAAACGGCTAAATCCACGTTTCAATTCCCATCCTTCTCCATCACAGCCGCTGACCCCAACAGGAAAACAACTCGCACCTAATGCGCAAAGATTATTGAGAACAGTTCCTGCACCACCCGGCTGACACCGTGTATTCACAATGTTTCTGACTGGCAAACCGGTCTCTATAGAAATTTCTTCTAATGCTGGATCGATTTCAAAATATCTATCCAGACAAAAATCACCAATGACTGCGATCCGTTTTTCAGGATAATGGGATGTCAGCTGCTGAAAACGCTCTTTATTCACATCAACATCCGACTCACGATATTAAAACTCACTGCCGCTGCCATCGTCATGCAAAAAAGTACTCGATTCAGACGAATCAGCAACCGAAGATCCATCTTCTTGCGGAACCGGGCGTGTCCCCAAACGGTTCAGCAGATTATGGATGAAAGTCGTATTATCACAGCAGACATACTTCATGGTTCCTCCCATTCTGGAAAAACTCTTGCAGAAACGCAGATAATAAGCGGGATTCGTCTTTGGTGGCTCTCCATGAGCCCAATCCCAATTACCGCCTTCTTGTAAATCTACAACATAAAATGAATGCCCTGTGATGGGAGGACGTTTTGCCTGGAATCGTAGATTATGGACAACACTCAAGCTTTTTTCAAATACCTGAGGAGCCATGATCGCTGAGCCGACACTCAGTACAACTCCATCTGTAAGATTCTCGACAGATGCGCAAAATTTTTTGAAATCAATGCCGCCTGCTCTTCCCACAACGGCTCCGTTATAAAGAGGATGAACAGTAAAAATATCATAGCCGATCCCAGGATGAACCGTCAAAGGGACTCTCAATTTCCAGGCATTTCCGGCAACAGAAACCGGTTTGTACTGGTGACGGGTACGATGACGTCCCGAAGGTAATCCCATATTCACTGCTGCCAATAAATCCGCACGCGCTGCCGTATTAGGATCAGTGGGATAATGACAAATTTTTTCCATCAATTCCTGAGCATCTGGCACAACACCGCCATTCTCCATAGTCCAGTATCCCAGCGATTCTCCAAATCCCCATCCATGCAAACCACCGGTCATGAGTGATAAAAGGATATTTTTCCCTGTTTCACTCCATGCGCCAAAAACCCCATTCGCAACATTATCCTTTACACTTTCAGTGGACACTCCACCATAAGCAAACTCCCAATCATGGATCACTCCGGCTCCATTGGTTGCCAGATGGGTGATCCAGCCGCGACGCATCAATTCGATCAATAGCGCGGACCCTCCATTTTTGATCAAATGCGCTCCATACATCAGAATAACTGCGGCATTTTTTTCTCGCGCACGCTTTACATCCTCAACACAACTCTCTAACAATGGTTCCACATTTGCCGGACACGGCTGTGGGGATCGGGATGGAGGAATTAATATATCCTCTAACCGAGTCATACTTTTGCGTTTAGCTAACGGGAACACCCTCACATTTGCTGTATCCAACTCTGGATATAACGATTCAAACATTACTTTTTTCTCCAAAAATCAAATTAACTAAAAGTTCCGCCTCTGAATAATCAGGGATCACCATTCGGGCTCCGGCTTCAACCAACAGACTATCCTTAAATGAATTGATCCGTCCACTCCCTTGATAAGGCAGCACATCAATCAAGGACTCATCA
>JAEEGK010031329.1_pt1 | contig 10488 bp, 6 predicted proteins | sample 8958771 | NCBI WGS metagenome assembly JAEEGK01 (sample SAMN16246547, study PRJNA631951) | gut metagenome | biome: gut microbiome; feature: rumen; material: SC-attached | host: Bos | place: Iran: Karaj | collected 2018-10 | reverse complement strand
CCTGGCCTTCCTCTCCCTGCTGGGATTCTTCGGAGTCTTCGGCGGCACCTCCAAAAATGTTGAAGGACAGAACATATTCGCCGTAAGAAAGCCCGAGGGCGAAACGAAGAAGCGCGTAATCCTGGAGGCGAATCTCGACGCCCCCTTCAAGCGTAAGATCAGCCCGAAGGCGGTCGTCATCTTAAAGACCGTAACTTTTATAGGTATTATCCTTTATCTTGTATTCGATGTAGTTGAATTCCTGGTTCTGAAAGACCAGATTGATTTCTTCGCATCAAAATTCTTCACCTATATCAGTTTCCCTCTCGCACTCTTCGCTTTCATTCCCCTTGTGCTCTCCAGAAGCGTTATCGCCGGCGCATCCTTCCCCGGTGTCGTTGACAACCTTGTCGGATGCTACACAGCGGCGGGCGCCCTTCGCTATATGTCCGAGATGAACCTGCGCCTTAAGGAGACGGAGCTCTGCGTCCTTCTCACAGGCGCAAAGAACGCGAACCGCTCCGGCGCCAGAACATATTGCAAATACCATGCTGACGAGGATGCGGCATTTGAGACCACAGTCATTTCAATCGATTCAATCTTCAATGCCGACACCATAACCGTCCTCTCATCGGGCAAGCGCGCGACCGACGCCCTCGCCGCCGCCGCGACAAATGCCGGGGTTGAGATCCTCAGCACAAGCCCGAAGTACATAAAGAAGAACGGCTCTATGAAAGCCTTTAAGAAGAGCAAGTACGCCTGCGCCACAATAACGAGTCTCGGCGACAGCCTTCCCGCCTATTTCGGAACGGAGAAGGACACCGCAGAGAACATAAACGTAAAGGCAATTGAAAACACAATGAAACTCGCTCTTGAGGCCGCGTACGCGATAGACGGCTGAGAAAAAAATAAGACCCGCTCCGGTTCGGAGCGGGTTTCTTTTTTATTTGCTTCTTGATCTCTTCTCGATTATGTCGCGTACAAGCGGCTCAAGAAGATTCATCAGCATGTCGGGAATACCGAAGGCCATGACCTTGATCATCTCAAAGACGGATCCGCTGTTGAACAGATGGACTATACCGTCAATCATGGCGTCTGAGACGGCACCGTGTGATACTGCGGTGATTCTCTTGAGAGGCAGGGTCATCAGTGAGTTGTAAACTACCGCGAACTGAACGGGATCCTCTATGACCATATCAACCAGTTCCTCGAGTCTGGGAAGGAGTTTCCTGCCCATCTCGGTATCTTTAAACTCATCAAGGCACTGGTCACGCGTTACGCGGTCATCTTTCCTTGAAGGAACATAATCTGACGGATAGGCGCCGAAGATATCGACGAAGTCCTCTTCATCGACGTTTTTGATGTCAGCTGTCCAGTACTTGGGAGTTGCCTCTCTGTAGTCTATCTCGCCCGAGTTCTCTCTCGAGTCAATATCAACCTGCGCGGTAAGACGGATGTCCGCAGAGGAGGAGCCGACATAGATGTCATATGTACCGCCCTCGACAACGAAGCCCTTGAGAGTCGGTGAATAGTATTCAAATGCGCTGCGGTCAAGCTCTATTGTAACTGTCTGGCTCTGGCCGGGATTTAAGTAAACCTTCGCAAACTCCTTGAGTTCCTTCTTTGCTCTGTAGACCAGGGAATCCTTAAGGCCGACATATACCTGCGCCGTCTCGGCCGCGCCGTAGCCGCCGCTGTTGGTTATGGTGAATGTGAGCTGAAGTTTGTCGTTCGGAGTAATGTTCTTTGAAGAGAGTGTGAGATTCGAATAATCAAAGTGTGAATATGAGAGACCGTGTCCGAACGGGAAGAGTACCGGAACACCCGCCTTCTCAAAATAGCGGTAGCCGACATAGATGCTCTCTTTATAGATGAGATTGTTGTCGGGCTGAGTCTGATAGTTTTCGGGACAGGGTGTATCCTCAAAACGTACGGGATATGTCTCGGGAAGTTTTCCGCTCGGGGAAACCTTACCGGTGACTATGTCATATATTGCCGTACCCTGAGCCTCACCGAGGAGGTAGGTCTGGAGTATGGCTGCCGGGAGGTCAACCCAAGGCATCTCGACACAGCTGCCTGATGTGAGTATAACGGCAGTGTTCGGATTGGTCCTGCAGACAGCCTCAATGAGGGCGGTCTGTGCAGCGGGTATACCCATACTGCGTCTGTCTGCGCCTTCAGCCGCGTCAATTTCATCACAGCTTACAAAGACAAGTGCAACATTTGCGGCGTTCGCGGCTGCAACGGCCTCGCTGATAAGTTTCTGATTGATCTCGTCCGGAGACTTGATATCGTAACCTTTTGCGTAGTAGTAGCCCATGTTGGCTGACTTGAACGCATCGATCACGCTTACGACTTTATAGGAATTGATGCCGGCACTTCCGGCGCCCTGATACATGGGCTTTTCGGCGCGCTCACCGATGAGGGCGACTGTTGCGCCCGGTCTGACGGGAAGTACACCGTTGTTCTTGAGAAGGACCGGGCACTGCTCAGCCGTGACGCGCGCCACTTCATGGTCGCCGTCGAGATTGCGCTTCGGCGCAGGGCTCTTGAGCAGAGGCTCGGATTTGTTGACGAGTTCGGCGACCTTCGTCGCTGCGACTTCGAGGTTGACGGCGTCAAACTCGCCTTTTCTGAAGGCCTTGGCTATCTTGCGCACGTTTGCGTAACCGGAACCCGGCATTTCAAGATCAAGGCCGTTCTCAAGGCTCGTCACGCGGTCATTGACCGCCATCCAGTCGGAGACGGTGAGGCCCTGGAATCCCCATTCTCCGCGGAGAACGTGTTCCATAAGCCATGAGTTCTCAGAGCAGTATGTGCCGTTGAGTTTGTTATACGCCATCATTATTGTCCAGGGCTGAGCCTTCTTGACGGCAATTTCAAAGCCGCGGAGGTAGATTTCGCGGAGAGCACGGTCGTCAACGAGCGAGTTGGAGACCATACGGCGGGTCTCTGTGCTGTTGGCGGCAAAATGCTTGAGCGATGTACCGACGCCCTTTGCCTGGACGGCATTGATATATGCAGCTGCGAGTTCACCGGCAAGTACCGGATCCTCGGAGTAGTATTCGAAGTTTCTGCCGCAGAGGGGCGAACGCTTAATGTTTATGCCGGGGCCCAGAAGGACCGATACGCGGTTCGCCTTGCAGTCATCGGCGAGGGTTCCGCCTATGTGCGCGAGCACGCCGCGGTCCCAGGAGGCTGCGAGCGCAGTCGCGGACGGGAAGCACACCGATGTGATTGTCTTATGTTTGACTTCCTTGCGAAGGCCGTTCGGGCCGTCGCTCACCATTACGGAGGGCATGCCGTACTTTACCGGCGCCCAGGTGTGCCAGAAGTCCGCGCCTGTGACAAGGCGTGCCTGCTCACGCAGGGACATGTGTTTTACTATTTCAATATAGTCCATAGATACTCTCCTCAAAGATTCGGGGATTATAAATATACAGATAAATTATACACATATTATAAGTCTATATCAAGAAAAAAAGGCGACGGGCACAGCCGTCGCCTTAAAGTTTTTCCTATTCGTCAAGGCCGTCATCTATCCGCAGATAGGCTTCCGCTTCGCCCATCTCGATGGCATCGACCTTCTTCAGTTTTTTATTGATAATCTCGTTTCTATGCTGAGCCTCTCCGAGCACCTTGCCAGCATCGGTGATCTTGCTCTGCGCCTTGGCGAGAATCTCCTCAAACTTGCCGTACTGCGCCTTGGTTACGGCGAGAAGCTCCCTGACCTCATTTGCCTTTTCATTTATGGCTATGGCGCGGAAGCCCATGGAGAGGGAGTTTAAGAGCGCAGTGATAGTCGTGGGGCCCGCAACCATTATTCCGTACTTGGTCTGCACTTCCTCGGCAAGACCGTTCTTTGAGGATGTGACCTCGGCATAGAGGCCCTCAGTCGCCAGGTACATAATGGCGAAGGGCGTAGTTACGGGCTCATTTATGTAAGCGCTTATCTGCTTTGCCTCGTCCTTCACGCGGGTTTCAAGGGCCTTCCTTGCGGCCTCAAGCGCCGGAGCGTCAGCCGCATCAGCGGCCTCGCAGAGGCGCGCATAGTCCTCCATGGGGAACTTGCTGTCTATGGGAAGATAGGCAAACTTCGTGGGATCCTCTCCCGAGGGGATCTTGACCGCGAACTCGACACGGGCGAGTGAACCCTGCCTTGTCGCGACATTCTTCTCGTACATACCCGGGATTGTCTGATCCAGAATGGCCTCCAGCTGGACCTCGGCCCAGGTGCCGCGCGCCTTGACGTTTGTCAGGATACGGTTGAGGCTCGAAACGTTAGTCGTGACACCGGCTGAGAGTTCCTTCATCTCGCCGAGGGATTTATAGAGGTTTTCAAGCTGCTCCGAGACCGTCTTGAAAGAGCTGTCAAGGCGCGTTGTGAGCGTCTTTGTAAGCTTTTCATCCACGGTCTGGCGCATCTCGTCAAGTTTCTTCTCGTTGCCCTCCCTGATTTCGGTGAGGGAACGGCTTATGCGGTCGCCGAGATTCATCTGGCTCTCAAGGCTCTTTTCGGAGAGCTCGGAAATCTGCTTTACTATGGCGTCCTTATTGCCCGCAGTCTCAACTCTCGAGCGATGGAATTCCTCGGATGTGACGCGGCCTACATCGCGTATCTTATCCTCCACGGAACGGAAGGCGGCCGCCTGGTCTATCTGATCTATCTCGCCTATTTTTTTGCGATTCAGGAGCAGCAGAACAATGCATACAATGAGCAGAACTGCTATGAGAACAAGCAATATGGTAATCAGTGCCGAATTCATGCAAACACCCTTTCTTTGATAGATTTATTCTAGCATATATGGTAAAATATGTAAAAACAAAAAGGAGGTCTACTCCATTATACAACAACCCCGTGTCCTGAAAAACGGACTAATCATAATAATCTGCCTCACAATGTTAATAACTCTCACTGCCTGCGGCAAAAACAAGTCAACCGCAATCAGTGCTCCCATAAATTACGTGCCGAACTGTTACGACCCGCAGATTGCGGAGGGCCTCGAACTTGAGACCATATTGAACAACTGCTTTGAGGGACTCGTACGGATTGACGCCTCGGGCAACATCCAGAAAGCAGCAGCGCAGGCCTGGACCGTCTCACCCGATGGTCTGATCTACACCTTCGCCCTGCGCGACGATGCCAAGTGGTACGTCCCGAAGAGCGCGACAAAGGCCCTCGGCGAGGACTTTGTAAAAAGTCTCGACACGCGCGTCACGGCGGAGGATTTCGCATACGGCATCATGCGTGTTCTTGACAAGAACACAGGCTCGCCGTATGCCTATATGCTCGATGCCGTAAACCGCGCCTATGCCACGGATGACGTGACCCTCGTCATCGAGCTTAAAAAGCCTTTTGAGGGTCTCCTGACCACTCTGGCGCTTCCCATCTGCATGCCGTGCAAAGAGGCATTCTTCAATGAGACAGCCGGCAGATACGGACTCTCCACGAGCCTGCTGCTCTCAAACGGCCCCTTCTACCTCGGCCTCTTTGATGAGGACATCGGTGCCGTAACCCTAAAGAAGAATCCCGACTACAAGGGCTCATACAGAGCTCTTTCCGACACAATCCGCCTCTTCGTTCCCGACGAGGAAAAACCGCGTGAGTTCAGCATAAGAACCGCCTCACGCGAAGAGACGAAGGATCTCGGTACGGAGTACAAGGTCTCACATTACAAAAATGCCGTAAAGGCCTTCTGTTTCAACTGTTCAAATGAGACACTGAATACCTTCCGCAGCATACGCCTCGCGTTTGCGCACTCGACAGATATTGACGCCCTCGTCGGCAAAGGTATCTCAAGAGCGGAAGGCGTCATCCCTTCCGCCTGCCTCCTCCAGGCCGGCACATCCTACCGCGCAAACGCCAATGTCCTGCGCGGACCGGAATATGACCTCGGCAAGGCAGACGAAATCTACCGTGCCCTGAAAGAACGCAACGAGGCCCAGGAAATTCCGGACGACCTCACTCTCAACTTGAAACTCGTCTGCCTCGAGAGCGACCTCGACAGCGTCAAGACAATAATGCAGGGCTGGCAGAAGACCTTCGGCGTTGCGCTGACTCTCACCTTTGAGTCCTTTGCAACCCAGGAGGAACTCGACTCGGTCATAAACAAAGGCGACTATGATATCGCCTACACGACCATAGTCACCTCTGATTTCCTCGCGAGCGAGTACCTGAAGAACTTCACTTCAGACTCCGCGAAGAACATTATAAATCTTCAGAATCCCGAATTCGACAAACTCGTGAATTCGGCATTGAACTCGGAGGACTCCGACAAACTTACGGAGATCCTTGTCGAGTGCGAGAACTATCTTCTGAACAATGCATATATCATCCCCACGGTGAGCAGGGACACATACATCATTCAGAACGAGACGGCGGCCGACGTAACGGTCCGCCCTTCCGGCTCAGTCTACGCTTTCTATAAATAATTATCTCTCATAAACTCCGGACTTGCCGCCGTCCTTGTAAAGGAGGCAGCAGTCGGATATAACCATACCGCGGTCGACCGCCTTGCACATATCATAGATTGTAAGCGCGGCGACATTTGCGGCAGTCAGAGCTTCCATCTCCACCCCTGTCTTGTATGTACAGGACACGGTGGAGATTATTTTTACCTGTGTGTCGTTTATCGCCTCAAGATCGACGGAGATCTTCTCAAGGGGAAGGGGATGGCACATCGGGATGAGTTCGAAAGTGCGCTTTGCGGCCTGGATGCCCGCTATTCTGGCGCAGGAGAATACATCGCCCTTTTTGATATTGCCCTCTTTTATGAGCTCAAGCGTCTCAGCCTTCATGGTGACGATCGCCTGGGCTTTTGCCGTCCTGTGGGTATAGTCCTTGTCGCCGACGTCAACCATGCGTGCGGCGCCTTTTTCATCGATATGGGTCAGTTCCATGTCTCGTAGCCTCCCATCCTTGAAAGTCTCTCTTTAATCTCGTCGCTGCGGAGTACGGAGAGGAACTTCTGAACCTTCTCACTGTCGTACGCCTTCTCATCTATGAGGAAGTCATACTCCTCATCACAGACCGGGATGAAATCGAGGTCATATGTCTTTGCGGCGGAGTAGATCCCGAGGCCGGCGTCAGCCGTACCCGAGGCAATCTGAGCCGCAACGGATGTGTGAGTAAACTCCTCACGCTCATAACCGTAGAGGTCTGAAGGTTCCATGCCGTTTTCCTTAAGCAGGAAGTCACAGAGTATGCGCGTGCCCGCGCCCTTCTGACGGTTTACATATGAAATGCCCTCGCGGGCGAGGTCTTTAAACTCCTTAATTCCCTTGGGATTGCCCTTTGCGACCATTATTCCCTGGACGCGCTTTACACCCTTTTCAAGCTTTACCCCGCCATTCGGGAAGTACCTGGCGATGTAGCTGTCATTGTAAGCACCCGTCTCCTCATCAAGGAGGTGAATGGCGCCCATCTGGGCCTCACCGCGCTTTATCGCCATGATGGCGCCCATAGAGCCGACATGTGAGGAGGAGACCACGGAGTCAATGTCCGAAATTCTGAGGACATCTATGATCTCGTCTATGAGCGGATCATGGCTGCCGATTATGGTGAGCGTGTTGTCGATATCGTTCTGCGGGCGAAGGAGCGTTACGTCAACGATATCGCCCGCCTCATAACCTTCGCAATCCTGAGGGATGTCAATTATTCCGTCAGCCTTGACGAAGGAAGTGACGACGCCCGCTCCGCGGTTTAAGGGAGTGGCGATATACTCGCCCTTTTCATTTATACCTACTCTTGCCCTGACAAATTCCCTGTACTTGAGCGGGGATGTCATGACTCTTCCGAGTGAGGCCTTTATCACGGTCTGCCTGTGGAGATTTCTGCCCGTCATAATCTCTATGACCGGTCTTAAAATCTCCTCCAGGACAATGATTCCCGAGACGGGATATCCCGGCACGCCGAGTATCGGCTTATTCTGCGAATAGCCTAAAATGGCGGGCTTGCCGGGCTTTATGGCAATGCCGTGGTAGAGCATGCGGCCGACTGTCGATACGGCGAGGGACGAGTAGTCGTCCCTGCCCGCTGACGAGCCGGCATTTATGATGACGGCGTCGCACTCCGCGACGGCCGTCTCCACGGCGTTTATAATCTCTTCTTTAATATCTTTGGTTATTGGATAGACCTTGGGTTTTGCACCCCAGCTTTCCAGGATGCCCGAAAATATTGTCGAGTTGAATTCGATAATGTCACCCGGTTTCGGGTCGGAACAGGGCGGCACGATTTCATCGCCCGTCGGTATAATACCGACGATCGGCGCCTTCACAACGTCCACTTCCAGGACACCGCCTGCAAGCATGGCGCCGAGTGCCGCCGGAGTGATCTCCGTATATGACGGGAGAATCATATCACCCGCACAGACATCCTCGCCTATCTGACGGACATGCTGCCAGGGGGTTGCCGCTCCGTAGAGCAATACATCGTCACCGTCTCTTACGACATCCTCTATCATGACAACAGCGTCCGTGCCCTCGGGCATCGGGTCGCCCGTGTCAACCTGTATGAACTGATCCTCCGTCAGACGCACGGGCGTGGTCTCTGTCGCGCCGAATGTGACATTTGCCATCAGCGCGATTCCGTCCATGGCGGATGCGTTGTAATGAGGCGCGCAGATATGCGCATAGACCGCGTGCGCGGTTATGCGTCCTGCTGCCCTGAAAACGGGGATGGTCTCCGCTTTCGGTGCCAGACCCTCACTCTTCAGCACGGCAATATATGATTCCACCGCGATGTCGAGATCCTCATTTGTCAGATACTCATATTTCAAAACAGTTCCACCTCGACTTCATCTCCGCCGCCTATGCCTTCACAGTCCCTGCTGATTCTGATAAATCCGTCTATCTGTGACAGTGTGCTTATAAGGCCGGATTTCGTATAGACAGGCTCGGCATATTCCCTGCCGTCCTTTTCAACTATTTTCACTCCCATGCACTCCTCTCTTCCGTGATTGCTCGGAATTGAGAGTGTGACGGGCAGTCTCTTTTTCAGTACCATCTCTCTGCCCGCTCCGCTCATCGTGAAAACAAGCGGTTTCACGAAGAGACTGAATATGTAAAACGCCGCAAGCGGATGTCCCGGAAGTCCGAAACAGGGTTTGCCGTCTATGTCTGCACAGATGGTGGGTTTTCCCGGTTTTATGGCAATTCCGTGGAAGAGCACCTCTCCGAGTTTGTCATAGACTTTGAATGTGGCGTCCTTGACACCGACTGAACTTCCACCCGAGACTATGACCATATCAAAGTTCGAAACAGCCTCTTTCACCTTGCTCTCAAGCAGGGGCAGGTCATCCCTTACTATGCCGAAATTGCAGTATTCACAGCCCAGTGCCCCGAGAGCGGCACAGAGCTCATAACTGTTTATATCTCTTACCTGGGCACCCTCAGGATTCTCTGACACATCCACAAGTTCATCACCCGTGGACAGTACCGCAACCCTGAGTTTCTTATATACGCGGACAGAGGAGTAACCCATGGCCGCGAGGGCACCGATATGGCGGGCTGCCAGGCAGGTTCCTGCCTTCAGAACCTCAGCGCCGCTTTTTACGTCATCGCCTCTGAATGTGACATGCTGTCCCGGCGCAGAGGGTTTTAAAAGGGCGCGTGTGCCGTCCCCGTAGTCCTCCGAGAATTCAAGCATGACCATCGCATCCGCGCCCTTCGGCAGCTCGCCGCCCGTGGGCACATATGCGCATTGACCCTTCTCAATTTCAAATTCCGGTGTAACACCCATCAGGACTTCACCTTTAAAATCCAGAATTGCGGGTATGCTGTCGGAACATCCGAAAGTATCGGCCGCCTTCACTGCATAGCCGTCAACGGTGGAACGGTTAAAGCCGGGGACATCCTCCTTTGAGACAATGTCCTCAGCCAGCACTCTGCCTGTCGATTCAGAGAGAGTGACCTCCTCCGTTTCGGTTCTCAGCATTCCGAAAGTATCGGATATTATTTTTTCAGCTTCAGCTGAAGTCCTGACAGTTAACATGATTTACTTCCTTGCGCACTCAGATGCGTCACCTATAAGTATTTCTATGCCGTGGCGCAGAGGCTCGATTATTACCTCAAGACTCTCTTTTACAGCCTTGGGTGAACCCGGCATATTGATTACCAGGGTGTTCTTTCTTATACCGGCATATGCTCTGGAGAGCATTGCCTTGTTTGTTATCTGCATTGAGGCGGCACGCATGGCCTCGGGTATTCCGGGCACATCGCGGTGGCAGACCGCCTTCGTGGCCTCAGGCGTGACATCGCGCTGTGAAAAGCCCGTGCCTCCTGTGGTAAACAGCACGTTTGCCACATCCTCATCCGCTATTCTCTTTATCTCTTTTCTTATCAGATCAAAATCATCGGGTATGATTTTGTAATCCACAACCTCATAGCCGTAGGGCTCGATAAAGTCTTTTATGGCGGGACCTGACAAATCTTCCCGCTCGCCCCTTGAGCCCTTGTCGGACAAAGTCAGTACAGCAGCTTTGATAATCTTTTTCTCTTCGCTCATGATTA
>JAEEGK010031325.1_pt1 | contig 10490 bp, 10 predicted proteins | sample 8958771 | NCBI WGS metagenome assembly JAEEGK01 (sample SAMN16246547, study PRJNA631951) | gut metagenome | biome: gut microbiome; feature: rumen; material: SC-attached | host: Bos | place: Iran: Karaj | collected 2018-10 | reverse complement strand
TTAATACAAACCGGAATACCTCTACCGTCATCTTCAACCGTACCCGAATTGTCACTGTTCAAGGTGATGGTAATATTTTTACAATAACCTGCGAGAGCTTCGTCTACAGAGTTATCAACAATTTCATATACAAGATGATGAAGACCTCTTATGGATGTACTTCCGATATACATACCCGGTCTTTTTCTTACTGCCTGCAAACCTTCAAGTACCTGAATCTGATCCGCACCGTATTCCTGTTCTTTGTTTTTGTTTTCCATAAATACCTCTGTTAATTATTTTTATTATCCACCTCATCAGTCTGCTTTCAGCAGACAGCTTCTCCTCAAGGAGAAGCCTATATTTTATATAATCTCTATTATTCCGTCATGAACTTCGAAAACCCTGTCGATTTTGAATCTTTCGTTTACAAAATCATCAAGTCCGGTACAAGTAATGATAGTCTGGATATTGCTTATGCTGTCCAAAAGCATATTCTGTCTGTTTGAATCAAGTTCCGATAATACATCATCAAGCAAAAAAATCGGATTATCATTTGTATTTTTCCTGATTATCTCAATTTCAGCCAGTTTCAAAGATAATGCAGCAGTTCTCTGCTGTCCCTGAGATCCGAATTTTCTGGCATCCATTCCGTTTATGTTTATAACATAATCGTCTCTGTGAGGACCCGATGAAGTTGCTTTACTCTTTAAATCCCTTTCGGCATTTTCTTTTAAAGCTTCTTCAATCTTATCTTCTTCTGTATCAGGCTCATATTTAATGGTTAAAAATTCTTTCTGACCTGTTAATTTATAATGAATCTCTTTAACAATTCCGTTTAATTCATCAATAAATTCTTTTCTTCTTTTGATAACCTGGCTTCCGTAACTTTGTAACTGTGAATCCCAGATAAACAAAGTTTCCCTTAAAGCAGGCTGAAAATATATATCTTTTAAAAGTTTATTTCTCTGATCGATTATTTTATTGTAGTTGCTTAAATTAAAAACATAAGAAGAATCCAGTCTGCAGATTTGCATATCTATAAAAGATCTTCTGTAGGAAGGACCGCCTTTTATGATATTAAGATCTTCCGGAGAAAACAGAACTACATTTAAAATTCCTATTAGTTCGGATGTTTTTTTAAGTTTTTCCATGTTAAGAGCGATTATTTTAGATTTGCCGCTTCTTAAATGCATGTCAATTCTGACATTTTCATCTTTTTTATCAATAATCGTTCTTAAATGACTTTCTTCAGAATCAAATTTAATGATTTCGGAATCTTTATTTCCTCTGTGAGATTTTGTTGTTGAACACAAATAAATAGCCTCAAGTATATTTGTTTTTCCCTGGGCATTTTCACCTGTTAAAATATTGGTTCCTTTATCAAATTCGATTAATAAATGTTCGTAATTTCTGTAATTATCAAGTTCCAGAGATTTTAAAATCATTATTCACCCAAATCTCATTTATAAAAAATTAAATTTTTTTAACGGTAACTTCTTTATTTTTGTATTTAACTACATCTCCGACTACTATCTTTTTTCCTCTTTGAGTTTCAACTTCTCCGTTTAAATAAACTTCGCCGTTCTGGATCACAAATTTTGCATCGGCTCCGTTTTCTACCAAAGAAGCTGCTTTAAGAAGCTGACCTAATTTTATAAAATCATCTTTTAAATAAAATTCCATAAATATACCTGATTAAAAAATTATCCCAATACCGGAAGAATTACGTAATTATATGTATCCTCTTTTCTTATGAAGCAGGGGAATTTCTTTCCGATAAGATAAAATACTACATTTTCATCATCAATAGCTTTTAATGCATCAATGAAAAACTTGGGATTGAAGTTAATTTCCATATCTTCACCCTCTTTTATGATCTCAATGTTTTCATTGATACTTCCTATCTGAGAAACAACACTTACATTTAAGTTATTGTTTGAAATTATAAATTTAACACTTCTCTTATCTCCTTCTTTGGCAATAAGAGTAGTTCTGTCCAGACAGTCAAAAAGATTTTTCTTATTAACTTCAACTTTTGTAATATAATCATTGTATTTTAAATTGGATGAATCAAAGAAATTACCTTCGATCAGTCTCATGACAATAATGTAATCATCAAATTCAAATACAACATTGTCATTCATAAAATACATATCTATCATTGCTTCCGTATCATCTGAAATTATCTTAATAAGTTCATTAAGACTTGCAGCTTTAATGATGACTCTTTCATCTGTTTCGGAATTATTGATCCCAATCTGTCTTATTGCAACTCTGCTCTGTTCAATCGCTTCAACTCTTAAAATACCGTTTTTAATAACAAGAAGTTCACCTTCCAGAACTTTATTAACAGCTGAAACTGAAGTACAGAAAATAGTTCTTCTAATAATATCTTTTAAAGCATACTGGCTTATTGTTAATCTTTTATCTCTTTCGATCTCAGGAAGATCATTAAATAAATATCCGTTCTTTCAGGAAATATCAAATTTGATATTATTGCTTTCAATAACAACTTTTATATTGTCATCATCTTCTTTTTCATTAAAAAAGATTGAAATATTTCCATCAGGAATCTTTCTTACAATATCATTAAGAAGTCTGGCATCAACTCCAACCATTCCTTCTTCAATGATCTCACCTTCAACAATACCCTGAATTGCCATATCTTCATTATTGGCAAAAATTCTTATATAACCTTTAGTTGCATCTAAAAGAATACATCCGGATGTACTTATACTGGGTTTATTTGAAATTGCTTTACTTACAACTGAGATAGCATTAAGAAATTTATTTTTTTCGATCGAAAGTTTCATTTTTGAAGCTCCTTAAATAAATAATTAATTATATTTAATAGAAATATTAATAGGTGTTGTTGATATGTTGATAACTTATTTATTATACCATAAAATAAGGAATTTTTAAACTTATAAGATGTTTATAAAGAAGTTATTGTTTTGATTAAAGATTCTATATTTTTCTCAAAAATAGGATCGTTTTCAATACTTTCTTTTATCTTATTTATACTGTGGTTAACAGTTGAATGATCTCTCTTCATTTTATTGGCAATATTAACTTTACTGTCATCCGTTAATTTATCGCAGAGATATATGATGATCTGTCTGGCTGTGGCAATTTCCTTATTTCTTTTATTTGAAAGAATATCATTAACCGAAATATTATAATGTTTGGAAACTTCTTCCATTATTATTTCAAAGTTGATAACTTTTGTTTTATTGGGATTAATAATATCTTTTAAGCTGTTTTTAGCCATTTCGAGAGTTATTTTATCTGAAGATATTCTTGATAAAGCTATTAATTTATTGTAAGCTCCTTCAAGTTCTCTGATATTTGAACTTATATTGTCAGTAATATAGATCAAGATATCATCATCTATTTTATTTCCGTGTTTCTGATTTAACTGATCGAGAATTGCTTTTCTTGTTTCATAGTTGGGAGGCTGAACATCAACCTGAAGTCCCATCTGGAATCTTGATAAATATCTTTCATCAAGAGTTTCCATATATTTAGGATGTTTATCAGAAGAAATGATAATAGATTTACCGTTTTCGTAAAGAGAGTTGAAAGTATTAAAAAATTCAACCTGTGTAGCTTCTTTACCTATAACAAACTGGATATCATCAATCAAAAGAACATCAACATTTCTATATTTATCTTTTAAAACTGACATTGAATCGGTATTGTATTTTTTATCACTTCTTAAAGAATTAACGATCTCATTTGTAAAGTTTTCACTTGTTACATATAAGATCTTTAAAGAAGGATTATGTTCATTAAGATAATTTCCGATAGCATGCATCAAATGAGTCTTTCCAAGTCCGGATCCTCCGTAAATATAAAGAGGATTGTAAGCATTATTATCTGTTCCGGCTGTTTCTGCTACGGCCAGACATGCGCTTACGGCAAAAGAATTATTTCCGGTAACGAAGTTATCGAAAGTATATTTCTTTATTAAACTTGAATTTGTGGATTCATTTTCAGAATTTGTATTTTGAACAACTGCATTTTCCTGGGGTTTAACATCATCAACTATAAAATTAACTTCATAATCGTTATTTAAAGCCTCGGAAATTGCTATTATAAAGATATCTCTGTATTTATTTGTGATCAGATCCAGGATTTTTGCTTTATTATTGGGTAACATTATAGTTACTGTATCTTCTGTCTCACTGTAATATTCCATGGGATCGATCCATGTTTTTACAGCTATGGAAGAAATGTCATAATCGGCAATTACCGAATTTTTGATCTCTTCCCATTTTTCTTCAACCGGTCTCATAATAAAGCCTCCTTCACTTAGTATATTATATTTAATTAATGAAAGAAAATCAAATTTTAAGGGAAAAATAAAATGCTTGGGTTTATGTTAACTTTTGCCTTTTTACGAATGTTTTATATGTTATATCTGTTCATAAATCCATAAACTTTGTAAATACCAATTTTATTGATAATAAGATAAATAATTAACTTTAAAAAATAAGTTATCAACATTTTATCCACATTTTGTTTATATTTTTATGTAAATTCATTATTTTAACTTCAAAATTTTTTTGATTCCATATTTTGTTGTTATCAATTTTTTTAAATCTATATCTAGAAAAAATTTTTTTTAAGTTTTTTAAGGCAAAAATAAAGTATTTTTTTCCTTGACTGAAAATATTGTTTCTTATATAATGTATGGTGTTTTCGACGTATAGGAAATGGAGGAACGCTTTTATGAAAATGACATTTCAGCCTAAGAAAAGACAGAGATCAAAAGTTCACGGCTTCAGAGCAAGAATGAGTACTCCCGGCGGAAGAAAAGTTTTACAGGCTAGAAGAGCAAAAGGAAGAAAAGTCTTATCAGCATAAGTTGAAACAAGCAGGCCGCAGTTATGTGGCCTTTTTTTCACTTAATTTTCGGTAGTAAATATGTTATTTACGGATTCACTTAAAAAGAATACCGATTTCGGAAGATTGTACAAGTCCGGCAGATCATATGCTAACAAATATTTGGTAATATATACGTCGCAAAACAATACGGACAGAAACAGACTTGGAATATCGGTAAGCAAGAAAGTCGGCAACAGTGTTGTCAGACACAGAGTCAAAAGACTCATCAAAGAAAGTTACAGACTGCACGAAGAAATGTTTAATAGCGGTTTAGACATTGCAGTCATCGCACGCAAAGGATCTGACGCTTGCGACTATGCAAGTATTGAGAGTGCATTATTACATTTAATGAAATTAAACGGTACACTACTTAGTAATAAAGGTAATTTATAGATATACATATAAATTTAATTAATGAAACAAATATTTATTTTTATCATAAAGTTATATCAGAAATATTTATCACCTTTAAAATCTACACGCTGCCCTTATTATCCGTGTTGCAGCCAGTACGGCCTTGAAGCGATTCAAAAATACGGAGCAATAAAAGGCGGCTTTTTAGCTGCTTGGAGAATTTTAAGATGTAATCCTTTTTCGAAAGGCGGTTATGATCCTGTACCGTAACAGGAGGCAAAATTGTACGAATTATTATTGACTAAAAACGGAACTTTCATTATTGGTCAGGTAGCATGGGTACTTGGCAAATTAATGGAAGGAATCTTTTTTGTTCTTGATAAGATCGCATCATTATGGGGCGGAACAGCCAATATCGGTGTAGCGATCATTATCTTCACAGTTATCATTTATCTTTTAATGTTACCCCTTACAATCAAACAGCAGAAATTCTCTAAAATGTCTGCGATCATGAATCCCGAGATTCAGGCAATCCAGGCAAAATATAAGGGAACAAAAGATCCCGATCTTATGCAGCAGATGCAGCAGGAAACAAGTGCCGTATATGCAAAATACGGAGTTTCACCTTCCGGAAGCTGTGTTCAGCTGCTTATTCAGATGCCTATTTTGTTTGCTCTTTACCGTGTTATCTATGCGATTCCCGCATATGTTCCCATGGTAAAGAACGTATTTATGGATACTGTTAACTCAATGATGGGATTAAACAGCACCGGAACTTACATGGAAAATCCCGAAGTATTCATGAATTCCGCAAAGTTTCTTCAGGATACACATCTTGATGAAAAAGCAAAGGCTATAAACAATATTTCTTCATTTATAGCTTATAAAAAACAGTTCAAACCCGAATTTTTAAATATTCAAACAATATCAATAGATAATGTAACAGCGAATTTTATCAATTCCAACGATGCTCTTACCAACATTGATACAACAAGAAACACATTTATCGATGTTTTAAACAGAGCAAGTTCTACCGACTGGAATTATCTTGCCGAAAAATTACCCGATTTTGCAGAAAAGATCGTTGCAACAAGAGATAATCTCGAGAAATTCAACACATTCCTCGGAATCAATATCGGTTATTCACCCAAAGATACTATTCTTTCAGCATGGGCATCAAGAGGTGCAGCAGATTCAAACGGATGGATCTTAGTTATCCTTGTAGCCATTATGATTCCTTTACTTGCAGCTCTTACACAGTGGATCGGTGTTAAGCTGGCACCTACCGCACAGAACAACAATACCAACAACGGCCAGGAAGAAAACCCCATGATGTCATCAATGAAGATGATGAACACATTTATGCCGCTCATGTCAGCATTCTTTTGTTTCACTCTTCCCGCAGGTATGGGTATTTACTGGATCGTCGGTGCAGTTGTAAGAAGTGTTCAGCAGATTGCCATCAACAAGTACATCGACAGAATGGATATTGACAAGGTGATCGAAAAAAATACCGCTAAATATGAGGAAAAACTCAAAAAGAAGGGTATTTTCACTCAGGGAATCAACGACAAAGCAAAGAACTATACAAAGTACGTTAATCCTTATGCCAAGAATAACAACAATGCGAAGAGCGATACATTATCTTCCGTAAACAACAAGAACCTTGAAAAAGCTAAAAACACTAAGAGCAATAACACTGGCAAGGGTTCATCAAACGGAAGCATCGCATCCAAGGCCAGAATGGTTAAGGAATTCAATGAGCGTAACAACAAGTAATCAGGAGGGATGATTGAGATGGAATATATGGAGTTCAGTGCTAAAACAGTTCAGGATGCAATAACTGAAGCATGCACTCATTTTATTGTTACAAGCAGTTCACTTGAATATGAAGTAGTTGAAGAAGGTTCATCGGGATTTCTGGGAATCGGCTCAAAGCCCGCAGTGATCAAAGCAAGAGTTAAGAGCTCTGATCTTGACGAAGCTAAATCAGTATTCAATAAAGAAGCTAAAGAAGAGAAAAAAGAAGCTAAGAAAGAAAACAAAGAGATCAAAAAAGAAGTAAAAGAACACAAGAAAGAAGAGAAAAAGGCTGAGAAGGTTCAGGCAGAAGAGAAGAAAGAGCCTGCAAAAGCCGAGCCCAAGAAAAGAGAGATCAATGTAAATGCAGCAGAAGTTGAAAAGAAAGCAGTTGATTTCTTAAAAGACGTTCTTTCCAAAATGGAGATCGAGAATGATGTCAAAGCTAAATACGATGCCGAAGAAAACTGCCTTAACATCGAGATCGCCGGAGAAGACATGGGCGTTCTGATCGGTAAGAGAGGACAGACACTCGATTCACTTCAGTATCTTGTATCACTTGTTGTTAACAAGGGAACCAAAGAGTACATCAGAGTTAAGGTTGATACCGAGAACTACAGAGAAAGAAGAAACAAAACACTTGAAAACCTTGCAAAGAACATGGCTTTCAAAGTTAAAAGAACAAGAAGAAGCGTTATGCTTGAGCCGATGAATCCCTACGAAAGAAGAGTAATCCATTCGGCTTTACAGAATGACAGTTATGTTACAACTCATTCTGAAGGAGAAGAGCCTTACCGCAAGGTCGTAATTACCTTAAAGAAATAAAGACTAAGGCTGCTGAAAGGCAGCCTTATTTTTCATATTATTATGAAACAGTTTTTCCATTAAAATTTAATGATTCAGAAAATACGGCAAATTGTTGTCTCAACAGGAATATTTTCTGAAAATGATATACACAGTAAAGGAAAAACTGTTATGTAATAAGCTGAAAACAATCAGTATTTATCCGAAATCAGAACATAGGAAAACAATATGGATACAATAGCTGCCATTTGTACGGCGCTTTCACCGTCAGGAATCGGAATTATAAGGGTTTCAGGTGAAGAGGCGATCACAATTTCAGATAAGATTTTCAAAGGTGCTGATAAGAAGACACTTAAGGATTCGGATTCGCACACGATTCATTACGGCCATATTGTAGATGGTGATGAGATCGTGGACGAAGTTCTTGTGATGCTTATGAAGGCTCCGAGATCTTATACGATGGAAGATGTTGTAGAGATCGACTGCCATGGCGGAATCCTGGTTTTAAAGAAGGTTTTCAATCTTTTAATCGATAACGGATGCAGACCTTCAGAGCCCGGAGAGTTTACAAAGAGGGCATTTTTAAACGGAAGAATAGACTTAACAAGCGCGGAAGCGGTAATGGATCTTATTTCTTCCAAGAGTGAAATGGCAAGAAAGAATTCCGTTTCGATGTTAAACGGAAAAATGTTTGAATTAATCAGGAAATTAAGAGAAGAAATTCTTTATTATATAGCTAAGATAGAAGCAGCTTTAGATGATCCCGAGCATATGTCGCTTGACGGATTCGAAGAGGAGCTTCAGGAAAAGATCGGTAACATACAGGAAAAGATCAATCATCTGATCAGATCATATGATTCCGGAAAGATCCTAAAAGAGGGTATAAATACTGCAATCGTCGGAAAGCCCAATGCAGGTAAATCTTCCATTTTAAATATGATCTTAAATGAGGAAAGAGCGATCGTTACAGAGATTGAAGGAACTACAAGAGATACGCTTGAAGAGTCCTATGATATCGGCGGAATCACACTTAACCTTATAGATACCGCAGGAATCCATGAAAGTGACGATGTTGTTGAAAAGATCGGAATCGAGAGAGCAAAGTCTGCAATTGAAAAAGCCGATCTGGTTTTATATGTTGCGGACTCTTCAACTGAAACGAATCTTTTTGACGATCAGATAATTTCTTTGATCGACGGTAAGAAATCAATCTGTCTTTTAAACAAATCCGATCTTCAGAGAGAAACAACCAAGCAGGAACTTAATGCACATTTCGAAGGAAGTACGACAAAACCCGTATTTTTATATACAAGTGCGAAAACCGGCGAAGGAAAAGAAGAGTTGTTCAATACCATAAAAGAAATGTTCTTTGCCGGAGAGATATCATTTAATGATGAAATAATGGTTTCCAATTTAAGACAGAAAAACGATCTTGTCATAGCAGGCGACAGTCTTAAAAAGGTAAGCGAATCAATAGAAAATCAAATGCCTGAAGATTTCCTTTCGATAGATCTTATGAGTGCATATGCCGCACTCGGCGAGATAATTGGTGAAGAAGTCAGTGATGATCTTGTTGATAAGATATTCTCTGAATTCTGCATGGGCAAATAAGGTATAAAAAACACGAATTACACAATAAGAAAAGCAGTTTTACGGTTTTATAAAAAATGGAAAATAACAGAAATAATCTGACAATTGAAACAGATGTATGTGTAATCGGAGCAGGTCACGCAGGATGCGAGGCCGCTTTGGCATGTGCAAGACTCGGACTTAATACGGTTATTTTTACGGTATCTGTCGAAAGCATTGCCCTGATGCCATGTAATCCCAACGTAGGCGGAACGAGTAAAGGTCATCTTGTAAGAGAACTTGATGCACTCGGCGGAGAGATGGGTAAGAACATCGATAAGACTTTTATCCAGTCGAAGATGTTAAATCTTTCAAAAGGTCCTGCGGTTCATTCTTTAAGAGCACAGGCAGACAAAGCAAATTATTCTCATGAAATGAGAGAAACGCTTGAAAATCAGGAGAACCTGACCATCAAGCAGGGTGAAGTCTGCGAGATCCTTTTTGATGAAGACGGTGATAACAAAATTATAAAAGGCGTAAGGATCTTTACCGGAACAACCTATCTTTGCAAGGCTGTGATCATCTGTTCCGGAACATATCTTAATGCAAGATGTCTTTGCGGAGAAGCCATTACATATACCGGACCAAATGGTTTGATGCCGGCAACGCATTTGACAGATTCTTTAAAATCACTTGGCGTTTCCGTTCGTCGTTTTAAAACGGGAACACCTGCAAGGATGGATAAGCGCTCTCTTGATTTTTCCAAGATGGAAGAGCAGTTCGGTGATAAAAGGGTGGTTCCTTTTTCTTTTTCCACGAATCCGGATGATGTTCAGATCGATCAGGTATCCTGCTGGTTGACTTATACCAATGAAAAAACGCATGAGATCATTCGTGATAACCTGGATCGTTCTCCGATCTATGCCGGTATCATCGAAGGGACCGGTCCCAGATATTGTCCTTCGATCGAAGATAAAGTCGTGAAGTTTGCTGACAAGGAAAGACATCAGGTTTTTATAGAGCCGGAAGGTCTTTATACGAATGAAATGTATGTTGGCGGTATGTCATCTTCCATGCCTGAAGATGTTCAG
>JAEEGK010031324.1_pt1 | contig 10490 bp, 7 predicted proteins | sample 8958771 | NCBI WGS metagenome assembly JAEEGK01 (sample SAMN16246547, study PRJNA631951) | gut metagenome | biome: gut microbiome; feature: rumen; material: SC-attached | host: Bos | place: Iran: Karaj | collected 2018-10 | reverse complement strand
CGCCAAATTGTGTTATATTTTTCTTAATCCATTTCAACGATTCTATTTGGTCAAGAATTCCGTAGTTGCCCGAAACTTTGTGGGGACTTTCGGCGGAAAGTTCGGGGTGCGTTAAAAAGCCGAAAACGCCGAGACGGTAGTTAATAGAAACTAAAATTACGCCTTTTTCAGCCCAAGCCTGAGCGTCGAATTCGGGTTCAGAGCCCCAGCCTTCGCGGTAGCCGCCGCCGTGAATCCACAAAGCAACGGGAAGTTTTGCGTCTGTTTTTCCTGCTGCCGGAGTCCAAACGTTAAGGTAAAGGCAGTCTTCGCTGTAAGGTGATTCCGCGCCGTAACCCCATTCAGTAGTGTAGCCGCCCGGATAATGCACAGCCTGATAACCAGGGTGTCCGAATCTGTCGCAAAGTTTTATACCTTTCCACGGCACAACGGGTTGAGGCTCTTTCCACCGTAATTCGCCAATCGGTGGGGCGGCGTAGGGTATTCCACGGAATACAAATACGTCTTTTGTTTCGGTGCTGACACCTTGAACTTGTCCGCCTTCAATTGTAAGAATAGGACATTCCTCTTTTTGACAGCATTGCTGCTCTGTTTGCGGCTGCTGACTGCAACCTGTCGGCCAAGCCAAAACTGAAATGGCTAATGCCGCTGTAAGAAATTCTCTTTTCATCGTTTAGGTTTTAAAAAAAATAATAATTAAAAGTGAGTTGTTTAATTTTCGGACAAAGGTATATTTTTTTTCTAAAACAAGTATCCCATTTTGATATAAAGATTTGATTTTTTGCCGGAATCTTGATTGTTGAATGGTCTCGCCCAATCAATTGACACAATAAAGTTTTCGTTCATAGCGATTTTTAATCCTATGCCGCCCGAAATGTGTGGACGGTAAATGTTCGATTTGTCAAAGTCGAAATACTCGGAGGCATTCTCGCCTGTGAGGGTAACGTTAAGAATAGAATTTTCTTCTTCTATATCAATGGGTTGAATCACAATTCCGGCATCTACAAACGGATTGCCGGCAATGTAAAAATGTTGTGTTCCGATGTTAAAATTAACAATGCGAAAACGTAATTCTACATTTGCAAGCAAAAAGCCATTTGATAATATCCGATTTCGCATTATGCCACGCAGCGAACTTGACCCGCCCAAACTTTCGTATAATACACGTTTTAACACTAAATTGTTGTGATAACAAAGCATATAAAAAGGTGTTGACCCAGCCAAAGAGAGTTGTGTGCCAATACGATAGGCAAATACGACTTTCGGTGTGCCGAGCGAGAGGTATTGCCGAAAATTGGCGTTGAATTTCAAACTGTTGAACTCTGATTTGCCACCAAATGCGGCTGTATAAGTAAAAAATGCGTCAGCCCAAATGCCCTTTGACGGTGCTGCCGACATATCTCGGGTATCGAATGTTGTTCCTATATGAACAAAGGGAAAACTTCCGCCACTATTTTCTTTGTCAGAAATTAATCCCCATTTACGGTATTTGTCGTAAAGAGATTCAATATCTGGTAGTTTGTCGTTTTCAGACTCTCCCTTGTTAAGTTTGTTAATGTTTACGCTGCCGACATTAAAACAGAGGACGCCTAATCCTGCGTTCCATTTAATATGCTCAGTTATAGAACCTTGAATGTCAGCAGCGGCACGAAACATATTTCGGCGGTATTTGTAAAATGCGCGGGATAAATAATTGACGGATTCGTCGTTGCACCAATCATTGTTGTAGACTGCTTGATAGCCGTTGAATCCGACAAAATCGCTCATTTCATCTGGAATATACGAAATGTCAAGGCTAAGACGATAACCGGGTAAAATGGCACGACTATCAAAATTTAATCTCATTAATCCGTTGTGTTTTGTAGTGTAAGCGGCTTCTGCATAGATAGAATGAAGATATTCGGGGTAATGTGAACCGTCGCCATGATAGTAGATGTTGGTGAGTGCGCCGTATTGAAAACCCAAATCGGTATCGTAGGCTATTGACGGTAATACACCGAATGTCCAACCTGTTTTTACTTGACTTTGTGCATTAACAGAATAAGATGAAATAATTAGTAATAATGTGATAATTTGAGATTTCATTGTTTTAATATTTACTGCTTGTTTGTTGCGCAAAAATATACATATATTTGAGATAATTAGCGAATAAAAAATTGCACTATTGCATTAAAACAAACCAAATTATAAACAAAAAGCGCAAAGAGATTTTTCTCTTTGCGCTTTTATATTTAAGTGTCAAACAATTTTTTAGTTGTAACAAGCCTCGCCGTGTTCGTAAACGTCAAGACCTTCTTCCTCGATTCTGCGTTCAACTCTGAGACCGTGAGTTTTCTTAATCAAGAGGAATACGCACAAGCCGAGAACAAACGCAAACGCTGCAACCGTAACCGCGCCGAGTATCTGAACGCCGAGCGATGTTTCAACGCCGTTGATTGACGAATCACAGAAAACAGCAGTCAAAACAGTACCGATTATACCGCCAACGCCGTGAACCGAAACTGCGCCGACCGGGTCGTCAATGTGGCACTTTTTGTCAAGGAACGAAACCGAAAAACACATCAAAACAGAAGTGATGATACCGATTAACGCAGCCGCCCAAACCGGGACACAATCGCAGCCCGCTGTTATGCCAACCAAACCAGCCAAAATACCGTTGCAAACCATTGATAATGACGGTTTTCCATCAATAAGCCATGTGTAAACAAGTGCCGCTAAACCGCCCGTTGCTGCCGCCATATTCGTTGTTACAAAAACGTGAGACATGCTTGTCGCATTGTCAAAACCGGTTGCGGCAACCGTTGAACAGGGGTTGAAGCCAAACCAGCCCACCCACAAGCAGAAAACGCCTAATGCACAGAGTGTTAAGTTGTGTCCGGGGATTGCTTTTGACTTGCCGTTCTTGTCATATTTGCCGACTCTCGGTCCTAAAACGATTGCGCCAGCCAAAGCCAAAACGCCGCCGCAAAGGTGAACAACGGTAGAACCTGCAAAATCGTGGAATCCAAGTTCGCTGAGCCAGCCGCCGCCCCAAGACCAGTGTCCTTCTATCGGATAGATTATCAGCGAGATAACTATCGAATAAACAAAGTACATTGAGAATTTGGTTCTTTCAGCCATCGCGCCGGAAACGATTGTTGCAGCCGTTGCGCAAAAAACCGTCTGAAAAATAAACGTTGCTTCTGCCGGTACGTTAGAGTCAGAACCGATAAAGAAAAATCCGTCCCAACCGATAAAAGCGTTGCCCGCTCCGTACATGATTGAAAAGCCTGCAATCCAATACAAAACCGAACCGCACATAAAGTCGCAAAAATTCTTCATCAAAATGTTAGCGGTGTTTTTTGCGCGTGTCAAACCGGCCTCTACAAGTGCAAAGCCGGGCTGCATCCAAAACACCAACATCGCGCCGAGCAACACCCAAAGTGTGTCCAAACCGTTAACAAAATCCTTTGCCTCCTCTACTACGGGAGGTATATCTAATAAAATGCCTGCCATGATCTTTTATATTTTTTAGTTAACAATTAATAATTGATAATTGACAATTATTTTCATTGTCCATTGTCAATTGTTAATTGTACATTGTTAATTATTTCTTGTCTCTTAAAACTGTGTCGCCGTGTTCGCCGGTTCTGATTGACCAACAGTCGATTACGTCGCTCAAAAATATACGTCCGTCTCCGATTTGACCGGTATTTGCAATTTTTAAAATTACGTTTATAGTGTTTTCGACGATAACATCGCGGCAGACAATCGTGATTGCCACCCTTTCAATCATGTCGGTATTATAAACAACACCACGGTAAATTCTTTCCTGTCTTGACTGTCCGATACCGTGAACGTCGTGGTATTCAAACCAGTCAATGTCCGAACTCAACAAAGCCTCTTTTACTTCGTCAAATTTCGTTTTTCTGATAATTGCTTCAATTCTTTTCATCTTGTTACGAATTTTACTTATTGCCTATACGTGTATTACGTATTTTACTATTTTTAATTAATTCTTTATATTTTAGACTAAAAAAAATCTAAAAACCGAAACTTACTCCGCCGACAAAAAATGTCTGTCCGTGATATTCAAGACCTGTCGGATTGCAGATAATTGCAGCCGATGGCGTAACGGTGCAGAAATTTTTCAAGTTGTAAGTTTTAGAAAGTTCCATTTTGAGTTCTGCGAAATTAAAACCGTCTTTTTTTGTGTACATCAATTCGGCATCTTTGTTTTCGATTGCTGCACCGACGGTGAATGCGAGGTCAAGACCGCTTGCGAGCGAGGGAGCGTAACAGATTTCAAGGTAAGACGAATGAGCCTGGTCGCCGTCGAATTTTTTGTTAGCACCAGCGAGCATCATATTAAACGATACTGAAAGCGGTAAGTCTGTCAACTCCGAAAAATCATAACCAAAACCGAGTTCGAGAAAATGATAATCGTTGTATGGACCGAAATATTCAAATTTGTCCATTGTCCAACAATAATCGTAGACCGAAACAAATGCACCGCTGATTGAATACGCTGCATAAAGGTCAAACTCAGTGTAATCGTCTTTGCCGATAGCGGAAATTGCTTCTACTCCCGCGCTGAACCCGCCTGCCGAAAAATCCACCGAACCCGCAGAATTAAGACCGCACACCGAAGCACCTCTCCAAACTGCATTTGTTGAAACTCCGAGGCTGAATGTCAGAGGGCTTTCCTTAGTTTCTGATTCCTGAGCGTTAGCCGCTCCCGAAAATAACACGGCGAACAATGCCGTAAACAAAAGTTTTTTCATATCTCTCTTACTTTTTTAGTTTAACTTATTTTAACGATGCAAAGGTAATTTGGATTTTTTTTTCGGGCAAGTGTTTTAAAAGGCATTAAGCAAAAAACGTAGATAAAAGACGTGAAAAACGTAAATCAAAAGGGACGTTTTTCCGTTATTGGAAATCCGCCCCTTTCTTCTTACCATGTCTGCTATACACAAAAAAAACTAATAACTTTGTTGATGTACGTTTTTGACAGCGCGTCCTGACGGGTCGTTCAAATTTTTGAACGAAGCGTCCCATGCTAACGCCTCTGCCGTTGAACATGCCACCGACGGAACACTCGGAACAGTTAGAGCCGCCGATTTGCTCGGAAAATGTTCCTCAAAAATCGAACGGTAATAATATTCCTCTTTGTTTTGCGGTGTGTTGACAGGAAAACGCTCTGCTGCCGTTGCCATCATAGAATCCGTAACAGCCTCACTCGTAATGCGTTTCAGAGTGTCAATCCAGCCGTAACCCACTCCGTCCGAAAACTGCTCTTTTTGACGCCAACAAACCTCTTTCGGTAGCATATCTTCAAACGCTTTGCGAAGAATGTGTTTTTCTATTTTGCCGCCACCTGCCATTTTGTCAGCAGGGTTAACATTCATTGCAACGTCCAAAAATTCTTTGTCCAAAAACGGCACTCTGCCTTCAACGCCCCACGCCGACAACGCTTTGTTAGCACGCAAACAATCATAAAGATAAAGTTTTGAAATTTTTCTGACCGTTTCCTCATGAAAAGCCTGAGCATTAGGGGCTTTGTGAAAATACAAGTAACCGCCGAAAATCTCGTCAGCACCCTCGCCTGAAAGTACCATTTTTATTCCCATCGACTTTATTACTCGTGCCAACAAATACATCGGCGTACTTGCTCTAACCGTTGTAACATCGTAAGTTTCAATATAATAGATGACGTCGCGAATAGCGTCCAAACCTTCTTGAATTGTGTAGTTGATTTCGTGATGAACAGTCCCGATATAATCTGCCACCGTTTTAGCGGCTTTCAAATCCGGCGAATCTTTCAAGCCGACAGCAAAAGAGTGCAACTGAGGCCACCAAGCCTGTTGTGTGTTTCCGCTTTCAACTCTCATTGCAGAATATTTTTTTGCGATTGCCGAAATTATCGAACTATCCAAACCGCCTGACAGCAAAACGCCGTAAGGCACATCTGACATTAACTGTCTTTCAACTGCTTTTTCCAACGCCGTTTTAATATCCGAAGACGTTAATTTTGAGTCTTTTACACTTTCGTATGACGACCATTCTCGGTTGTACCATTTGGTCATTTTTTTCGTTTTTGACGAGTAATAATGTCCGGGCAAAAATACTTCGTATTCGGTGCAGAAACCCTCTAAGGCTTTCAATTCGGAAGCCACGCAGAGATGTCCGTCAGCGTCTTTTCCGATGTAAAGCGGAATCACGCCTATCGGGTCGCGGGCGATTAAATATTCGTTTTTGTTTTCGTCGTAAAGCGCAAATGCAAAAATTCCCGACAAATCTTCCAAAAAGTTGATGCCTTTTTCCTTGTACAATGCCAAAATAACTTCGCAGTCAGAACCCGTTAAAAATTCATAACTTGAAGAGTATTTTTCACGGATTTTTCGGTGATTGTAAATCTCTCCGTTAACCGCCAAAATAACGCTGCCGTCTTTTGTTTTGAGGGGCTGACTGCCGGATTTCGGGTCTACGATTGAAAGCCTTTCGTGGGCTAAAATCGCCGTTTTGCCGACGTAAATTCCCGACCAATCCGGACCTCTGTGACGGATTTTGCCCGACTGCAACAATGCACGTTTTCTAAGTTGTTCGGCATCGCCCTCTATGTCAAAAATTCCAACTATTCCACACATGATATTAGATTAATTTACTAATTTTTTCCGCAGTTTGTCTTCCCGAAGCAATCGCCCTTACAACAAGCGAAGCACCCGAAAACGCATCACCGCAAACAAATACATTCTCTTTAAATTCAGGCATTTGAGGTTTCAAAAATCCCATGGCAAGCAAAACCATATCACATTCGATAACTTCTTTTTTGCCTGTTAACTTCATTGTCGGTCTGCCGCCTTCGGGGTTTGGAACCCATTCTACTTCTTCAACTTCCGCACCTGTCAAAACGCCGTCTTTGCCGATAAATTTATTCGTGTTTAATAGCCAACGTCTTGTGCAGCCTTCCTCGTGAGCGTAAGATGTTTTGAGGATTTGCGGCCAGTAGGGCCAAGGCGTTGCGGGATTGCTGCCGACCGGCGGTTTGGGCATAATTTCGATTTGCGTAACCGATTTGCAGCCCTGACGGTGTGCCGTTCCGATACAGTCGCTTCCCGTGTCGCCGCCGCCAATTACCAAAACTTTTTTGCCTTTTGCGTTCACCAAATCTTTTTTGTCGAATTGTTCGCCCATCAAAATTCTTGTCTGTTGCGACAACATTTCCAACGCCAAATGAACGCCTTTGAGTTCACGTCCTTCGATTTTCAAATCCCTTGCCTGAGGAGTTCCCGTTGCAACAACATAAAAGTCAAAACCTTCCGGCAGTTTTGCAAAGTCAACTTCCGTGTTGTAAACAAATTTTACGCCTTCTTCCTCCATTAAGTTTATTCTACGGTCAATGACGTTTTTAGCAAGTTTGAAATTTGGAATACCAAATCTCAACAATCCGCCTGCTGCCTCGTTTTTTTCATAAACGGTAACATCAAAGCCTTTCTTATTCAGTTGATTAGCCGCTGACAAGCCCGCAGGACCCGAACCAATAACCAAAACTTTTTTGCCGTTTCTGTCGTATGTTTGCGGCGTAATGTAACTCTCAACAAACGCCCTTTCAATAATTGCACATTCGTTTTCGCGGCAGGTTACAGGCTCAGAAATCGTCAAATTAAGCACGCAGGATTTCTCGCACAACGCCGGACAAACTCTTCCCGTAAATTCAGGAAAATCATTTGTCTTGCTCAGAAGTTTATAGGCCGTCTCCCAATCACCTTTATAAAGCGCGTCATTCCATTCAGGCTGTTTGTTGCCGAGCGGACACGCCCAATGACAAAACGGCACTCCGCAATCCATACAACGCGAAGCCTGCAACTGACGGTCTTTTGTATTTAATGTCTGCTCCATTTCCGAAAAATCGTGAACCCTCTCACTAACAGGCCTGTGTCCAGCCTCTTTCCTCGGTATACTTAAAAATGCTCTCGGATTTCCCATGATAGTTATGTTTTTTGCGCTCGCCGCGCGGGCGTTCTTTCTTATAAGAAAGAACCAAAGAATTTTTATATTCGGTTTTAATAACCAGCCCTCTTAAAAGGGCTGGTTATTAAAACCGGGGATAAAAGTTTTCCGGTTCCCTTTTTTAAAAGGGAACGCCCCTGCGGCGAGCAGTAAAATATTAATAATCACGCTGAATATCAGCGATTTTGTCTTGTAATTTTTTGAGTTGTTCTTCTTGAAGTACTTTTTTGTATTCAATAGGAACGACCTGAATGAAATCGTCTATATATCTGCTCCAATCGTCAAGGATTGTGCGGGCGAGTTTTGAACCCGTGTAACGCCAATGACGGAGGATAAGTTCGTGAAGTTCTTTGCGGTACGTGTTTTCTTCTACGAGTGAAAGTTCCACCATGTCGGGGTTGCAGAAATAGTCGAAAGTGTGTTGCGGGTCGTAAACGTATGCTACGCCGCCTGACATTCCTGCGCCGAAGTTTCTGCCTGTCGGACCTAAAACGACAACCCGTCCGCCGGTCATGTATTCGCAGCAGTGGTCGCCCGTGCCTTCTATGACGGCTATTGCGCCTGAATTTCTAACGGCAAATCTTTCACCGACACGACCGTTGATGTAGATTTCGCCGCTTGTTGCGCCGTAAAGTCCGGTGTTGCCGGCGATGATGTTTTTCTCTGCCGCAAACGAACTTGATGACGGCGGCATTATCGAAATGTGTCCGCCTGAGAGACCTTTTCCGAAATAGTCGTTAGCCTCGCCTTCGAGTTTGAAAGAAACGCCGTGAACCAAAAACGCTCCGAAACTCTGTCCCGCCGAACCTTTGAACTTGATGTTTATTGTGTCGGTCGGGAGACCTTTTTCACCGTATTTTTTAGCGATGTAGCCTGAAAGCATCGTTCCGCAAGCCCTGTCAGTGTTTTTGATTGCGTAATCCAAAAACAATTCTCTGCCGTTTTCGATTGCGGGTTTTGCCTGTTCGATAATCGCAAAATCTTTAACGTCAGATACTTTGGTAAACTCTCTGCCGTCGTAATGGAGTTGACCTTCGCTCTTTGTCAAAAGTCTTGAAAAATCCAACGTTTCGCTTTTTGAACCTGTTTCTTGCGGTTTCAACTTGATTAAATCCGTTCTGCCGATAATGTCGGAGAGTTTTTTGAAGCCCATTTGTGCCAAATATTCGCGGACTTCCTGAGCCAAAAACGTGAAATAATTAACTATGTAATCCGCTCTTCCGCGGAATCTTTCCCTTAAAACCGGGTCTTGTGTCGCAACGCCTACGGGACAAGTGTTGGTATTACACTTTCTCATCATAACGCAGCCCAAAACGATGAGCGGTAAGGTTCCGAATGCAAACTCGTCAGCACCGAGCATTGCCATAAGAACTACGTCGCGGCCGGTTTTCAACTGACCGTCAGTCTGCAATCTTACCTGAGCGCGAAGACCGTTCAACGAGAGTGTCTGCTGGGTTTCTGCCAGACCGATTTCCGGCGAAATGCCCGCAAAACGCATTGACGAAGCAGGAGAAGCACCTGTGCCACCTTCTGCACCCGAAATCACGATTAAGTCTGCCTTTGCTTTTGCAACGCCGGCTGCAATTGTGCCGACACCGCTTTCAGCAACTAATTTTACTGAAACGGCTGCCGTCGGGTTGATGTTTTTGAGGTCGAAAATCAGTTGCGCCAAGTCCTCAATAGAATAAATGTCGTGATGAGGCGGCGGCGAAATAAGCGAAATTCCGGGGATTGAATTACGAGTTTTCGCGATGATTTCGTTAACTTTAAAGCCCGGTAACTGACCGCCTTCGCCCGGTTTTGCACCCTGAGCGACTTTGATTTGGATTTCTTCGCCGTTGACAAGATATTCTGCCGTAACGCCGAAACGTCCCGAGGCGATTTGTTTGGTTTTGGAGGCTAATTCGGTGTGATAACGCGCATTGTCCTCGCCGCCCTCGCCGGTGTTGGAACGAGTTCCCAACTTGTTCATTGCCAAAGCGATTGCCTCGTGAGCCTCTATCGAAATAGCACCGAATGACATCGCACCCGAAACAAAATGCTTTACAATTTCCTCAACGGGTTCAACCTCGTCAACTGAAATCGGGGTTTTGTTAACGTCAAAATCGAAGAAATCACGGATGAAAATCGGCTTTTCCTTGTTGTCAACAAGTCTGGTAAAATCTTTGAATTTCTGATAGTTGCCGGTTCTTGTCGCAATTTGGAGGGTTGCGATTGTTTCGGGATTCCAAGCGTGAAGGATTCCGTCTTTGCGGAAAGAGAATAAGCCTTGATTGCCCGGAAATTCGGGTTTCTTAGTGCCGTAAGCCTGCTCATGAAGTTTTTTGGCGTCTAAGGCAATGTGTTTTAAGCCGATACCGCCGATTGTTGAAACTTCCGTTCCAAAATACGTGCGCAAAAGTTCTTCTGAAAGTCCGATTGATTCAAAAATTTTTGCGCCTCGGTAACTGCGGATTGTCAAAATACCCATTTTCGACATTATTTTTAAAAGACCTTTGCGA
>JAEEGK010031323.1_pt1 | contig 10490 bp, 7 predicted proteins | sample 8958771 | NCBI WGS metagenome assembly JAEEGK01 (sample SAMN16246547, study PRJNA631951) | gut metagenome | biome: gut microbiome; feature: rumen; material: SC-attached | host: Bos | place: Iran: Karaj | collected 2018-10 | reverse complement strand
TTTTAGGCTTATTTCCCTTTCTGATAAATATAGAATTATTAGAAATTTGTGGTAAAATGAATACAAATCAAATATTATTATATTTTACATTTTTATTATTAAAATGATAAGATATAATAATATATTATATTAATCATTTTTTTAAGATTTTTTTAAATCAATATATTAAATATTAAATATTTATTACCAATAATAATATTAAATCCAAACTTTAATTTCAAGACATTATAAGATATAAATTTTTCATTTTATTTTTTATTAGTATTAGTATTAGTTTTAGCCTTATTTTTTTCAAGTTCAATTTGTTTAAGAGCCATATCTTTATCTATGACAGAGGAGAAACTATCCCATAATTTATTAAATTCAACAGTATATTGTGCAGCAATTGTTTTATCTTCATAAAAAAATAAATTTTCTTGATTATTATTAATGGCTTGGGTAGTCCAATTAAAGCTTCCAGTAACAATTACACTTTCATCAATAATAGCATATTTATTATGCATATGAAATTGTGCACTACTATCGGTTTTACACGGTATTCCAGCCGCAGCTAATTTATACACATCAGATCCATAATTTTTCACACATTCATCATCAGCAATAACTCTTACTTTTACTCCTCTTTTATATCCCTCAATAATAGCTTTAGCAAAATTATCTCTAGTTATTGAAAAAATAGCGATATCTAAACTTTTTGCACACGTCCTAAGCATTTCAATAAGATATTTTTCATTTTTTGTATTGGGGAAAAAATACACGTTGCATATTGACGGTTTTGGTTTATAGTATTCTTTTAAAAAAAATTGCATAATTTTTTGATAAACTACAAAATTTTTTTTTTCTGATGCAATTTCGTCCATAATTTCTTGTAATTTTTCTACGTTACCTTTTTGTATATTTGGATAATCGGCGAAAAAGTTTCTAAGTTGTGTTTCTGAAGGAGTTTGACCAGAAAAAGATCTTCTTAAAAATGACTTTATTTTATCCCAATCATTTTCGGAAATATTTTGATAAAAATAATTTGATTTATAATCATAATCTGGATCGTAAATGAGATCTTTTTTTTGGATTACATTTTTTTTTGTTGTATTTTTATTGTTATTATAATTATTATTGTTGTTGTTATAATTAGTATTAGTATTCTTTTTTTTAGTATTTGTGTTATTATAATTGTTATTATTATAATTATTTTTGGCTATAGAATCTGTTAAATATTTCTCTAAGTAAGATTTTTCTGCTTGAATTGAAGGATCTTGTTCTGAATTATTATAATCAATATTTTTAAGATTTCTATTTATTTTTTTTGGATTTAATACCTTATCATTTACATTTAGATTTTTATCTTGAGAAAAAGTTGGTTTCTCATTTTCTGTTCTTGAAACTATTGAAATTCTTGTTTTATTATTATTTTCATTTTTATTCTTTGTTTGAATAGAAGAATTTTCTTTTTTTTTTTTAATTCTATTTTGTAAAGGACTTGCAGTAACATCTATTTTATTTTCTTTTTCTACTTTTTCTTCTAAGATCATTTCTTTAAACATATATGGATTATTTTTTAAAAAAACACTTCGACGACCTTGATTTATTGATTTATATCTTATATTGTTTCTATTAAACTTTTCATCTTGAAAATTTTTGGTAATTTCTTTAAAATTATAAACTCTTTGACTATTATTGATGTTATTTTTTTCTTTAAAATTATTATCATTATTATTTTTTTCACTATTATACTTGTTATTATTATTATTTTTATTATTATTCGAATTATTTTTTTCTTTATTTCCACCAATAATCAGATTATTTTTATTATTATCAATAATAACATTTTCTTTATTTTTATTATCAATTATAATAGGTTGGTTAGTATCATTTCCAATAATAATTTGATTATTTTCATTATCAAATATTATTTTATTTCTAGTTATTTTTCTAAATAATCTATTTACTTTGTCTCTCTTTTCTTCTTCATTATCATCTACATCACTATTAACATCTTTCCCAAGAACAAAATCATAATTTAAATCAACTTTATCTAAAAATTTAATACTTTCAGAACGTTTTTTAGTAAATTTAAGTTTATTAGTTAGGTTATTAATATCTCTTTTTTTAATTTCTTTAAAAGTTCCTAAATTTTTTCTAAACCTAACATCTTTAATAAATTCAACTAAAGATCCAAATCTTGATTTAATCTTATTAAATTCACCTTTCATTTCATCATATTTTTTCAAAGCTTCATTAGCATCAGTTTTATATATTAAAAGATGATCATTTAATTTTTTATAAATATCATCTTTCATATCTGAAACTTTATTCCATTCATCTTGTAATTCTTTCGTTTTTTTTTCTAAAGAAATAGCTTCTTTAACATTTTGCAATCTAATATCTAAAATTTTTTCAGTATTATTTTTAATTTCTAATCTAATTTCTTTATCTAAAACTGAATTTTTAAAATCAGAATAATTATTACATCTTTGAGCAGCTGCATTAACAACAGTAACAACTTCTTTTGAAAAATTATCATATCTTTTTCTAATTTCTCCTAATTCTCTTTTCATTTGATCTTTACTTGTCATTAATCCAGAAACATTAATTATATTACTATAAATATAATCTCCCATTGTTTTATATTGACTTTTTTGTCCTATAAATCCAGGAACTAATAAATTATCAATAAATATTTTATCATATTTTATTTTTGAATCACTTAAATCTTTCATTGTGTTATTTATTCTTATTTCATGAGTTATTATTTGAGATTCTGTTTTGTTTTTAAATGTTTCTAATTCTTTTAGTTTATCTAATTTAACTGCTATATCAGCAAAAGAATTTGTAAATCTTTCATTTATTTCATTTAAAATTTTTAATTGGGAATTTATTTCATTTATTTCTTTTGTTCTAATTTCTTTTTCATTATTTATTTTTTTTTCTATTTTATTTTCTAGTTCTTTTATATATGATAAAAATTCATTTCTAAGATTAGGAATATTAATTTCAGCATTTTTTTCAATTATTTCATCATTATTTGTATCGATATTAGTTTTTTCATTTATTTCATTAGAAGCCATTTTTTTAATAAGCTTGAAATATTTTTTAATTATTTTAAGTAATTTTTATTTTTTCGTTTTAGTTTTATTAAATGAGTGATGCAAACATTATTGATGTTGAAGGAAAAAATAATGAAAATGAAAATATGGATGATAATATATTAGATGGAAAAAAAAGCGAAAATGAAGGAGAAAATATATTAAATCAAGACAATGAAATAAATGAGCTTTTAAATGATAATGAAGAAAAAAAAGAAATAAAAGATGAAGAAAATAAAGAAGATATTTTAAACGAAGAAAAAAATGAAGAAATAATAAATGATAAAGAAAATACTATTCAACAAAAAACTAAACCTCAAAAAGAAGATAAATCAAATCAAACTTTTGAAAGTAAAGATAAACAAATAGAATATTTACAAGAACAATTAGAAGAAAAAGATAAAACAATAAATGAATTAAGAGAAGAAAATAAAAGATTAAAAAATGATTTAAAAGAAGAAGAATTAAATTTAGGAAGTAAATTAGAAATTGAACAAGTATTTTCAAATGTGAAAGAACAAAATGTTCATGAATTAGAAAATAAAATAAGTTCAATGAAAACAATGGTAAGAGAATTAAATCAAGAATTTGAAAATCAATTAAAAATTAAAGATCAAAAACATAAAGAAAAAACTCAAACAATATTAAAACAAATTCAAGAATTTTCAAACAAAGAAAATAATTACATAAATAGAATTGAAAATTTATCAAATCAATCAAAAGATTTTCAAAATCAATTAAATAATTATATTAGAGAAAGAACTACTATGGAAGATATTATTATTAGACAAGAAGAAAAATTAAATGTTCTTATTGAAAAAATTAATCAAGTTGAAGAAATTATTAAAAAAAAAAATAAAATTATAAAAGAAAATGAAGCTTATGTTATTGAATTAGTTAAAATTGTTGAACAACAAAAAGTTCAAATTAATCAATATAAAATTAATAATAGAACTCTTGATAGAAATACTTTTTCAAATAATAATAATTTATATTCTAATTATAGTACCTTCAAAAGAAATAATTTAAATAATGATGATGAAAAATTTAATTTACATTTTAAATCTTTAGATGTTATCAACGAAAATAATAATAATGATAATGTTATTTTACCTTTAATTAATAGTAATAATAATAATAATAATAATAATAATATTAATAATAATAATAATATTGATAATAGTGAACAAATTAGTTTAGAAAAAAGAGAATCTGAGAAGAATGAAAAAAATTTAGAAGAATTGAAAAATATGATGGACCAATTAATGGATGATATTAAGGATTAATCCATTATTATTTTATTTTTATATATAATTTATTGAGTGATATTTTTTCAACAAAAAAAAATAAATTTAATTTTATTTTCATAAATAAATTTAAATTATAAATACTTCTTTAATTAAATTTAAATCATGAAGATGGAAAACAATAATTAATTACTTTTTTTTTTCAAAACAAATAAATTTTAAAAATTAAAATATAAATCATTTAATAAGAATGAATCAAATCAATAATTAAAAAATCATGTTAAAAATCAATGTAATAAATTTATTCAATGAAAGAAAATTAAAAATCTCAAAAATAAGAAATTTAATATTTAAATAATGAAAAAAAGAAATTTGAATATTTTTTTCTAAAAATGAATTTCTTGAAACTATTAATGAAAATGATGTTATAAATTATTTTTTAATAATATTTAGTTAGTTAAGAATAAGAATAGTGAATTAGAAAAAGAGAATAAAGAATATAAAAATAGAAATTGATAAATTCAATTCTATAATAATTTTCCTATTTAAAATAACTTTAATTTAGATTTTTCATAATAAAAAATAATTATTCAAATAAAAAAAATGAATTATGAATATAAAAAAATTTAATTTCAAAAAAAACTGAAAGTATATTAACAATAATTATAGTTTTCTTTTTTAAAAAATTAATGAAAAAAAAAATCAATTTGATTCTCTGGAACATTCTTCACAATAAAATTCAAATTCAATTGCCTCAGTATTCATATTTGCAACTTCTCTTTCATTTGCAAAATTACATATTTTTTTCATAAACTTTACTGTTTTTTCAATTGATATTTTATCTTTATATTTTGTTAAAGAATCAATACATTTATCATATAATTCGATAATGTTTTCTGATGTTTCTTTTATTTCTTTTAATACATTTTTATCTCCTCTTACTTCTACATTCTCAGTTGGATTATTTGTTTTTTCTTTAAAATGAATTTCTATATTTTCTTTTTCAGTTTCAAATGTTTGTTTTCTTTTTTTTATTAGTTCTATTATTTCTTCTATTGATTGACATTTTTCCATTTCTGTATCTTGAATTCCTCCCATTTTATTAATATTTTTATTTCATTCCTTTTTTTTTATTTAAATACTTTAACAAAAATATCTCAATTTAAATATTTTTTAATTAATTTTTTTTTAATTAAAATTACAAACAGTTAATAATAATTATTCATGAAATAAATGAAAAAATCAAGAAATAATAAGGAAATTCTAGAATCAAATTTATATATGCATTAAAAGATATTTTGATTCTAATTTCATAGTTTATTTTCTTGAAAATTATTTTTGAAAAAAAATAAAATGGAGAAACTTTATTATCATATTAGAAAGATATTTATAATAATTTGAATTTATTTATCAGTGTTTAGATTTAAGAATTCCATTAGAAGATTGTCAAATATTTTGTTTTGAATTATTTTTTTTTCAACATAATCTCCTTTTTTCTATTTATTTAATTTTTTCTTAATATTGAAATTGTGGAATATTCTTTATTCTCTTATTTTATATATTTGCTTGTTGAAATTATTGTAAATTTAATCTAGGAACAATTAATTTAAAAAAAAATTTAAAACAATTAAATTATTTATTAATAAACATATCTAAAACTATTAATTTGAACCTCCTAAAAAAGCAACTTCAGATCTTACTAATTCAATTAATTTTAAATCTTCAAAACTAAGTTCATCTTTAATTCTTATAAGTCTATATGAATTAAAAATATCATCCAATTCATCTTTTTGGAAATTTTTTTTATTAATCATAATTTTTTCTCTTGTTCTATACAAAACTTCTTGACCATTATCATCAATTTTAAAAGGAGTTTTTGAAGTAAAATCAAAAAGTGTTATTTGATCTTTATCAAATAAACAATATTTTAATAAGTCTATTTCTTGCATTTTTTTAATAAAATTAAAAATATCCATATAATAATGAATTCTAAATTCTGCAGATTTTATTGCGTTATACCTTTTTTTTTGTGTATTTGAACAACAAAATAATATATAGGAAAAAAAATATTGAGAATATGATAAAGGGAAAATTTTTTCTTTATTATTATTCTTTATTTTCTTTTTTTCAAAAGTCATCGATGAATCTAAATGTTCATTATTTATTTTATCATGAGTTTCTTCTTCATTTTTAAATACATCAATTGTATTTGGATTATTTTCTTGATCTATATTATCTTTTATTTCATTGGAAATTACTATTCTTTTTCCACTATTTTTTTTTTGATATGTAATAACATTAGAAGAAACTATTCTTCTTTCAATCACATCAGTAAAGTTATTTATTTTTGTATTAAAATTTAGATTAAGAGATTCATTTCTTATATTTTTAAGATTCTCATTGTCTTTATCATATAAATTTAATTCTCTAGGAATTCTTTTATGCATTTTAAGATTATTTTTAATTTGAGCATGAGAATCTCTATTATCTAGAATTGATGTAATTTTATTATTTTTTTTATCATTATTAAATAAATTGATAAAATATTCAATATCATTAAATTTACTTCCCTTAAAAGTGAGCATATGATTAACTAATTTATTATCAATAATTTGTTTTTCTATAACACGAATACATGATAAAAGACATATTAATAATATTCCTATAAATCCTGCTAATTCAGCAATAAAAGCAGGTAATTTTTGATAATTTCTTTGTAATTGATATATTGTTGAAGAAGCCTGAATATTAAATTGTGCTATTAAATTATCATTTAATACTCTAGATTCTATATATTTAAAAGTGTCTATGGAATAATCATATAATGAATTAGAAGACTTTGAACTTTTTCTTATTATTAAATTTTCATCATTTAAAAATTCCAATAATGAAATATGGATTGTAGTATATTTAATGAAATGATAATCAATAGGTCGAAATAAATAATTTAATTTTTTTGACACAACATTTTTTCTACTTTTATAATTATAAGAAGTATCAATAAAATATATTGACATTTGCAAAGCATTTTCATTTAAAAACCTTTTAGTTTCTTCTAAATGACTCATAGCATAATCAGAAAGATAAATTTTAATAATTAAAACCCTAAAATTATAATCAGTATATAAACCACTTAAAGTATAATTTAAATTATCATCAATTACAGGGCAATATAACTTATTAATACCTTTGTTGTCAAAAATGGTATCAACTCTATTTTTAAAATCACTTTTTTCACATAATTTTAAAGGTATTTCACTTATCACTTTATTTTTTTCTTCATTTCCATTGAAATCAATAAATTCCATTTTATAAGAAAAATAATCTATATTAGGAAAAACATAATCTTCTCCGGAATTAAACTTTTGAATTCCAAAACCTAAATTAAAGTCAGTTTCTCTTAAATTTATTGAAGGACCACTTTCTACAATTTTTCTTGCAAATATAAAATCTATGTTTTTTCTTTTGAAAAATCCCCAAGCACAATAAAAAGAATATAATAATGCAATTATGATGAATATTATAAAAAGAAGTCCTCCAATAAATGAATGAAATCTATATTCATTGTTCATTGTAAAGGTAATTGTTGTTGCAAAAAAATCAAATCTTTTTATGTTTTTTTTTATTCGATGACATAAAGAATTTTTCGGCATTTTTTTTTATTCTTTTTAAAAATATAAGAATTAAGTTTTTTATTTTTTTTTTTTTGATTTTTTTATTTTTATTAAAATAATATACTTTTATAAATACAATAATGTTATAAAGTTGAAAAAGTAAAAACACAAACTTTAATATTAAATTTGATTTTTCTTTTTGAATGATGATTGAAATTAATTTATTAGAAATATTAATATGAATAAAAAATGTGATTATCTTTTGAGAATATATATTTTTTGAGAAAAGAATTTTCTTTTTTATAGAATTGATAAAAAGATTATATATAATATAAATGCTTCCTTTAAAAGTTCCAAAAGAAGATAAAAATATATTAATTGATTTCAAAGGGAATAAATTGAATATATCTTATATTACAGATAAAATTTTAGCAATGGCAAGTCCATATACTTTGACAAAAGAAAAATTTAATTTATTTCAAAATTTTTTTAATGAAATTTTTAATGATAACATTATTATAATTTCTTTATGTAATGAAGAAAAAGAAAAATATAATGAAAAATTATTTGGAGAAAAAATAAAATATATATTATTTCCTATTAATGATCATGAAACTGTTTCAATAAAAACAATTCATGAATTTATCATATTTATAGATAAAGAAGTAAATATTAATAATAAATATATAATTATTCATTGTCATAGAGGAAAAGGAAGAACTGGTTTAATGCTTTCCTGTTATTTTTTATATAAAAATTTATGTAATGCAAGTGAAGAAGCAATTGATTTATTTAATAAAAAAAGATGTATTGATAATTCTTGTGTTAAAAATCCAACTCAAAGAAAATATGTAAAATACTATGAAGAATTTATTAAAGAGAAATTGTATAATGATAATTATAAGTTTTATAATGAAAAATTAAAGTTGAATAAAATGACATTAAGATCAATTAATATAGAAGGAATTGAAAGTAATAATAAAATTTTATGTTTTATTTATGAAATGGAATCTAATAAATTAATATTTAAAAAGGAAATAATATATGGATTTAATAATATTGAATCTGATAAAATTATTTTAGAAAATGATGTTACATTTTATTTTATTGAAATAAATAATGATTTTTCAGAAAATTCAATTGAAATAGATAATTTATTTAAATTAAGTAATTTTGCTTTAGCATTTAATCCTTATTTTGAGTATAATATGAATAATAAAGAAATAAAATTTAATTCAAAATCCCAAATAAATAAAATATATAAATCAAAAGATCAAAAATACAATAATATAAAAATAACTTTAAATTATTAGTTATTTAAAAAGTTATAACGAAATAATTCTTAATATATATTAATTTTTTTATATATATTTATTAATAATTTAATTTATGAAACAATTATAGAAACTGAAATTTTTTATAAGCATTTAAATATATTTTCAAATATATTCTTATAAAAAATTTTTTATTTAAAAAATAAAAATATAAATTATTATTCTTAAATATTATGTCTTCTATTTCAATAATTTATACTTTAATTGCAAGAGGAGGGAAAATAGTATTAACAGATTATACAGAATATAGTGGGAATTTTCAACAAATTTCTTTAGTAATGTTAAACAAAATAAAAAGAAACAGTAAATGTGAAATTAAATATAATGAGTAATAATTTTATTTATATTATTCTTAGTTATAAATTTTATTATGATGATGAAGATGATTTAACATTTTTATGTATGGGAGAAAAATTAGAAACAGAAGTTGCTTTTTCCTATTTATCAGATTTAAAAAAAAAATTTTTAACAACTTATGATAATAAAACAATTAGATCTTCTTTTTCATATCAGTTAAAAGATTTTTCTGACGAAATAAAGAAATTAGCAAATTCATATGAAATTAATCCAACTTCAAAAATTGGTATGCTAAAGGAAAGATTAACTGAAACCACAGAAATTTTACACGATAATGTTGAAAAGTTATTACAAAGAGGAGAAAAATTAAATATTATAGCTCAAAAATCTAGTAGATTAAGAGAATCTTCTGATGATTTTGTAAAAAATATTCAAGAAATTAAAAGAAGACAAAAATGGAGAAAATATAGGTGTTATGCTATTATTATTTTAATTGTTCTTTTTATTATTTTAACTATTTATTTTTTTGGTTAAATAAATAAATAGAAATTTAAAAGATAGAATGGAAATATATTTATTAATAATTTTTTTATTTTTTTACTTCTTTACAATTTAGAATTCTTATTTTAAACAAAAAAGAAAGAAATAATTCAAAAATCTATCATGACAAAATAATGATATAAATAATAAAACTTGCTGAAAACTAAATTTAAAAATAAATTGGAGAAATAATTCCTTAAAATGGAGATTGAAAAATTAAAATCATAAATATTGTTTAAAAAGAAACAATGTTTTAAATTAGTAAAATGCAATTAAAAAATTGAATATCATTCTCAAAAAAGTTAAATGATTTTCAACAAAAATAGATATAATATTAATTCCTCCTTTAAATGAAAATAACAATAATGATAATAT
>JAEEGK010031322.1_pt1 | contig 10490 bp, 6 predicted proteins | sample 8958771 | NCBI WGS metagenome assembly JAEEGK01 (sample SAMN16246547, study PRJNA631951) | gut metagenome | biome: gut microbiome; feature: rumen; material: SC-attached | host: Bos | place: Iran: Karaj | collected 2018-10 | reverse complement strand
ATTTGGATTGAGGGAAGAGATAGAGAATCTGATATCTGCCTATCTGGTGGAAGAATCAAGATTAACCTAGTATTTAATGGTGTAATTAGTGAGGAATAGATTTATGAAAAAGAATAAAGTTTTATTAGTCGTTCTCACAATTGTATCTTTAACTATAGCGCTAGTTAGTGTGTCATACGCTTGGATAGCTAGAAGATTTAAACCGGTTATCGAAGAAGATAACATGAGAATTCAAGCTTCATCAGCTCTTCAAATTGTTTATGACTCTAACTCTCAAACTCAATCAGCAAGCCTAAAGACATTCCTTCCAACACTTACTGATAGATTTGAATTTAAACAAGTATCAAGTTATAACGGAATTAATTTCTTTGGATTTGATACATCAGGTGATAGACCAAAAGTAGTTGGTATTCCGACTGCTCAAAGTCCAACTAATGATGACTATCTAAATTCTGGAATTATTCATTTCTCATTTAGATTAGCCCCAAGAGATAATCTAGGTAGTGGTCACTTATATGTGCTTCTTGCTCATAATGAATGTGGTTTTAGCACATCAAATGACCACACTCCAACAACAGAAGTAACTTATCAAACAGCTTTTAGATGTTCTATAAGCTACACAATTAGTAATGTAACTACAACAATTATCTTCTGTAATGATACAACTAAGATTTTCTATCAAGATATTGCTTCTCCAATTGCACTTGATAATGATGCAGTTAATGAATATATAGATGATATTAGCTCAGATGGAAAACTTGAATTTGAAAATGATGATACAAATTTCTATTCATCTCCAACTGTGGTTAACTTCAATTCTAAATCAAAATCAGATGCAACTGATACACTAACATCAACTGATAAAGCTAATGCATTATGTGTACTTACATCTAATCAAGCAGTTCAATTCACAGTTAATATTTGGCTTGAGGGTTGTGATCCAAATACTGTTACATCTATTAACTCAAATTATATAGATTTCCTCTTAAAGTTTGATGCATTATTAGAAGAAGATTAGTAGGTGATACTTATGAAAAAGCATTTAACTAATATTCTCTTACTATTAATAATCACATTCTCACTTGTAGTCGCATCATACTCATGGATGCAACTAGATGAATCTATTGATACTTCTAGATACATGGAACTTGATTTATCTAATAGTAATGAATATTCTCAACGAATTGAATCATTTGATGCCTTATCAATGGCTCTTTATATCAAAGATGGCGAGAATTATGATGATACAGATGATAGCGCAAACTGGGCGGAACCATCTAATCCACATTCGTTTATGGAAATAAGTGATTTCCTTCCAGGCGAAAGAATTGAATATCTCTTTGAGGTATCTAATACATCAGACTCAACTCAAAGATTAAGACTATCACTAAGAGATATTGAATCATCCTTTGCATCAACTGATCCTGAGATCTTATCAATATTCTCATATCTAGTCTTAAACGTGCAAAGAGTTAAAATCGTTGACCAAGGCGGAAATGAAACTACTATCTCAAAAGACCTTCCAGTATTCACAATACAAGAAGGAATGGATATAACTGGAACAGATGACATTGTAATCTATGATGATTTCACAATTGATTCTGGTTCAACATATCATATTTATTTCGATATCATATTTAGCGAAGAAGCTACATATGAATATTCAGATCAATCAATAAAAATTTCAAAAATAATTTTATCACTATTATAAAACATGAAAAAAGCACTTAGAGTAACCACAAACGTAATCTTAATATCATTACTGATTGTCACAATCGGTCTTTTCGTATTAAGAATTAGTGGTTCTAGTGCAAAGATTAAGAGTCCAATTCATGTTTATGAAATACTAACTGGTTCAATGGAACCAACACTACATAGACAGTCAACTTATAAAAACGGTAAGAAAAAGACTGGCGATGTAGTATTAGTATTAAAAAAGAAAATAGAAAAGTTAAAAGAAGGAGATATTATCTCATACTACACAGACATAAATAATGATGGTAAGTATGAGGTAGTAACTCATAGATTAGTTGAAATCAAAGACAACAAATATAGAATTAAAGGAGATGTTGATGGTTCGCTTGATGAAACACTCACACTCTCACAAATGAATGAAAGATACATTGGTAAAGTTGCATTCAACCATAAACTCTATGTAATTACAATTCTATATAGGTTTATTTGTACAATATATGGTTTCTTACTTCTAATCGTTATTCCACTAGGATTCTTAATTGGTAAAGAGATTTATACATTAATTAAAACTCTAAAAGCACCAGTTGAAGAAGAAAATACAGTTACTTATAACGGAGTAACATTCTCAGAAGAAGAAATCAAAAAGATGATTAAAGAGAAGGAGGAAAAAGAAAATGAAAAGAAGTAAAGCTTTATATATCTCATTAATTCTTATCGTATTCTTAACACTAGTACTTAGTGCCTCTTTCGCATGGTTTAGTGTTACTCTTCAATCAAAAGGTAATACTATTAAAACTGGTAAATTTAAATATAGTGTAATAGGTTACAACAAAGCTAATAGCGGTGTAGAAAAAGTATCAACTTTAATCTCTCCAATCGAGATTGAAAGAGAAGAATTAAGCGAAACTGATCTCACTAATATGAAGGCTAATTCTCCTATTATTGATACTGTATTAAACCCTGGTGATATTTATTCATCTTATGTATCAATTGAATTTTTAACTGGTTCAGTTGACTTCGACTACGCAATATCATTTACTGTAGATACTAATGAAGGTAACCCTGATTATCTAGGTGCATTCACATTTAGAGTAGAAGATATTACAGCCGCAGTTACCGCTAAATCTGGCGCAAATATTTCTGAAAAGATTGGCGCTTATGCTAATTCATTGAGCCCTGTATCAATGCCTACAACATCTATGAGTAATATTGAACAATTCAGAGCTCAAGGATCTCTTACATCTTCATCGAATCCAGCTTACAAAGTATATAGAATTGATGTCGCTATGGATGAGAATTATTCTTCATTCTCATATACTGACCTTGAATTTGTATCAAATGTAAATGTAGTTGTTGGACAAGTTGGTACTCTTGATGATTCTCAAACATCAAGTCAAAATACATTCTATGTATCAAGCGAATCTGACCTTGAATATGCGCTCGCAAATATTAGAAATAATGATATTATTCAATTTGTCGCAAGTATTGAATATGATAAAGACCTCGCATTCACTAACTCAGTTAATATCGTATTTAACCCAGGTGTATATTGTAAAGTTTTAGGTAATGTAAACTTTGAATATTCATCAGGTCTTGAATCATCTATTAAGTCAGATGGTAATGATAAATGTGGATTCATTATTAAGAATAACTTCAACTTTAGTGCACCTAGTGGTTCACTAGTTCTTGAAGCATCTTCAAATAATACATATGGTCTAATTACCGCTGGCGGAAATATTAATATTCAAGCTAATAGACAAGATGGTGTATCAATTAATGGTGCTAAATTTAAAGCCACTGAAGTAAACGGTTCTAATATTGATGCAACAACAGTAGATAAACAAGTATTCATTGGTTCAAACACTCATGTAATTGTTTCATCTATCAGTGAAATCTATAAGCTTGTATCAATGAATAGAGCTAACAATATCAAGATTACAGTTAATGGTAGAATTACTGACCAAATTGACTTATCATCAATGTTTAATAATGGTCAAACTGAATATCCACAAATTGAAATCTTATCTTACTCACAATTTGGTTTAAGTATTAATCTTCCATCTTGGAGTAGAACTTGGGTATCTACTTATGATGAAGGAACACATTCATACTTAAATACTGGTAACACTAAGATTTCAAGAAGTATCAACTCTGGAGCTATTACTTTCCTCTCTACATCTGTAGATGTTGAATATGATGCGATTAGTGGTGATAACTATGTTGTCGATAATGATACAACTGGTACATTTGCAAACCAAAACAAAGACTTAACAGTATACTACCAAGATAAATATATCGGCGTAACCCCTCAAGGTACTTTGAATGTAGAAGAACAATCTCTACACACAATCTTAGTTAATTACTTTAGATCAGTAATTATGGCATCACCTGCTCAATATTCAGTTGATGTTTCAAATCAAGCACAAGTAGATGCTAAAATTAATACTTTAATTAACAATATTACTAGACTTACTATTGAGTCTAAAGGTAAAGCATTAAAGTCAGTACGTTCAAGTACAGATGTTGATGCAGATGATTTCTACTTCATTAGAACATTATCAAATGACCTTGAAAATTCTCATTTAGTATACTTAGATTTAGAAAAAGCACTTCTTGAAGATAACACTCTTCCATTTAGTGCCTTATATAATACAAGAATGATTTCTGAACTTACGTTACCTTCAAGCTGTGTAGCATTGGGTCAACAATCATTAATGAACTGTGGAGCGACAGAAATCACTATTCCACAATCAGTTACAGCATTTGGTTCTGGTTCACTATCAGGTGCAAATATCATCCATATTTCATCATATATTGAACCAAGTGAAGCTGAAAACATGGCATCTTGGACACAAAGTGCCGGTATTACAGTAGTTACTCCAATTATTCTTGTATCAAGAAATCTTTATGATACATATGTAAAGAATCACGTAGCAGCAGATGGTATTACATATACTAATAACTTCATGAACTTCCTATTTGTAGATGGTATTCTTGACCACTCTAAGAAATATATTCTTGAAACTACTCAAGGTGGATATAATATCACATGTTATAGAGATACAGTGTTTGATACAACAACTGCGCCTATAAATAACTTAATTACTCTACATATTGGTGATGATATCACTCTTGATTCAAACCCTAATATTCCAGTAACAATTAAAGGAATTTCTTATAGAGCATTCTCTAAGATTGAACAAGTTAAGTATAATGGTACAGCATACAACTTTGTGATTGAATTATCTAACGATATTACAACACTTGATGCATATGCATTTGCTCGTTATACAGGTAGTGCAGTTAACAATGAATTTAAAGGCGTAGCACTTAATTCAAGCATTACTGAAATTCCTGAGTATTGTTTCGCGAATAATAGATCATTCGATAATGCACATTTATCACTTACAAATGTAACCCAAATAGATCAATTTGCATTCTTTGGATGTACAGGAATTACATCAGTGCCTGCATATAATGTTACTAAGTTATATAATGGTGCATTTAAGAATTGTACAGGTTTAACTGAAATCTTCTTAAATTCACTTACTAATATTGATAACTTAACATCAGACCCTAATGCTGCAGCTAAAACTGATAAAGTATTTGATGGCTGTAATAGTCTTGAATATGTATATTTAGGTTATACTGGTGACCTTGTTCATAATAATATGGGTACATTCGGTTTTGAAAGCAGTGATTTAACAATTGTATCACTTCAATCAAATGCCGCATTATCAAGCCAAGATTTTAGTGACCCAATCCCTTCAGGACTTAGAATCTATATTTATGGTCCAGGTGATTCTAGACATTCAAGAAGTAATAATGACTATACTTATAGAGTATTAGGTTATACTAAGAATTTCTATTATTATGAAGATAACTATATGGCTTACTATGATGGTCTTCAAGTTAATAAAGATGTGCTTCCATATATAAGAGAAGTGCCAAGAGCTTACAACTTCACAAACGGTAATAGACTTGTTGTTAAAACTTTAACATCAGCAGCAAATCAAATCGATATTGAATATATTGAATATACTAAGAATTCAACTAACTATAGCTTAATTGTTAATATGACTAAAGATGAAACATTAACAAATGCTACAGTTACATTCCCATCAACTCAACTTGGTAGAACTATAGAACGTATTGGTTATAGAGCATTCACTGATATGTCTATTCAAGGTGTATCACTAGTATTTGAAAACACTATTGAAGAATTTGGACACAGTGCATTTGAAGGATTTGATGCTAAAATCGGTACAATTGCGATTATGGCAGTATCGGATTACGAAGATGATGCACAATTTAGAAATCACGCAAGAATCGATAAATATGCATTTGATTCAACAGTAACTATCGGTGTTAATATTTTCTGGATTTATGCACCAGACGGAACTACTCCACTCTTTAAGTATTCATATATTCCTACATCAGTAACAATTGAAAATACTAACTATACAGGAGAAAGAATATTATTCGCAGAATTTGTGCAAGATGAAACAAACCCTGCATATACTGCATACTTAACAAATATGAAACTACCTGAATCAATTGACACAACGAATACAATGAAGAAGTATAAAACCACAAACATAACTCAAAATACATATGAGATTATTGGTGATAATGCTGATGATAAACTGGTTTCCTTATATCAAGAGTATACATATACTTTTGGAAATAGAGACTATGGATATTATATTGGAGAAGCCAATATTACAAATGGTGGATATTACACAAGAAGTAATAACTATTCACAAGGAAGTATACAAGGTAGTGACGGGTATTACTATACAGAAAATAGAACTTACACATATAATGTATATTATTATCAATTAACTAATACAACTTTATCCTATAGTGAAACTTATGCTACTTATGAAAGAATATTATCTGTTTCGACATCACTCTTTAACAATATGACTCAAAATCAAGTTGAGACAATTCAAACTTTAGATCTTCCAACTTCAATAGTTAATATTAGTGGACAAGCATTTACTAGACTTTCAAGTTTAACTCAGTTTAAAGTAACATCTGTACAAATTAATAATATTGATTACTTGATGGTTGATGGATTTAATACAGCTGTCTGGAGATATCAAAACGGACAAACTTATAATATTCAATTATTATCAACAGCAATGTCTACATCTAGCCCATATTATGGCGCACTATATCATAGAGGATATGTTCAATTCACTCAAGGAAAAAAGACAGGTGATGCAAGTATTTCATTAAATAGTGATGAATATGGTGCATGTACACTTGTTGCATACCCTCAAGCTAAGACTCAAACAGCATTCAGATTAAGTTCTGATTGCTTCGTTATTGGCGAATATGCTTTCTATGGTGCTAAGAATTTAAGAAGAGTAGAAGTTGTTGGTAATAGAGCCCGTCTAGGTCTTCAAGTCATTGGTCAACATTGTTTCCAAAATTGTAATGAAAATATAATTATTGGTATTGATAACTATGATGTTATCCCTTATGTAGGTAACCAAGCTTTCTATATTAATCCAGATCAAGGAACAATGATTAAAGGCGTGTACATTGCTCGAGAATTAATTGCATTCTATCAAACAGACGCATTCTGGAGTGAATATAACTCAATCCTTAATTTCTATTATGCTAAGGTTTATACATCTAATAGTGGCAATAGAGTTAATAGTGAAGCTAACTACGCTTGGATGCAATAATTTAAATAATTTAAAAGCGAAAGACTTAAATCTTTCGCTTTTTTTCTATTTAATTATATTTCTTATAGTCTCTATTTTTACCCTAATTTTAGAGTAATTTTGATTAAAGAGACCATCTTCGACTCCGTTTACTGATTTAAGGAAGAATCCAACCATTGAACTAAGTGATGAAGGTATGTATTCATCTTCCATAAACTCTTTGAGTCTATTTATATCTCTATTAAATGATAGTGTTTGGAAATATGGATTATTTGGTTTCTTAGATTTAGTTTTATAAAGTTTTTCTTTATTATCAAGTATTTGAGCGTCTCCATATGAATCTTTTGAATTGGAGACAACTATAACCTTATTTTCAGTTAACTTTTTGGCTTCATCATATACTTCAACTAAATCTGTGTTTTTATCTACTTTAATATTAATCATAATTATAGAATCAAACTTATTTAAATAGTTAAGAGTATTCACAAAAGTAGAATTATTATAAGTAATATCTTGCGCAATCAATAAACCAAATGTAATAGCTTTATAGTAATATGATGGAATATCGATATAATTGGTTTTTCTTATTGTGTTAAAGCCACAGTCTTTAACTGTCTTGAATAATTGAAGTATGAAATCTTCAGATGAAGGCATAGTAAGTCCATCAGAATAATAGTAATCATCAAGTATTCCTTTAATAGGATATGGACTATCATTAATCTTAAAACAGTCTATTCCTTGAGATTTACCCATTCTAAACTCTGAGATATGGAATACTCCCCTTATATATTCTCTATTATCTCCGTCCATAATTACTTTATATTGATAGAAGAATGGTCTATCAATATCCCAGTAGGCAAGATCTCTTAGTTGAATTAGACAGGTGTTTCCTTCAAATTCATATTTTTTAGTAATAGAAGAAGGAGATGTGATTTCGATATAACCTTTTTCTATATCTGAATCTATATTGAATGATATAGTCTTTTCATCTAAATCTTTAGTAATAGATACTTTATTAATTCTAGATAATCCTGATGTCTCAAGATATATTGGGCCTGATGGGCCAATAATAGCTCTTTTAGAGTTTTCTTTAATAGAGATGACTAATTCGTTTATTTCTCTATTAATAACGTCTGTAACTTCAATCTCAAGGTCAAGCAAATCTATTCCTTCGTAAATATTTACTCCGTTAAGATGAAGGATGAATTCTCCTTCAATCTTCATTAATCTTAAGAATACTCTATCTTTTCTTTCAAAATCTTTTAAAGAGAATTCTCTTCTAATATGATAGTAATTATTATCTTTATAAGTTCTTTTAGTATTAGATAATATTGAACCAATTGGGAATGGAATAAATACTGTCTCTTTATATTCGCTTGGAAGAAGTTTAGAATCATTAATAGTCATATGAGACAAGCCATTGATTGAATATACATAATCTCTTTGAGTTATTGGATTAGGCGTATAAATAAAAACATGATTGTAATCATATGCCTTAGAAAAATTAGTATATTCATATGGTAATTCTATGCATTTTTTCTTTTTAAATATATCAAAAAACATAATTTAACCTATAATTAATTATATAATAAATATTAATAATTAAACAATTATTAATGATATAATAAAATATAATTATGATTAAACACCTATATATTCATATACCTTTTTGTGATTCAGTATGCCCTTATTGTGACTTTACTAAAAGAGTATCATCACCTGAAACACAAAAGATATATTTAAATCAATTATTAAAAGAAATTGAATACAATAAAGATAGTTTTAATAGCCTAGAAACTATTTTTATTGGTGGAGGAACACCTACATCTTTTATCTATTTAAAAGAGCTCCTAGAAGCTTTAAATACATATATTGATTTAAATAGTATAAATGAATTCACAATAGAAACTACTCCAGCTAGAGCTTTAGATTATCTATCTTTGTATAAGAAGTATAATATAAATAGAATTTCAATAGGTGTAGAATCATTTGATCCTATAGTTGATAAATATTTAAAAAGAAAATCTAACGATTATGAATCAGTGAAAGAAGTAGTTAATACACTTAAGCTAAATGGAATATCTAATATAAATTTAGATTTAATTTATTCTTTACCTTTCCAAACTTTAGATTCAATTAAAAAAGATATAGAAATAATCAAAGAATTAGATGTGACTCATGTGTCTTATTATGATTTAATTATCGAAGATAAAACCGTTTTAAAATATGATTTAGATCACAAGAAAATATCTCTTCCAACTGAAGATGAATCGGTTAAAATGAGAGATTATATTAACGATAAATTAGATGAACTAGGTTATAAGAGATATGAAATATCTAACTACGCAAAATCAGGTTTTGAATCTATTCACAATATGTCATATTGGACTTTAGAAGACTATCTTGGACTAGGTTTAAATGCCCATTCTAAAGTAGGAAATAAGAGGTTCTTTAATACAAATAGTCTAAAAACGTATGCTTTATTTAACTCAAAAGCTGAGTATGAAGCCGAAAGAGAAATAGAAGAATGCGACCTCAAAGTCGAATATAATATCCTTGGACTTAGAACTATAAAAGGTGTATCATTAAATATATACAAAGTATTATTTAAAAATGATTTATTAGTTGATTATCCGTTTGTTCAAGATTTCATCAATAATGGTCTTCTTGAAATAGATGGAGATTATTTAAGACTCACAAAGAAAGGACTAGATTTAGGAAATATAGTATTCAGTAAATTCTTATGAAATTAGAACCGCTTTTAAAAGAATATCGTTTAGTTTTAAAACTTAATAAAAACTTAAGTAAAAATACTATAAGTGCCTATGAAAGAGATATACTTGATTATCTTAATTTTATTAAGGAAAACTATAACTGTATAGATTCAAGAGATTTAAAAAGCGATTATTTAAAGAAGTATTTGAATCATCTATATAGACTTGATACTAAGAAATCTAGTGAAAAAAGAAAGTTATCTGCGATCAATTCTTTCTATACATACCTTCTTAAAGAAGGTCGTATTGAAAATGACCAAGTAGCTAAAGTAGCTGGACCTAAACTTGATAAGAGAGTTCCTGTCGTATTATCTCATGAAGAGATTGATAGATTACTCTTAGC
>JAEEGK010031319.1_pt1 | contig 10491 bp, 6 predicted proteins | sample 8958771 | NCBI WGS metagenome assembly JAEEGK01 (sample SAMN16246547, study PRJNA631951) | gut metagenome | biome: gut microbiome; feature: rumen; material: SC-attached | host: Bos | place: Iran: Karaj | collected 2018-10 | reverse complement strand
GCATAGTCATAACGGAAGACGGCTATATAGCGACTAACAACCACGTTGTAGAAGACGCGACGCAGATAAAAGTAACGCTGAGAAACGGTCAGACGTACGAAGCGACGCTCGTCGGCACGGATGCGACGGCGGACCTCGCGGTAGTAAAGATAAAGGCAAAAGGACTTAAACCCGCCACCTTCGGCGATTCGTCAAAGCTCGTCGTAGCGGAAACGGTAATCGCGATAGGCAACCCGCTCGGCGAACTCGGCGGCACGGTAACGCAGGGCATAATCTCCGCACTTGAAAGAACGATAACGATAGAAAATCAGGAAATGACGCTTCTGCAGACGACGGCGGCTATCAACCCCGGCAACTCCGGCGGCGGTCTGTTCAACCTCGCGGGCGAATGCGTAGGCATAGTGAACGCGAAATCATCCGGCAGCGGTATTGAAGGACTTGCGTTCGCGATTCCGTCAAACACCGCCGTGCAGGTCATCCAGGATCTTATGCAGTACGGCTACGTACGCGGCAGAGTGATGCTCGGCATAACGATGCTTGAAGTGACCGACCAGTACACCTTATACAGATACAATCTTAAAGAATACGGCGTTTATATAAGCAAGGTAACAGCCGGTTCCGACGCGGAAAAAGCGGGACTTAAATCGGCGGACAGACTTGTAAGCATAGACGGAACGGAAGTGGATTCCTCCGCGACCGCAAGAAAACTGATACAGGCGCACAAAGTCGGAGACAAGGTAACGATAATAGTGTCAAGAGACGGCAACCCGGTAACGTTTGAGATAACGCTTACCGAATATATACCGAACAATACAACGCTTTCATAACGTTTGCAAATCAACCTAATAATAAAAGGGGCTGGCGCATTAAGCGTGAGCCCCTTTAATGTCCCATAAGGGACAATTCACGTCCGTCAGGACAATTCATGCCTTAGGGGTTCCCCGATGCGAATTGATGAGCTTTGGGGGTTCCCGTAGGGCAATTCATGTGTCGAAAGACACAATTCATGCGCCGTTTTGCGGCGCCATTCATAGCTGACTACGGATTTTTTCGTCTGAATGAATTGGCTGCGCCATGAATTGATGCTTGCGCATCATGAATTGACGGCAATGCCGTCATGAATTGAATTGCACCAAGGCGCAATTCATTAAGGCTGCCGCATTTGCGACAGCCCCTTTTCATAACTTCAGTTTTCTTCTTGTTCCGTCTGCGGCGTATCCGTCTGCGGTATATCCGTCTGCGGTATATCCGTCTGCGGCTCATCCGTCTGCGGCTCATCCGTCTGCGGTACATCCGGCTGCGGCACATCCGTCTGCATCGTATCCGTCTGCGGTGCTTCCGGCTCGGGTGCGGGTCCGCCGCATGTTGCGGCTTTTAGCGCCGCTAATTTGTTTTTGCGGCGTTTTCTGTCGCGCCTTACGTCCATTACTATGCCGGCCGTGACAACGCCAATGCCGATTATCGCAAGCAATCCGCCGATCTTGAATCCGCGCGGCACGAACGAAAGCTCGATGGTATGCTCGCCCTCCGGCACTTCAAACGCGAGAAGCGCTCCGAAGACTTTGTTGTTCGCCTTGTATTTTTTATCCGTGCCCGTATCGTCGTTCAGCGTTATTTTCTTTCCGTCCACTTTTACGGTCCAGCCCTTGTCAAACGGTATGGACGTATACATTATAGTATCGCCTTTCGCCATATTGACTTTTGCTTTGATCTTCGTGTCGGAGAAATACGTTATTTCGGGCAGGCTTGCGCTCAGATCATTGTATGCTTCGTCAAACGCTTTCTGGTTGAGGCAGTAAATATAGCTGCAGTTCTTGCGGATATAAAGGTTGCCCTTTGAATCCTTCATAACGAGCTCGACCGTTATATCGGTGCCCTTATTGAATTTGCCGAGATAATACATACCCTGCGTATACGTTCCGAAATACGTAAACGATTTCACGGTCGTCATCGATCCGTCGTCCTTGTGCTTCTTTACCCTGACGGTGATCTCGCGCGGGTAATCGGAAGGCAGGTAGAAATATACTTCCCCGGTCTTCGTCATCGTGAAATCCATAGTGAGCGTCGGATCTTTTACGTCGCCCTTCGTCCACTTTCTGTGCTGGCCTGACGAGCCTATCGCGACGCCGTCGGGCGATTTTATGTTGTTTTCACCGGTGACGAGCGGTTCGAATATCGTTACGTCGCGGCCGATCATGGCGGATACCATTGAATTGAGCACGTCCGGCGCGGCGTATTCATTTTCTATATTATACTTTAATATATCCGCCGAAACGCCGAACATAACGGGCAGCGCGTAGTCGTTTTTGAACGCGTAGAGCATGCTGTCGCTCTCGTTGTAATCCTCGTCCGTCACGTCGCTGTCAAGCGTGGTGGGGTCTATTTCCGAAAGATATTCTTTATATGCCGACGGCAGCCCGGTCTTTTTGTTGTTAAGTACGTATTTTATGCCTATAAGCGAGTCGTTTACCACGTTGCCCTCGGAATATCTTGAATAGTGAGATCTTGATGAGTAACCCATTTTGCCGAGCAGCTTTATGACCGCGGCGTTCATCGTTGAGGTGGAGTTCGATATACCTTTAATACGCAGCGCCATATTGTCGTTTACTTTACGCTGCACAAGTTTTTCCATACGGTAAAGCGAATCGTCGCTTTCCTGGACGGACCGCGTTATACCGGACCATCTGTACGTAAACGAAAGGTAGCTTTCTCTGGTGGAATACGTAACGTCCTCGTGCTGTCTGAAAACGCAGTATATACTGTTTATCAGAAGCTCAAAGCACACGACGCCCAAAATTACCGCCGTTCCGCCTTTTTTCTTGTGAGCCGCCAGCCACAGCACCGCGATCGTTATGCCGAGCATGGCCATGGAGAACCATATAGTCATCAGGTTGTCAAGGAAAACGAATTCCTTGTCGTTTGAATGCGTTACCGAGAAATACGAATCCGGCATCGCCTGCATTATGACGATCAGAAGTCCTATAACCGCTCCGCAGCCGAGCACCGCGCGGTAAAGCTTTGCGTCAAGCGCCCGGAACGCCTCGTACGCGAAGACTATTACAAGGAAACAGAACATATAACTGTATCTGTAATTGAGCCACTGCGGTCTCTGCAGACCGTGCCAGAACATATCCACCGTCGTCGCCGTGAAGGAGAAGATCATAAGGGAAAGTATAACGCCGCTCATTACCTTCTCTCTCGGGCGGATGTTCTTAGATACGAAATAAACGGGCAGAAGTATAAAGCATATAAGCCCGCAGTAAACGTTCGGCAAGCCGGACGGACGCACGGTGTCGTACGAGTTGGGCAGCATTTTCGCAAACAGGAGGAAGTAGTCGAACTTGGATTCAAACGTATAAGACGGGTTCGTGAACGTGCTCTTTCCCATTTGCAGAGAGAAATACGTGGGGATGATGATAACGGAGGCTATCATCGCGGCTATCAGAGTATATATCAGCCATTTGTAAAATGCCGTAAAGAATCTGCTGAAATCCTTTGCGGGATATTTGCTTAAATAATAGTAGAAGAAATACAAGGTGACGAATATCGCCGTCATCCAGCCTATATAGAAGTTTGATATGAAGCACAGCGCAAGCGTTATGCAGTAAAGATGCGGCCTGCCGCGCTTTACTATTTTTTCAAGACCGAGTAAGATTATGGGAAGATAGATCAGCGAATCCATCCACATCGTGTTGCTCGCGTATATCACCGCGTAGCTCGTCAGCGCGTAGCACGTTGAGAATATGACGACGTTAAGAGGCTTTGACGGACGGCTGTTGTGCAGATACAGCGCAAAAGTAAGTCCGCAGGAACCGACTTTGAGCAGCGTCATCCAGAGGATGAATTCCGTTATTCCGTTTTCCGGGAAGAAAACGGACAAAAGCGCGAACGGAGACGCTACGTAGTAAGCGTAAATGCCGGAGAATTCTCCGCCAAGCTGCCTGAACCACGTGTAGAACGGACTTCCGTTGCCCTGGAAAATGTCGCGCATCGCCTCAAAAAAGTACATATACTGACCGTTTAGGTCAAGTACGAGTATGGATTTCTGAGTTATCGGATACGCGCCTTTTATCATAAACACGATCCACATTATTACGAGCGGCAGGAAAAACGCTCCTATGAGATAGAAGTTTTTCCCGTTCACAAACTTGTATATCGCCCGTGTTAGTGTCGTTTTCCCTTTTTCAATACTCAGTTTTGGTGCCGTCATGATTTTGTATCCTCTTTGATCATATCTAAAATATTTATCATCTCCGCCGCGGATACGGCGGTATTCATCTTTTTCCGCAAAGACGCCGAGCCCGGCATCCCTTTTGTATACCAGCTCATGTGCTTTCTGCCCTCGCACACGCCGGTGCGCTCGCCTTTGAGCTTTACCAAAAGCATAAGATGCTCTTTTGCGGCGTCAAGCTTCTCTTCCGCCATAGGCTCAGCGTAAGGTCTCCCTTCAAGCTCTGCGCGTATCCGCTCGAACACGAACGGGTCGCCGAGCGCCGCTCTGCCTATCATAAGCGCGTCCGCGTCGGTCAACTCAAGCATCCGCCGTGCGGACGGTCCGTCCGTTATATCGCCGTTTGCGATAATCGGTATGCTCACCGCCGCTTTCGCTTTCGCTATGCTTTCAATATCCATGGTGCCCGGCAGATACATATCCTCCCGCGTCCTGCCGTGTATACAGACGGCGGAAGCGCCGGATTCCTGCACCACCCGACACAGCTCGTCACAGTTTTTATGCTGCCTGTCCCAGCCGGCCCGCATCTTTACCGTCACGGGCACGGGCGATACTTTGACGGCCGCTTCAACTATTTTTCCCGCAAGCACCGGGTCGCGCATGAGCGCTGAGCCGTCGCCGTTTGAGACGACTTTTTTTACCGGGCAGCCCATATTTATATCAAACGCCCGAGGTTTTACCTTCGCACGTCCGTATAAGACCGTCACCGCGTTTGCTATCATCTCCGGCTCGTGGCCGAATATCTGCACCGCGCAGTCCTCTTCACCGCCGTCAGTCTCCGCCAGGACAAACGTCTTTTTGTCCTTGTACCAGACCGCGGCGGCGGATACCATTTCGGTCGTGCAGCCGTCCGATCCGTGTATGCGGCACATATACCGCATCGCGCTGTCGGCAGCGCCCGCCATCGGCGCTAAAAACAATTTGATACCGTTCATTTTCATATACCTATACAATTTACATTCTACATCGCATTTATTAAATGAAAATTACAATATATTAAATTTATTTCACGACCGTCTCTGTTTTTCTTTTGCGTGTAAAAATAAAGGAAATTTAAATAAATAAGATTGACACAGCGGCAAATATATGATAAAATGATACGCGGTAAAACATCGAATCTATAAAGAAAGGAAGCAATACGATATGGCTGATACCGTAAAATGTCCGGTTTGCGGCGCTGATATTGAGGCGGGCTCGAAATTCTGCGAATTCTGCGGCTCGAATCTGCAGCAGCAACAGCAGCCGAAAAAGCCGGAGAGCGAAAGAACTGAGGAATACAAATGTCCCGCCTGCGGCTCCGCGCTCGTTTTCAATACCGAAAGCGGTAAACTGAAGTGCGGAAGCTGCGACAACGAATACGACGTGGGTACTATAAAACAGTACCAGAGCAACAATACGGAAGCGGAATTCCAGTGGGATAAAAAATATACGAACGCGTTAAACGAAACTTTGCCGGAGATGACGTCGTATATCTGTAAATCCTGCGGAGCCGAGATAATAACGGACGGAACGACCGCGGCGACGCACTGCCCGTTCTGCGACAACGAAGTCATAATAACGGAAAAGCTGACCGGCGCACTGAAGCCGAACGGCGTCATCCCGTTCAAGATAGACAAAAAAGGCATAAAAGAAAAAATAGAAGAATTCTGCCGCGGCAAAAAACTTTTGCCCAAAAACTTCTTTACAGATCAGAAGATAGACGCGATACAGGGCGTTTACGTCCCCGTATGGCTGTTTGACGGCAAGCTTGACGGCGTTGTATCGCTTGACGGTACGACGACTTCCAGCTACACGACAGGCAACTACAGATACACGGAAACGAGCCATTATCTCATAACGTGCGACGGCTCGATGGAGTTTACGCGCGTACCGGTGGACGGCTCCGAAAAAATGCCGGACGATCTGATGAACAGCATTGAACCGTTTGATTATTCACAGATAGTCCCGTTTGACGGCCAGTATCTTTCGGGATTTTTGGCGGACAGATACGACAAAGACCCGGACGCGAGCATACCGACGGCTTCACAGCGTATGATGAACAGCGCGGTGTCCGCTTTCCGCTCCGCGGTGTCGCATTATTCTTCCGTTTCCCTGCGCAACAACGGACTGTCGCTGAAAGATCCGTCCGTAAAATACGTGCTTTTGCCGGTTTACGTTTTCAACTGCGATTACAAGGGCGAAAAATACCGCTTTGCGATGAACGGACAGACCGGAAAACTTGTGGGCGAGCTGCCTATAGACAAGGGCAAGAAGGCGCGCGCCTTCTGGATCCCGTTCCTTATCGCCGCCGCCATAGTTTTCATTATTCTATGGTTCCTGACGAAATGAGGTGGCAGATATGAAGAAGATTATTTCGGTTATTTTCATCTCGCTTTTGCTTGTATCGCTCGCGGCTCCCGCGGCGCTCGCTTCAAATCTGCCGTCGTGGTATCCGGAGGACTGGAGTTCGTTTAACGATTTTCACGGCACGGATCTGCCGCGCGTCGTTGACGATGCGGACATATTCACACCCTCGGAGGAAGCACAGCTCACACAGCTGGTGAACGATCTGATAGCAAAACACAACGGCAAATACGACCTTGTCATATTCACGGACGTAAGCAATTACGGAATAGGCAGCGGCATGGAAGCAAGCGACGGCGTATACCCCGCGGACTTCTATCAGGCGCACGGCTACGGCAAGGGCGAAAACTATTCCGGCTCCGTTATATTCATCTGTATGGAACCGGGCAACCGCTACTGGTGGAGCGCGGCGAGAGGCGACAGCAGAAGTTACTTTACGTCTGAAAACGTAAACGCGCTTGACGACGGTATAGAGTCGTATATGGTGGACGGCGATTACGCCTCGGCTATGTATAGATACATAGAACTTCTTGACGAAATATATACAAACGGCAAGATCACGCATAAACGCTCGGCGGGAGATTACCTGTTCTGCGGCGCCGCCGCGGCTATCGTAGGCCTTATCGCGGGCGCGATAAACAGTTCTTCTAAGGTCAGAAAAATGAAGAACGTCAATTTCGCCACGTATGCAAACGATTATATAGTACAAAACAGCTTCAATTTAAGAGGCGTGAACGAGATGTTCTTGTATAAGAACGTAACGAGAACGGTGATACAAACGTCAAGCGGAAGCAGCAGGAGCGGCGGCGGAAGCTCCTACAGCGGAGGCTACCACTCTTCCGGCGGAGGTTCCTTCTCCGGAGGCGGAAGACACTTCTAAAAAATCAAAACCCCGGCAAGACCGGGGTTTTTTTATGCCTTCAGCAAATGAAATCCGCTCTGTTTCGGAACGGATGAAATCGGCTTCGCCGATGAAATCACTGCGTGATGAAATCCGCCTTACGGCGGGTTGGATGTAGGGGCGACCATCGGTCGTCCGCTGCCCCCTCAATCTCATTTAGAGATTGTGGGACCGGGGTTCCCCGACGCGAACTGGAGAGCGTTGGGGGTTCCCGGGAGGGGTAAGAGGGGGTTTGGGGGGTGTGTCGAGGGGTTCCCCGTTGCGAACGAACGTGAGCAATGGGGGTTCACGAGAGGGGTGGGACCACCCAAATGCGCGTTAGCGCACAATTCGTCCCGTAGGGACACCTTGTTTATTCTTTATTCTTTATTCTTTCTTCTTTATTATTTAAAAACGGGCGACCAATGGTCGCCCCTACATTGATTTGTTTAATTAAAACGGGCGACCAATGGTCGCCCCTACAAGCAGGTCGTCGTGGCGCCGACCCCTGCCGAATTCTGAATTCTGAATTCTTAATTCGCGTCTGTCCGCCGATTTCTACACCATCGCGTTCCGCTTTGCGCGGCGGACTCGGTTGACGTGGCGCTCAAAATCGCCGTTGTTCAACAGCTCCGCTATAACGAGCTGCTCGAATACCGGCGCGGTGCAGGAATAAAACCCGAGCTTGTCGTCAAATTCCGGCATAAGTCTTTGCGGCAGGACCATATAGCCGAGGCGGAGCGACGGCGCGACCGTCATGGAAAACGTGTTTATGTATATAACGCGCCCGTCGTCGGAGAGCGAGAACACCGTGTCCTCGTTCTTGCGCGATACGGTCAGCTCCGAATCGTAATTATCCTCTATAATATACCCGTCCCGCGCCTTTACGAAAGACAGATATTCCAGCCGCTTTGACACGGGAGCTGTCACGCCGCTCGGATAACTGTGAAACGGCGTTATATGAAGCACGGAAGCTGACGAGTGCGAAAGAGCTTCCGTCGTTATGCCGTCGTCGTGAAGCGGCAAAAGCTCGTATCTTACGCCGTTTGCGCCGTACACGCGGCGTATTTTTTCGTACGACGGATCCTCAAGCCCGTACACGCGCTCCTCGCCTAAAAGCTGCGCGGAAAGGCCGTATATATACTCCGCCCCGGCGCCGATGATCACCTGCTCCGCGGACACTTTTATACCGTTGCTCCGCGCAAGATACGCGCAGACCGCCTCGCGCAGCTGCACGCAGCCTTTGTTCGGCGATTTTACGAGCAGCTCCTCACCGTAATCGAGTATGACGCGGCGCATGGTCTTTGCAAGCACGGAAAACGGGAAATCCCCCGCGTCTTTATGCTGCGGCAGCTTCGCAGACACAGCCGGTTTTCGCGGAGCGTCTTTATATATAAAATCCGATTCTTTATATATCACGTAATATCCGCTGCGCTGCCGCGATTCCGCGTAACCCTCGTCGCACAAAATGGCGTAGGCGTGCTCCGCGGTTATGACGGATACGCCTGTTTCCGCGCACAGAATCCGCTTTGACGGCAGCTTTTCCCCGTATTTCAAAACCTTGTTCGTTATATCCGCTTTTATCTGCAGATAAAGCTGCATATACGCCGGGGTTTTTAAACTTTTATCGATTTTGTATTTCATCTGGTTATATAAAAAACTCCTTAACTGAACATTTTATATTATCAAATTCATTGTATAATACTTTCAAACGTTTGTCAAGGGGTAAAATAATATGAATTACAAAAGAGTTTTGACTATACAGGACATTTCGTGCTTCGGGCAGTGCTCGCTGACCGTCGCTCTGCCGATACTTTCCGCCGCCGGACTTGAGACGGTAATACTCCCGTCCGCGGTGCTGTCAACGCACACAGGCGGCTTTACCGGCTTCACCGTGCGCGATCTGACGGACGACATCCCGGGCATAGCGGCGCACTGGAAAAAGGAAAATATCAGCTTTGACGCGATATATACCGGTTATCTCGGCAGCATACAGCAGATAAATCAGGTAAAAGACATAATAAAAACGCTGTCAAAGCCCGGCGCGGTCAGCATCGTGGACCCGGCTATGGCAGACAACGGAAAATTATACGGCGCGTTCAACGATGAATACGTGGAAGAGATGAAAACGCTCGTTTATTCGTCCGATATAACGCTGCCGAACATAACCGAGGCCGCGTTCCTGACCGGTATAGAATATAAAGAAAAATACGATAAAGCGTATATAGACCGCATATTTGCCGCAATGGCAGATAACGGCGCGAAGACCGTGGTGCTTACCGGCGTGAGCTATACGGAAAAAACGACCGGCGTCGCCGTGTATGAAAACGGCGAATATTCGTATTACGAGCATAAAAAACTGCCCGTTTCCAGTCACGGTACGGGCGACGTTTACGCGTCCGCGTTCACCGGCGCATACCTGCAGGGCAAGTCGATATTCGACGCCGCCGCGATAGCCGCGGATTACACGGTAAAATGTATAGAGAACACCGCCGGCGACGAATCCCACCGCTACGGCGTAAAATTCGAGCCGGTGCTCGGGTATCTCATAGACAGGTTAAAATGATCCGATCCGGATCGTAGGGCGGGGGCTTGCTCCCGCCTTTTTTTTGCCGCGCGCGGGGGGTCCCTCCGTCCACCACCCGCGCCCCCTCAGAAAACTCTGAGGGAGGGGTAAGAGGGGGTTTGGGGGGTGTTGAGGGGTGGGCGACCCACCATTTCCGTCCCGTAGGGACACCTTATTTATTCTTTATTCTTTCTTATTTCTTCTTTATTATTTAAAAACGGGCGACCAATGGTCGCCCCTACTGTCTGAATTCTGAATTCTGAATTTTTAATTCTTAATTAAATTCCTCTCTATCCACTTTCCCGCTCCCTGAAGCGGCGTGCCTTGCGGCGGCACGTAATTCGTTATACCGTTCGATTTGAGGGCGTTAAGTATATACGGCAGCATAAGCGATTTTTGCCGCTTCACGTCGTGCGTTATCACGCCGCCGGCAAACGTATACGGCGTTGACCTGTCAAGTTTATATTTCCT
>JAEEGK010031312.1_pt1 | contig 10492 bp, 2 predicted proteins | sample 8958771 | NCBI WGS metagenome assembly JAEEGK01 (sample SAMN16246547, study PRJNA631951) | gut metagenome | biome: gut microbiome; feature: rumen; material: SC-attached | host: Bos | place: Iran: Karaj | collected 2018-10 | reverse complement strand
TATTTTTTATTTTTTTATCATTTTCATTATTTCCTTTTCTTTCACTATTTAAATTTTTACCTTTTGAATATGAATTACCATGATTAGTACTATTATTAGTTTTTTCAGTAAAAGATCCTTTAACACTATTACTTTTATTATGATTAAAATCACCATTATCATTATTTTTATTTAATATCATATTTTCTTTAATAGAATCAAAAACTTCAAGAGCACTTACCATATTATTTCTCAAATTATCATTTTCTCTATTATAAGTAAAATCAACAAAGCACATATCTTTCTTTTGAAATTTACCATTATTATCATTAATAGGATAAAAAGGTTCTTTTTCTTCAAATTCATCAAAATATCTTGTATCATAATCATTTTGTAATTCAGGAATAAAAGGAGGTTCAAAATATTCTTTTAAATGTTCCCAATCAACACCTTTAAAAAAAGGATGATTTTTAACTTCTTCAGCACCATGATAACCTAATCTCTTATCTTCACTAGTAATTAATTTTTTTAATATATCAACAGCTTCATTAGAAATATTTGCTTCTTCTGGAATATTTAATGTTGTTTTCCAATTTAAAATTTTTCTACAAGTTTCACTTGAAGAATTAGAAAAAAAAGGAGGATAACCAATCATCATTTCAAACATTATAACACCAAGTGACCACCAATCAACTTCTGGTCCATAACCTTTTTGATTAAAAACTTCTGGTGCAATATAATCAGGTGTTCCTACAGTAGAAAAAGCATAAGCTCTTCTTTTTTTATTTATTGTTTTAAATAAACTAAATTGATTTGAATATGATAATTTTTGAGTATCAATATTCTCATTATTATTATTATTATTTAAATTAATATTATTATTTTTATTATTATTATTATTAATATTTCTATTATCTTCATATAAAGGATATTCTATTTTTTTAGATAAACCAAAATCACTTAATTTAATATGACCATCTTTTCCAATTAAAACATTATCTGGTTTTAAATCTCTATGAATACAATTTAATTTATGAACACTTTCAATTGCTAATACTAATTCAGCTGCATAGAATTTAGCATCTAATTCAGGTAAAATATCTCTTATCATTAATAAACTCATTAAATCACCTCCTGGTAAAAATTCCATTCCTAAATATAAATATTTATTATCTTGAAATGAAAATTTTAAATCTACTATCCAAGGATTTTTTGCTTCACTTAAAACATCTCTTTCTGCTCTTACGTGAAGTACTTGATTTTTTTTATGCATTTCATCTTTTTTCATTTTTTTAATTGCTATTATATCATTTGTTGGAATGTATCTACATACTCTTACTTCACCAAATGCACCTTGACCTATTATTTTTAAAGGTTCAAAATCAAATATTGATATTTTTTGCCTTTTTTTACGTAAATTTTCTCCTTCTTTATGTAATATTTCTTCTTTTATTTTGTTTGCTTCTTCTTCTGGTAAATTTAAATCTTGCATTTTTGACATTATTTCTTCCCAGTCTATTTTAAAATTTTTTTTTTATAAAAGTTTTTTTATGTTAATTTATTTTTTTATTTTACCTTTTTTTTTTTCCGTTTCTTCTTCTTTTTTTAAACGGTATTTTTTTTCAATATATTCTTTTGCAATTTTTACTCTTTCATATGTTATCATTGATATTTTTTTTTCTCTATTTTTTTGTGGTTAAAATTTAATTTTTTACTTTAAAGCTTCTTCTAATGATGTAAATGGGATTATTTCTATCATTTTTATTATTTATATATTAATTATTTTAAATTTTGAAAATTTAATATATGAAATTATTTATATTTTTTATTATATAATATAAGAAATATTTAAATTATATATGCTAATTATTTACTCAAATGGACATAAGTTTAAAAAGAAAAATTGATAATGCATTATTATTTACTAATTATGTCCCAAAAAATAAAATTTTATATGGAGTTATTTTATTTTTAAAAATAATACCTTTATTTGTAATAACACATGATTGGAATATTTCTTCTAAAAAAGGAATTTCATTTTGGATAAGAAAAGCTACTTTATCTGAATTTTTATCAACATCTTCATTATATTATTTTTATATAGGTATAATAATAATACTTTTTTTTGTTTTTATCTATATTCATGTTATACAAATAATATTATATTTTCATAAAATTAAACTTATTTATACAAAAATTTATGGTTTTTTAATATTTCATATTATATATGGTTTAAATCAATATATATATTCCATATTTATGGAAATTTTATTTAATAATAAAAAAAAAGATTTACCCAAATTCTTATTTTATACTCTTTCAGTAATAATTGCATTATTAGTTATTTCTTTTACTTATCTTAATGTATTATTATCAACTCTTGTAATTAATGAACCAACTTTTTTAAAAAATGAATCTTTTCTTATTAATCCTTTAAATCAAATTGAATTTAAAACTGCTTTATTATCATTTTTTCAATGTATTATTCAATTAGAATTTCATTTATCATTTAAAAATATGATGTTAATTAAAAATATAGTAAGAGGATTATTTATTTTATATTATCTTAAAGAAATGTTTACTTTTAATGGATATTATTGTAGATTTTATGTTGAATATTTTCAAAGATTTTATACTTCACTTTGTTTCATTTCATGTGTGATTGAATGGTTTTTTTTTTATGATTATAAAAATAAATTAATGATTTTACAAAGAGATTTTGGAATTATTGTTTTAAAATTAATTATTGAAATTAATTTAAGTGTCGCTATTTGTTCTATTTATTTTTATTTTGATAATAGAATATTAAAAAGAAAAATATTAAAATTTAATTCTAAAAATATAAAAAGTTTTGATTATAATCTCATTAAATTTTTTAATATGTTATATTATAAAGATAGACAACATTTATTGAAAAAAATATTAAGGAAATTAAATCAAATTTTAGAAAAGTCAATTCATAATCCTAAATGTAAAGATCTTAATTGTTATTATTGTTATGAATATTCATTTTATGAATTTAATTTTCAAATGGATAATTTTTTTTCTAAAATAAATATAAATAAATCAAATTTTTCTTTAGAAAAAGAATTTCCTTTATTATATAAATATTTATATAATGAAATATCTGCTTTTTATGATAATTTTTCATATGGAAAAAAAAGTCAAATTATTCCTAAAATATTTATAGTAATATCATTTTTTTTATTATTTGAAAAAAATTATATGAAATGTTTATATATAATAGAAAAAATAAATTCATCTGAACAAGAAAAAAAAAATACTTTATATACATTACAAAATGGAATGTTAATAAATAAAATATTAGATTTATCTAAATTAAAAGGTAATGGACATAAAAAAATATCTTTATTTAATTCAAATAATGAGAATGTAGATAAAATATTAAAAGCAGAACAATTAATAAAAATATCATTAAATACAATTAAAACTATAATGAATAATTTTAATAATGATATAGTTGAATTTTCATCATTTTCTAAAATGATTACAAATTTTAATAAAGAATATAAAATAATAAGTAAAAAAATAAATCATTTATTTGGTGATACTAAATGTAATATACCTTATTCAAAACAAAAATTTTCTATTTATTTTAATTATATTTATGGTGAAATACCTAAAAATTTAATTTTATGTTTTGATAAATTTTTTTCTCTTCAAAATTCTTCATTAATTGAAATAATAATGAAAAATACATATTTATTATTATTTACAGTTAATTTTACAATTAAAGATATTAATTTACAAGTTAAATATGCAAGTGAAGATTTAATTAATAAATTAAGATATACAACAAATGAATTTAGAAATTTAGATATTAATAAATTATTTGCTAAAACATTTTATAAATCATATAAATATACAATATCAAGTTTTTTAAAAAATGGAAATGAATTATTAAGTTTAAATAATTTTTGTTTATTAGATAAAGATAAATATGTAGTATTATTTGATGTAGAAGGTACTTCATTATATACTATAGATGGAATAATATTATTTTTAAGATTAAAAGATACTAAAGAACAAAAATTAATTAAAGATTCTAAAATAAATAAAAAAGGTAAAAATAATAATAAAAATATTAAAAATTTTTGTGGTAGTTGTTTTTTATTTACTAATAGTAGTGGAAGAATAGTATCTTTAAGTAGAGGATTTGAAGATTTTTTTTATTTAAAATATGAAGTATTAAAACAAAATAATTTAAATGTTAAAGATATATTTAAAATAAGTAAATTAGAAAAACAAGGATATTATGAAGGTAATTTATTTGATGTTTATGATAATATTATTGAAGTATTTACTGATAAAATAGGATTAATAGGTGAAGATGAGTTTTCTAAATCAATTATTCAAATACAAGATGTTAAATCAAATCTTTTATTATCAAATACAGATTTTATGGTAAATGTAAATTATGAAATGAGGGAAATGAAAAGGGAAGAAAAAAAAATTAAAATATATTATTTATTTTTTATTGATGTATCAATTAAAGAAAGCAGACCAAATTTAGTACCTGTTATTAATTCTTGTTTTTCAGATGTAAAAAAAGAAGAAAAAACACCAGATTTATCTTCATATAGTGAAAATGTAAATGCCCCAAGAACAGTAATAGATAAAATAATTCATACATCAATGAAACAAAAAATATTATATTCAAATAAATTATCATATTATATATTAAAAAAATTTTTTAAAATCAAAATCGAAATTCCAAAAAGACAATTTTTAGATGAAGAAATGAATGAACTTTTAGAAGAAGAAGAAATAAAAGTAAAAAAAAATCAAAATTATCAAAAATATAATATAAATCAAAGTAATATAAATGAAAAAAAAATAATAAATGAAATATCAAATGATAATATCATAAATCAAAAAGAAGAAAAACAAAATGATAAAAATGAAGATATAAAAAAATATATGGCAATAAATCAAAAAAATTCAAGTTTCTTAGGATATTTTGTAGTATCATTAGCAACAATAATTATAGTATTATATATACCTTTTTTAACAAAGAAATTAGATTCATTAACAAATAATAAAAATTATTTACTTAACAATTTAAATTATCATATGTCAATTTTAATATTAGATGATATAATTTTAAGGGTTTTATGGATGCAAATTCAAGGAAATAATCTTCAAGATGAATTAATTGATAAAGGATTTAATAATTCATTTTCAACACATTTATCATTTATTGAACATTATATGTATGATTACAATGCATTTTATATTCAAGTTAATCAATTTATTACTACTAAATTATTACAAAGTGATTTATCTTTTTTTGAAGCATCTCAAAATAATATGATTTATAAAATTCCTAGTAGAACAGGGAAAAAAATGGAAACTTATATATCATTTAAAAATTTGCATATTCCTATTTTATTACATCCTATTCAAGAAGTTGGTAAAATTGAAATTTATTATAATAATAGTGATTATTATTTTAATGAAAGTATGGTAAATCAAACTGATTATAGTTTTGAAGATTATTATTATGCTGCTTTAGGTTATATTGGAATTTTATTAAATTTTCAAACTGGATATAAATTTTATAATATTGAAACAATTAATCATTATAATCAAAAAATATTATTTAAAGAAGCAAATAATGAAAAACTTATAACAAATGTTATGTTAATTATTTTATCAATTTTTGCATCATATAATTTTTTTTGTTGGTATATTTTTTATTCTCAAACAACTCAATTATTTGCAAGATATTTAGTTGTACATACACAATTAAGATTTTTTAATAATTATTTAATGAGAAAAACAATAATAATTTATGAATATATAGATAATAATTCAAATAATGTTAAAGTACAAAAAGCAATTTCAGAAATAGAATTTGAAAATGAATTTGAACAAATATTAACAATAAAACACATTTGTTCAGGTCAAATAGAAAATTTTAAATTAATTAAAATTAGACCTTTATCAATAAAATATAATCCAACTCAATTTTTAACTCAATTTGAAGATATTGATAATAAAAATAAAGAAGAAAGTTCAAAAGAATTATATTTACATACAATTATTAAAAATTCAGATATAAAAAAAAAAAAATCAAATTTTCAAAAACAATTATCAATCCAACAAATAAATGTTTCAGTGAATCATAAATTAAGTCCAGCAGCATCAACTCAAAGAAAAAGTGGTTCAGTTTTTTCAAAAAATAATAATGAAGAGAAAGAAAATTCAAATAAATTATCTTTACCAAAAATAAAAGATAAACCAAAAGAAAGAAGTTCAAAAAGATTAACTCAAAGATCAAATGTTTCAAATTCTACTTTTCAAAGTAGTATTAATTTATTAAATCATCCAAATAATACAAAAAATGGTTTATTTCTTAATAATAATAAACCAAAAAATGAAATTGGACATAGATTATTATCAAAACCACTTTTATATATTGGATTATTTATTTTTTTAATTTTTTTAAGTATTATATTAATAACAGTTGGTTTAATTCATTATGAAATATCTTTATCTACAAGAAATACATTTAAAGACTCATCATCTACTTTAAATTCAATTTTTTCTGAATTAAAATATATAAAAGAACTTTTAATGAATTTTCAAACTACAATTTTATTAAATAAAGAATTTAATTTTGAATATAAAGGAAATAAATATTCAATTATATGTGATGAAATAAAAGATAATTTTTTACAAAATTCTACTCATGAAATTTTCTCAGAAACAAGTTTTTGTTTTCCTTTTGTTAAAAAAAAAGTCGATGATTTAACTCAAGGACAAGGGCCTTCAATTTTAAAAAGAATAATAAAATTTCAAAAAGAAATAGAAGGAAAAAAATTTTGTGAATTTTTCTCAAAAACATTATATGAAATAAAAGAATATAAAAAAATAAAAGACTTAAGAATAAGTAAAACAATAAATAAAGAACAAATAAAAGAACATTGTGATTTAATTGGAGGTGATTTTAATAAAGAAGGAATTTCAATTGCACTTACTGGAATTTTTACAACTTTAAATAATATGTATAATGATTTTAAAAGAAATAAAAATAGAACTGGAGAATATAATTTACAATTGTTAAATGATCCTAATTTATTAATATTTCAAGCGGAACATTTTTCTATTTTATCTAGGATACCTCTTTGTTATTATGTTTTAGGAAATCAAGATATTATTTCTACTTATTATTCTGTTATTGAAAATGAAACTATTTTTTTAATTATTGAAGTTACTTTAATGTCTTTAGGAATTATTGTTTATATTTATTTTGTTATTTTATATGGAAGAGAAATTTCTTCTGTTGATTTTTTTAATAAAAGTATATTACATATGATTCTTTTTAAATAATTATTATCTTTTTAATTATTCTATTTTTTATTTTAGTTTATTTTAAAAAAATATTATTTTAAATTTATATATTTAATTATTTGTATTATTATTAATTATTATACAATTTATTTTATTAAATTTTATTAAATAATTATATATAGAATCATTCAAATAAAATCATATGTAAAATACTTTGATCAAAAAATTCAACACCATAAATTTCATTTCTGTATTTAACTGAATTAATAAAATAAACAGAAATCATAAAAAGCGAAATTAAAAATTGAAGAGATAATAAAATAATTTCAATATTATTAGCATTTGAATGAATATATTCAATATCTCTATTCATAACAATATAATAACAAATAGGAATTTTAGTTAAAACATAATAACTTTCTAATTGAAACATAATAACTTGATCATTATTTAATAATAAATAATTTGATTCACTAGTTCTATTATCATTACTTTTAAATTCATTATATAAACTATTTAAAGTAGTATACATTCCATTAATTACAGTAGAATAACCTTTAGAATTTAATCCTTTCCCAATTAATTCACATTCTCTTTTTATTTTTTCATATTCAATATATCTATTTATTTTTAAATCACTTATTTTACTATCACCTAAATTATTAATTAAGAAATTAACATAATTTTTACAGAAATTTTCATCTTCAATTGATCTTTGAAAAGATATTAAATTTTTTATTCTTTTATCACTTGTTCCTATAATTAATTCATCTACTTTTGGTTTAAAATAAGGAAAACAAGTTGATAATTCTTGAAAAACTTCATGTTGAGTTATATTATTTTTATAAATATAATCTAAAGCTTGACATGAAAGAGAAAAAGAATTTGCTTCATATTCATATATTAAAGGTGTATTTTCTAAAATTGATAATTCATATATTATAAACATTTCAGATATAAATTTTATATTTGCAAAAACGCTTCTAAAAGTATTTATTATTATATTAAATGAATTAATTAAATTCATTGAAACTTTAAAATATAAAAATGCAATTAATAATAAAATAATTCCACAAATTAAAAGAGTTATAAATAAATTTAAATATAAAATTGGTTTTTTTAACATTTTATTTCCAATTTGACCATATTGATTATTTTGATCAAATAATCCTTGTTTAGAATTCATTAAACTTAAACTACTATTAAAAGTAGAATTTGTAATATTTGTTCTATTTGAAGTATTAAATGAAATTCTATGTGAAGTATTTTTATCTTTAAACATAATTTTTCTATCATGTGATTTTATTTCTTCAATTGCTTTAATATGTGTCATTACTGTACCTCTCTTTGTTACCATATTTTTACTTATATTTTTTATATTTTCATTTTGAATATTAAATGATGATGTTTTTCCTATTATTTTTGGTTTATTTAAAAGTGAACTTTTCTTTAAAATTGAAGAAATACCTTCTTTAGATTCTTGTATTATTGTTTTTTTATCAAAATCATTTATTTTAGGTATTTTTCCTTTATATTTTATTGTTAATGGTCTTATTTTTATTAAATCATATTGTTCAATTTGTGAAACTATAAACTTTATATTTGTTATTTGTTCTAAATCATTTTCAAATTCAATTTGTGATAATATATTTTGTATTTTTTGTTTTTTTTGATGATTATCAATGAAATCATATATTAAAACAGTTTTTTTAAAAAGATAATTATTAAAAAACCTTAATTGTATATATAATAAAAGATATTTTGCAAATAAAATTTTAGTATCTAAATAAAAAATTATAAAATATAATAAAGCATAAATTATAAAAAGAATGACAATAATTACTAAAATTAAAGTAATTTTTTTTTGAGAATTAATTCTTTTATCTAAAACCATTTTTCCAAAATAATTAGTAATTTCATTATTATAATATTTATATCCAGTTAAAAAATTAGATAAAAAGCCAATATAACTATAAGCACCATAATAATAAACATCATCATATAAACCAGAATTACTAATCATTCTTTCATTATAATAAATTTCAGAATCATTATATAAAATTTCAATTGGATCTAAATTATTAATTGGTGCTAATAAAATTGATAAATGAAAAGATTCCATTTGAAATAAATCTATACTTTTTTTTCCTGAACGTAGTGGATATCTAAAATTGAATTTTTTTTTATACATTTTATAAAAAAATGAATCAGAACTTAAAATTTTAGAACTATAAAATTGATAAAATTGAATATAAAAAGTATTATAATCATATTCTCTTTGACTTAAAATACTTCTATGATTTTCAAAAGAATTATTAAATATATTTTCTAAAGTTTCATTTTGTAAATGATTTCCTTGAAATTGCATTTGTAAAACTTTTAATAAAAGATCATTTAAAGTTATTCCTACCATTTCATAATTTAGATGAGTAGTAAAATATTGTTTTTGTTCTTTTAATCTTTTTATTTTATATACAAAAAATATTATAAATAATATATTAAAAATAAAAGATGCTAATATTTTTATTGTAAAATTTAATTTTGAATTTACTGTTTGTTGAATTAAATATTGTTTTATATCTTTTGGGTTATCTTTTGAATTAATTTCTATTAAATTTGTATTTGAAAAATCTAAATTTAAAAGATCTTTTTTTATTTTTGGAGGAATTGAATTTTTAGTATTTTCATTCTTTTTTGATTCTTTTATTAAACTACCAAATTCTTCATCTTTTATTTGTTTTTTTTGTTGTTCAAATTTTATTCCAAAATACCTTTTCAAAATATAAAATGCCAATTTATTAGCTAATAAAATCTTTTGTCTTGTGGATGTACTAATTATTTTTTCTATTTCATGTCTATGAATACTATTATTTGAATCAGTAACAATTGATGTATCAATTTTATCATTTTTAGAATCAAACTTTCCAGGATTATTTATTATTGTTAATAAATTATTATTTTCTTTAATTGATACATCAATAAAAAATAAATAATATATTTTAATTTTTTTTTCTTCCCTTTTCATTTCCCTCATTTCATAATTTACATTTATTAAAAAATCTGTGTTTGATAATAAAAGATTTGATTTAACATCTTGTATTTGAATAATTGATTTAGAAAACTCATCTTCACCTATTAATCCTATTTTATCAGTAAATACTTCAATAATATTGTCATAAACATCAAATAAATTACC
>JAEEGK010031310.1_pt1 | contig 10493 bp, 7 predicted proteins | sample 8958771 | NCBI WGS metagenome assembly JAEEGK01 (sample SAMN16246547, study PRJNA631951) | gut metagenome | biome: gut microbiome; feature: rumen; material: SC-attached | host: Bos | place: Iran: Karaj | collected 2018-10 | reverse complement strand
GCTACCTGCTCTCGAACTTCATCTCCAACTCGGCCACAGCGGCCCTGCTCATGCCCATTCTTGTGGTGGTGTGCTCGGCCATGGGCGACAAGCTTGATGCCATCGGCGGCACCTCGACAGTCCTTATCGGTGTGGCCATCGCCTCCTCGTCGGCCATGATACTCCCCATCTCCACGCCGCCAAACGCCTTGGCCTACGCCACTAACCTTGTTCAGCAGAAGGACATGGCCCGCATAGGCATCATCACGGGTATCATCTCCATGGTGCTCGGTTACGCTTTGCTTTATCTTCTCGGACTTATACACGTCATATAAATGAAATCCTCTATAGTCATCTACGAACATGAAAACCAGATGGGTAAGGCTTGTGCCAAGCACATCGCCTATCACCTGGGAGCGCAGATCACCTGCACGCATCATGTGCCGGAGGCCATTCTCAACAACGTTGACAACTTCATTCTATGCATCTCCACTTGGAAGCCAACGGGCGTGCGGGGACAATGGACGGAGATTCTGCAAAGCCTCGCCCGACATCGCCTGGACGGCAAGACCTTCGCCTTCTTCTTCTGCCACGACCCAGAGGCGGGAGCCTTCATATTCGATGGCCTCGACCAACTCTATGACCTGCTTCGACAGCAAGGGGCTAGGGTGATTGGCAGCACAAAGTGGTACGACCACGACGCTACCATCACCGACTGGATATGCTCAGTGTCGCCAAACTTCTGAGATCATACATACATAATAGATGTTGAATTGGCAAGGAAAGTGATGTACTCCCGTCACTTTTCTTGCCAATTCCGTTCTGATGTCGGAAAATATTTGTATCTTTGGCCTTGGCCGAAGATACTGGCATTCGGGGAAACAAAAAAAATGGGATTTTCTTTGTTTTTCGCTCACTTATTCGTATCTTTGCACCATCAAATAACTAAAACCCAAAATGATATGAAAAAATCCCTTTTACCCCTAGTCGCAGTCGCTACATTGATCGGCTGCAGCACTACTGACAAAGCTCCTGCCCTGAACACCATCGACCAGGAGGAAGTGATGAGTAAGATGTCACTCGAGGACAAGGCCCACTTCGTCATAGGCACTGGCATGCCCGGCTTCTCTGGCGACAATGCCGTCATCGGTGCCACCCGCAACCTTGTGCCTGGTGCCGCCGGCACTACCTTCCCGCTCGACTCCCTCGGCATCCCAGCCATCGTGCTGGCCGACGGTCCTGCCGGACTGCGCATCGATGCAACGCGCGAGGGCGACTCTGCCACCTACTACTGTACCCACTTTCCCATCGGCACGCTGCTCGCCTCTACATGGAACACACAGCTCATCGAGGAGGTTGGTCAGGCCATCGGTGAGGAGGTGAAGGAGTATGGTGCCGACGTGCTCTTGGCACCAGCCCTCAACATCATGCGTAACCCGCTCTGCGGACGCAACTTCGAGTACTATTCCGAAGATCCCGTGGTGGCAGGAAAGACCGCTGCCGCCTATATCACTGGCGTTCAGAAGAACGACGTGGGTACGAGCATCAAGCACTTCGCTGCCAACAATCAGGAGACCAACCGCATGAACAACGATGCCCGCATGTCGCAGCGTGCCCTTCGCGAGATCTATCTCAAGGGATTTGAGATTGCCGTCAAGGAGAGCAAGCCCTGGACGGTGATGACATCATATAACTATATCAACGGCATCTATACTTCCGAGAGCAAGGACCTCGTCGAGACTATCCTCCGCGATGAGTGGGGCTATGAGGGAACAGTGATGACCGACTGGTTTGGCGGCAAGGATGGTGCGCGTCAGATGTGGGCCGGCAACGACATGCTGCAACCTGGCAAGGTGGAGCAGTACGACTCGATCGTGGCTGGCGTGAAGAGCGGCAAGCTTGCCGAGGCTGACCTCGACCGCAGCGTCCGGCGCATCCTCAACCTCGTGGAGAAGAGTCCGCGCTATCAGGGCTACCAGTACTCCAACAAGCCCGACCTCAAGGCACACGCTGCCGTTACGCGTCAGTCGGCTGCCGAGGGCATGGTGCTCATGAAGAACAACGGCGTGCTGCCATTCAACGCTCAAGCCATCAAGAATGTCGCCCTCTACGGCATCACTTCCTATGACTTCATCGCCGGCGGTACGGGCTCTGGCAATGTGAACCACGCCTACGTCGTCTCACTGCTCGACGGCATGAAGAACGGAGGCTACACCGTGACGGAAGAGCTTAGGACCGCCTACGAGACATACATCGCAGATGTCAAGAAGAAGGCTGCTGACGACCTGGCTGCCTTGGAAAAGAAAGATCCCAACGCTGCCATGCTAGCCCGTTTCCTGCCGCAGCCGCTGCCTGCCGAGAAAGTCTTCACCGCCGAAGAACTGACGAAGCAGGCCGAGGTCTCCGATGTCGCTGTCATCACCCTCGGACGCATCTCCGGAGAGTTCATCGACCGCAAGTCTTCCGACTTCAACCTCAGTAACTCTGAGCGTCAGCTCATCCAGCAGGTGTGCGACGTCTACCACAAGGCCAATAAGCAGGTGGTGGTGCTGCTCAACATCGGTGGCGTCATCGAGACGGCTTCGTGGAAGGAGCTGCCCGATGCCATCCTCTGCGCCTGGCAGGCTGGTCAGGAGGGTGGCAACAGCGTGGTCGACGTGCTCAGCGGCAAGCAGTCTCCGTCAGGTAAGTTCACCATGACGTGGCCTGTCAGCTTCACCGACGCCTACTCGTCACGTAACTTCCCCGTCGACATGGACGCTAAGATCGACCTGATGAATCAGGGCCAGAAGGGTGACGTGAAGAATGTGGACTTTACCACCTATGAGGAGGATATCTACGTGGGCTACCGTTACTTCGACTCGTTCGACGTGCCCGTGAGCTATCCCTTCGGCTTCGGTCTGAGCTACACCACCTTCGAGTACTCCGATGCCAAGATATCCGAGAAGGGTGATGACTACGAGGTAAGTGTAACGGTCAAGAACTCAGGTGATTTCGATGGAAAGGAAGTAGTGGAACTTTATGTCTCCGCTCCCGACAATAAGGCAGCCAACAAGCCCGTCAAGGAACTGAAGGCCTATGCCAAGACCAGGACCCTGAAGGCTGGCGAGAGCGAGACCGTGACACTCACCGTCCATGCCGCCGATCTGGCATCCTTCGACGAAGCTGCCTCTGCCTGGGTGGTAGCCGAGGGCGACTATCAGTTCCTCGTCGGCACCTCGTCTCAGGACATCAAGGCCACGCTCACTGCCAAGGCCAAGGCCCGCCAGACGAAGGTTCACAACGTCATGCAGCCCGAAGTGAAACTCAACCTGTTGAAGAGGTGACCTGAGTCACTCATTAATACTCCAAAAACTGATGACTACAAAACAACTATTGATTGCAACAATGATGACGCTCACGGCGATGATGCCGGTAAGCGCCCAGACATCGGAAGAGCCGATGTCAAAGGTAGTGGAACGCGGACTGCAGCGTGCCACGAGTCAGTCACTCGTCCTGGCCAACGCGCTGAAGGACAGGAATGATGCCCTGCCGCGAACGTTCGACAAAGGACGTTTGCAGACCATCCGCTTCGACCACTGGGTGTCGGGCTTCTTCCCCGGTGTGCTGTGGATGCTCTATGAGAACAGCAAGGATGAGCGGCTGCGTCAGTATGCCGAGCAGTTCACAGCCCGCGTGGAGCCAGCCAAGAAGATGACTAACACCCACGATCTGGGCTTCATGCTGTACTGCAGCTTTGGTCAGGGCTATCGGCTGACGGGCAACAAGCACTACCTCGACGTCATCGACGAGGGCACGCAGAGCCTGCTCACCCGCTGGAATGACAAGCTGGGCGTCATCAAGTCGTGGGATGGCAACAAGCAGTGGCAGTATCCCGTCATCATCGACAATATGATGAACCTCGAGATGCTCTGCTTCATGACCCGCGAGACGGGCGACATGCGCTACGAACGCATTGCCGAGCGGCATGCCAACACCACCATGAAGAACCACTTCCGCGATGACTTCTCCACCTTCCACGTCGTGAGCTACGACACCATCACAGGTCAGCCCCATGCCCGCAACACCCACCAGGGCTATGCCGACGGCAGCGCGTGGGCACGAGGCCAGGCCTGGGGACTTTACGGTTATACGATGATGTATCGCGAGACGTTGAACCCGAGGTATCTGCGTCAGGCACAGGAGATAGGCAAGTTCCTCATGCACCATCCCCGTCTGCCCAAGGACAAGGTGCCCTATTGGGACTATGACGCCCCCGGCACGGAGAAAGAGAATGGCAAGTGCCTCCGCGATGCCTCGGCAGCAGCCATCATGGCATCGGCTCTCATCGAGCTCAGTCAGCTCGACCCCACGGAGCTGGCGCCGCAGTGGCTCGCTCTCGCTCAGCAGCAGCTGCGCACGCTCTCATCGCCCACCTACTTGGCTGGCGAGGGTGAGCAGGGCGGATTCATCATCAAGCACGGCGTGGGACATCATCCTGCCGGTGCCGAGATCGACGTCCCGCTGACCTATGCCGACTATTACTATGTGGAAGCCCTGATGCGCATGAAGCATCTCCTTGCCCAGCCTACGGGCATGGACGACCGTCGGCTGTGGATTGAGCAGATGACCCGCATCGCTTCACCCGTCCTCGAGAATCTTGCCGCCGGTACGCTGAAGAAGAACATGCCCTTCGAGTCGCTTTCACGCGAGCCGCTGCGCAAGGAGGTGTCCTACCTCGAAGCCGTGGGACGCACCATCTGCGGCATTGCCCCCTGGCTAGAGCTGGGACCCGATGATACCGACGAAGGTAAACTGCGCGCTCACTACATCGACCTCGTCGTGCGGGGCCTGAAGAACGGAGTCAATCCCCAGTCGCCCGACCACCTGATGTTCGACCGCCGTCACACCCAGCCCCTCGTCGATGCCGCCTTCCTCGCTGAAGGCATCCTCCGTGCTCCTACGCAGATATGGGGACGCCTCGACCAGCAGACCAAGGACTGGCTCATAGGCGAATGGAAGACCTCGCGCGGCATCAAGCCCTACGAGTCCAACTGGCTCCTTTTCGCTTCCATCATCGAAGCTGCTCTGCTTGAGTTCACGGGCGAGTGCGACATGCAGCGCCTGATGTACGGTGTCAACCGTTTCCGCAACGAGTGGTACAAGGGTGATGCATGGTATGGCGACGGCCGCGACTTCCACCTCGACTACTACAACAGCCTGGTCATACATCCCATGTTCACGGAGACGCTGCAGCTGATGAAGAAGCACAACCTCGAGGGAGCCGACTTCCTGCCCACGCAGACCGAGCGTCATGGCCGCCTGGCTGCCGAGCTCGAACGAATGATCTCGCCTGAGGGCAGCTATCCCGTCACAGGTCGTTCCATCGTCTATCGCTTCGGGTCGTTCCATGCCCTGGCCGATGCCGCTCTGCTGCATATCCTGCCTGCCAACGTCAGTCCCGCCCAGGTGCGCTGTGCCCTCACCGCCGTCATCCGTCGCCAGCTGTCACAGCCCCGCACCTTCGATGCCGCCGGATGGCTGCGCATAGGCTACACAGGCAGTCAGATACGCATGTCCGAGGACTACATCAACACCGGCAGCCTCTACCTCTGCACCGCCGCCTTCCTGCCTCTGGGCCTTCCCGCCGACGATCCCTTCTGGTCGTCTCCCGCCCGTCCCTGGACGGCTCTCAAGGCCTGGAACGGTCAGGACGTAGGTGCCGATCATGCCATCAGGTGAAATCAAGAAATAAATGAACGCGAAAAGAAACTTACTTTTAGCAGTCGTCAGCATCGCTCTGATGATTACTGCCCATACGCAGGCGCAGACCAGCACCCGAGTGGCTCCTTGCGGCCCCGTGCCCAACGAGAACCAGCTGCGCTGGCAGGACATGGAGATGTATGCCTTCATCCACTACTCCATGAACACTTATACCGACGAGGAATGGGGCTTTGGCAACGAGGACCTGAAGCTCTTCAATCCCTCCGACCTCGACTGCCGGCAGTGGGCACGCGTCTGCAAACAGGCGGGCATGAAGGGCATCATCTTCACGGCCAAGCACCACTGCGGTTTCTGTATGTGGCCGAGTGCCTATACGGAGTACTCCGTGAAGAACACGCCGTGGAAGGACGGCAAGGGCGATGTGGTGCGCGAGCTGGCCGAAGCCTGCCGCGAAGAGGGCCTCGAGTTTGCCGTCTATCTCTCGCCCTGGGACAGGAACCACCCCGAGTATGGCAGGCCTGCATACGTCACCTACTTCCGCAATCAACTGCGCGAGCTGCTGACACAGTATGGCGAGATATTCGAGGTGTGGTTCGACGGAGCCAATGGTGGCGACGGATGGTATGGCGGTGCCAACGAGACGCGCAAGATCGACCGCACCACCTATTATGAATGGCCTGAGACCTACAGGATGATCCGCCAGTTGCAACCAAAGTGCCTCATCTGGAACGACGGCAGCGACCGGGGCGACCTGCGCTGGGTGGGCACTGAGGCCGGCAATGTGGGCGAGACCAACTGGAGCCTGCTCAACAAGGACGGCGAGGTGACATGGCCCATGCTGCACTACGGGCTGGAGAACGGCGACTCATGGGTGCCGGGCGAGACGAACACGAGCATACGTCCGGGATGGTTCTATCACGACGCGGAGAACGAACACGTCAAGAGCCTGTCGAAGCTGATGGAGACCTATTATAAATCGGTGGGCCGCAACTCCACGCTGCTGCTCAACTTCCCCGTTGCCCCCAACGGCCGCATCCATCCCAACGACAGCCTGCGAGGTATCGCCTTCAAGAAGATGATCGACGAGGTCTTCCGCCATAATCTGGCCGAGACAGCCACCATCACCACCGATAGTGTGTACGACGGTTCCGCCGTCGTCGTCACCACCATCGACTTCAAGCGCCCGACATCCATCAACCGCTTCCTTGCCGAAGAGGACATCCGCTATGGCCAGCGCGTCAGGAAGTTCTCGCTCGAAGCGCTGGTCGACGGACAATGGCTCCCGCTGAAGGATGAGCTCGTGGAGAACGGCGACGGACTGACCACCATCGGTCATCGCCGTATCATCTGCTTCCCCACGGTCAAGGCCACCAAGCTGCGTTTCACCGTCACCGATGCCAAGTGCGAGCCCATCATCAAGAAGCTCGGCGTCTACCTGGCTCCCGAACTCACCGCTGATATTCCCAACAGCGGCGAGAAGAAATCCTCGGGCCTGCACATCTTCTTCAGCAGTCCCCGCCAGATGATGATCGACTGGGACCAGGACCAGACCATCACCTCGTTCCGCTACCTGCCGCCGCAAGAGTCGCACGACGGCACCATCACTCACTACACCCTCTGGGGCTCCACCGACTGGAACCATTGGACCAAACTGGCCTCCGGTGAGTTCTCTAACATCGTGAACAATCCCATCTGGCAGACCGTCAAGCTCACCCCTACCAAGGTACGCATGCTCAAGCTAGATGCCGACCGCCTCGCCTCCGGCAATCGCATGGGCTACGGCGACATTGAAGTCATAACGGAATAGAAATGATGAAGCCGTTCAAGAGCCCCTCTTAAGCCGTTCAAGAGCCCCTTATGAGCCGTTCAAGAGAGGCTTTTGATCCGTTCAAGAGGGGCGGTTGCTGTGTTGACTGTTCCTCATCGCTGTTTTGTCGACACATAATAGTCGCTGAAGTCCTTGCATCCCGGGGGCAGCTGATGATGCTCTAGGCGGGGCAGCACCTGCTGCAGCTGTAGGAAGAGGCGCTCGCCGGGTGCGTCGCGGTCGGGGTACATGTGGAATGAGAGGCCGGGGCCCCCCTCCTGCTCCCCCGAGGGGGAGAGGTTTTTCAGGAGTTCCACATCCTTGGCCGACAGGAGGGTGGCCGACGGGATGGCGATGGCCTTGTGACCGGCCGAGAGCATCGCCCAGCAGTCGCTGCAGCCCTCGGTAATGTAGAGCGCATCGCCCGGCCGCAGACGGTTCAGGACAGGCAGGTTGTAGATGCTGCACTCGGCTCCTTGCGGGAACCGGAAGCGAGGCAGAGAGCCACGCACCAGGTTGCGGTTCTGAACGCCCACTAGCCGCCCTTCGCGGTCGTAGTAGGGTATCTGCAGCCAGCTCGTCCCCTGCCGGTCCTTCCACGAAGTCAGCCGACACCAAGCCACCACCCTCGGATCCAACCGTCGCTCGTCGAAGAGGAACTGCCGTGCCTCCGGAGAAAGCCAAGGATGCTCGAAGAAACGGGCATAGCGAGCCGCGTCGAAAGATGGCTGATGGCTGAGGACAGATGGCTGAGGTTCATACTCCGTCAAGATGATGTTGTTTTCATCGGCAAGCCAGCGGCAAGCATCAACGAAGTTCTTTCCCAGTACTTTCTGCACCAAGCTGATGTTATCGCCACTCCCACAACCGCTCCAGCACTTCCACATTCCCTTTTTGAAGGTCATCGAGGGTGTGTGGTCGTTGTGGAACGGACATAATGCCTTGTGCTGCTTAACCGTGAGTCCAAGGCGCTTCGCCACTCCCTCACAGGGGAGCGAGCGAAGCTTCTCAATGTCATGCCTTTCCATCAGCGTGTGCGGTTTCGGTAAGTCTCGGTCTTGGTATAAAGGTTCGTTTCAGCATTGAAGGTAATTAACTCGCGATGAACCCATACACGGAGCTGCCGCTTGGTTGCGCTACCTGTGGGCTTGCCCAGACTTTGGCGAAGCGCATCCAACTGCTGTTCGGTAAACGAGTCACCCTTGATGTCATCGAGCATGTTGGCAGGTGCGGCTTTCGAGGCATCAGTTGTACTTGTATCGCCGTCTTTCAGCATATCGCCCAGCACTTGATACTTACTCCACATATCGTGAAATACCAGCCACTCTACCACATCCCCCATCGAACGACTCCAGGTCATACCGTTGAGAGCCCACATGATGCAACCGGCTTTCCACGCAGCAATCAAACTTCTCTTACCCATATCCCATAGGCAGTCGTTGTCCGTGAGGTCACCCAGTTCAGCGATGTCGTTGGCAAGACGCTCGATGAGTTTATTCAGAGGCTTAATGACATAATGCCCCTTGCAGTTGTCGAGCCGTGCCAGATATTCGTCAAGTTGTTCGTAGAAATCCGTATTGAACTTGCCAATACGAGGTATCTTTCCGTCACGGTTGCCACGAGGCTTATAGGAAAAGACCATACGCCCCAGCGTTCCGTCATAGAGATTGTTTTTGAAGAACTGCCTTGCTCTGACAGGGGTCGTACTGACGGTAAGATTGGTTCTTAACAGGGCCGAGCCGGTGATGCCATCGACTGTAGCTCGAAGGGCATTATACACCTCGCGGTCCCACATCAGGCGCAGCATTTGAGTGACCTGCTTATGAGAGCCACAAAGATTGTCCAGCTGTTCAATCTCTTTCAAGTCGATGTAGGTGCTCAGTCCGCCATGCTCCTGACAAGCCATCTGTGCCTTCAGGTAGCCAGGCTTCGAGCAATCGGCAGGCAGGAATCTCAGCAGCGGAAACACCTCTTCGGGACGTTCTTTCGATTGCGATCGCTTCTTGTAGGTCTTTTGATACTGGAGATACTTCTTCAGCTCCTCCGCATCCTGTTCACGGAAGTCGCGATTGCATGCTTCTACAAGTAGTCCCAATTGCCCCTTGTTACCAGCACTATCGGCAATCAAAGCAGCCTGTTGGCCGCACATTTCGAACCATTGACCGCTAGGATACTGAAACTCAGCATTCGAGATCTTAGTGCCTAGTACAGGAGGCAACATCGGTAAGAGGGGTGCATGCATATCAAAACTAGTCTGCGAGAGCAGTAGTTTGAAACATTCTGTGCCCTTGCCAAGGCTTGGCATCGCGGGCGCTACGGGTTTTGTAATATCGTACTTCATTGATATTCTGCTTTTTAGATGAAAAATAATTAGTTGGGCGTTTCAGCGTTTCAGCGTTTCAGTGGGGGGGTAGTGGGGTTTCAAAAATTCTTTATTATTATATAACTTATTAATTATTAAATAGTTATAAGTATAAAAGAAGGAAACGCACCCCCTCTTAGTTTCTTGAAACGCTTGAAACGCTGAAACGCTTTTTGTCAATCCGAAGTGTTAATTCCCGTTTTTCTCTACAAGGCCAGACAAGGCTTTGATGAGTTCCTTGTACACTCCGGTGGCATACTCCTCGGCGCTATTGAGCGAGTGGCAGTCTTTCATGGCTCTGAGGTTTGGGCGGTAGCTGCCGTCGTCTCTGCGCGTGATGGTGATGTAGTGTCCCGAGAAGACGTGCGGATTGCGCTTGCAGCTGCATATCCGTAGCGTTTCGACAAAGTCGAAATGGTCGAGTCCGTTGCGTCGCAGCACGCCTGTGTATGGGCGGTTAAGCGTTAGCAGTACGGAGCTGAACAGGTGTGTCTTGAGCGTTACGCACAGGTTTACGTTACTTTTCATGTGTTGTTCCTCCTTTCTCCGCGCTTCTCTTTTGTGCCATGTGCCTGCGGAAGCCTGTGGCGAGGGGTGAGTTACCGTGGAGCATAAGTCTGACGACAGCTCCGACAGGGCGAG
>JAEEGK010031301.1_pt1 | contig 10495 bp, 12 predicted proteins | sample 8958771 | NCBI WGS metagenome assembly JAEEGK01 (sample SAMN16246547, study PRJNA631951) | gut metagenome | biome: gut microbiome; feature: rumen; material: SC-attached | host: Bos | place: Iran: Karaj | collected 2018-10 | reverse complement strand
AGACCACGGTGCAGATAAGGGCGCAATCCTCGGCTACAAGATTAAGGACGGCGACCGCGTTGTAATTATAGAAGATGTAACAACCAGCGGAAAATCTATAGAAGAAGTTTATCCGAAAATCAAGGCGCTGGAGACTGAACCTGGAGCAATCAAGATTGTAGGTGAGATTGTAAGCCTGAACCGCGAGGAGCGTGCTCCGGACAGCGATAAGGCTGCCCTCGATGTGATTACAGAAAAGTACGGCTTCCCGGCTCGCGCTATTGTTTCTATGAGTGATGTAGTTGATGCGCTCTACACAAACGGCGATAAGAAAGTTATTACTGATGATATTAAAACTCAGCTGGATGCTTACTATAAAGAGTGGGGCTGTAAATAGATGCTGAAACAAGTTCAGCATGACACTGTCACCCCGAACTTGTTTCGGGATCTCTTCTAAAGTGGACTTTATATGAATAAGAAATATTTATCAGCATTTTTTGTATTTTTGTTTCTGGCTTCTGCAATCTACGCCCGAAAGCCTAAGGCCGCAGCGAACGGATATCCGAAATCTATCGTAGCCTTGTCTCCAAGTGCCGCCGAGATCCTTTTTACAATCGGTGCGGGAGATCAGGTTTCAGCAGTAAGTGAGTTTACAGATTTTCCGCCAGAGGCAAAGTCTAAGCCAATAGTCGGCGGCTTTGACGGAAAAACTTTGAGCCTTGAAACAATTATGTCCTTCAAACCGGATCTGGTTTACATCACTGAAGGCATGCACAACTTTTTGATTGCTACTCTCGAGAGCAACGGAATTGCCTATTATGTTTCTAAGGGTGATTCTATTGCGTCGGTTGAGGCTGAAATTCTTGAAGTTGGAAAAATTACCGGCCATGAAAAAGAGGCTGTAAAAGTTGTAGACGGCATGGAGAAAAAACTTAAGAAGGCTGGCGGCACGGTGGCAAACGGCGGTAAGGACTCAGCATCCGTAAAAGTTTACTGGGAAGTCTGGAATGCTCCTTATATGTCTGCAGGTGCGACTTCTTTTATTAATGATGTAATCCGGGCTGCTGGTGGCGAAAATATTTTTTCTGATTTGAAAGATGCTTACCCTATGGTCAGTGAGGAATCTATCATTTCCCGCAAGCCTGCGGTAATTTTAATACCGGCCAGCACGGGGCAGGCAGCTTCATCTGTCGGCTTACGTAATGGCTGGGCTGATATTCCGGCAGTGAAGGGTGGCCGTGTTTTTGTAGTAGATGACAACGTTTACACAAGACCCGGCCCTCGAGTTGCCGATGTTGTGCTCGAGCTGGCAGATTTATTGAAATAAATGAAACGAGATATTTTCTGGAAAATCTTTTCTCCTATTCTCTTAATCATTTCTGTGATTCTCGCTCTCCTGCTTGGCGCAGAAAAAGTGAGCATTGCGGCGGTATTTGGACAGGGAGATAAATTCGAAAATATCATTTTGTGGCAGCTGCGCCTTCCCCGCGTGCTGCTTGTTTTTATTACAGGCCTTTTACTGGGCGGAAGCGGTGCGGTATTCCAGCTCTTTTTCAGAAACCCGCTTGCTGAGCCTGGTATTATGGGAATCTCTTCCGGGGCTACGCTTGGTGCTGTTATTGCAAGCATAGTTCCAGGCCTGATGGCTTTGACCGGAAAGAGCGGACTCGGTGCTTTTATTTCCCCGGTAAATCTTTGTGCTTTTGCAGGTGCTCTTGGGGCGGGGGCCCTTGTTACTTCGCTTGCCTTCAGCCGGAGTGGAAAAGCTTCTTCTGTTATGCTGCTGCTTTGCGGAACTGCGCTGGGTACCCTTTATTCAAGCGTAAGTTCAATGCTCCTTCTTACCTGCAATAAAGAACTTCATTCTATATATACCTGGATTCTCGGCAGCTTCAACGGCCGTGGCTGGAATGAACTGTTTTTTATCGCGCTGCCAGCCGCTGTTTCGATCATTTTGATGTTTGCAATTTCTGGCCCTCTCGACCTGCTTACCGGCGGCGAAAAATCTGCAGCGGCTCTTGGAGTTGAGGTTGACCGTCTTCGCATTCTCGTGCTTTTGTCAGGCAGCCTTGCTGTAAGCTGTGCAGTCTGTGCGGGCGGAACCATCGGTTTTGTAGGCCTCATCGCTCCGCACATTGTTAGAAAATTTCTTGGCCCTCGCGCCCGCACTCTTCTTCCTTTTAGTATGATTTTTGGTGCGTCACTGCTTCTTCTTTCAGATACCTTTGCTCGAATCATAATTGCGCCGGGCGAGCTTCCTGCGGGAATCATCACTTCGATACTTGGTGTACCTTTCTTTCTGGCCTTGTGTCTGGGGAGACGAAAATGAAGTCTCTGATTGTAAAAAATCTTTCTGCTTCTTACCCAAAAAAAGAAGTTCTCTGCGATATTTCTTTTTCTTTGCAGCAGGGGGACTTTGTCTGCCTCTGCGGGCCAAACGGAGCTGGAAAGTCGACACTGCTTTCTCTTCTTGCAGGGGTAGGGGATTTTGGCCTTAAGGCTGGCGGCGATATTTTTATTTCGGATGATGATGGACAATCTAAAAATATCACACAATTTTCAAGACATGAACTCGCTCGCACCATTGCCTACCTGCAGCAAAATGAATATTCCGAGTGGAACTTTCTTGTCCGGGATTACGTGCTTCAGGGCCGCTATGCCTGGACAAAGCCTTCTCTTTTTGGTGCAGGGCCGGCAAATTACGCTGCGGCGGATTACGAAGTGGTGGACGGAGTTTTGGGCGAACTCGGCCTTTCTGATTTTTCAGACCGCCACATTCACGAGCTTTCCGGCGGCGAGTTTCAGAAAATCCGCCTTGCCCGTGCACTCGCACAAACTCCGCGATTCCTCCTCCTGGACGAACCGGCCGCCAATCTCGACTATGTTTTTGAGCCTTACCTCATGCAGCTTCTAGTCAATACCGCCCACAAAAAAAATCTCGGCATCCTTGCGGCCGTCCACGACATCAACTTAGCAGCCCGCTTTGCCGACAAAATCCTCCTCTTACCTCCGGCGGCTGTCACGGCAAATTCTAAAAAATCCGTGCTTTTCGGCTCTCCCTCTGATATAATGAATACAGATAATTTAAAGTATACATTTGGAGTCGATTTCGAATGCAAAGAGATAAAGTCCTTTCAATCATTACAATAGCCTGTTTTTGCAGCATCATCCTTATTCCCCTTGGTCTTGCCCTCATGTGGTTTATGACTTCCTGGAAGAAAAAACGAAAAATCATAATTACTGGAGCTGGCTCTCTTCTTTATATTGCGATTGTTGCCTTTTTGCTTTTGCTCGAGCCTTCTTATAACACAGGCGGAGTTAATCTTCCATTCAAATACAAAGGTGGCGAAACTGCTTATGATGCTCCGGCAAATCCCGGCCGTCCAGGTAAAAAAGAAAAAAAGATTTCTCCTGCTTCAGACAAAAAAAATAAATCCGATTCACAAAAATCAGATGCCGACGAAGAGCGCCTTCCCCGTTCAGTAAAAAAACAGGGTGGCCGTGCTCTTGGCCGAAGCTTTTACGTTTTCCTTTTCTTCCTTATAATTCTGATTCTTGTTTTATGGCGAAATTTCCGTTCAGCCGGAAAAAAATCTGATTATGAAAATCCTTATGTAGATACAAATCTCTATAAGCTTCCTCTAACCGAAGATTCAAAAATGCCTCTGGTACACTTTCTTCGACTCAAGACAAATCCTGGAGAGAAAATTCTCTATGCAACAGAAACAACTCAAAAAGATAATGAAGGTGATTTTGTTGTTACCGATCAGCGGGCTGTAATTTTTTCAAAAACGGGCAGCATAGATCTTCCCCTTACAAGCCTCACAGCTGTGCTTTCTGTATCTAACAGTGTAATGCAGCTTACTGCGGCCGGAGATGAAGGGGAGCAGAAGTATTATATCTTTTTACCGGAATCACAGATGAAGTACGCCCTGGCAATAGTCCGCTGGGCATTCGGCAAAGTTACAGTTTAATCTTTCTGTCTTCTTCCTCTTCTGCTTCGCGGAAAAGGATTACGGTGAAGCCGATTATGCGTACCAGTGTTGCGTCTGTTTTTTCGCAGAGTTCTGTGGTGAGTTCGCGGATTTCGTCTTTATATTCGTTGAATTTTACTTTGATGAGTTCATGTGCGGCGAGGGAATTGTCTACCATAGAAATAACGCCGTCTGTCACTCCTGCGCCACCAACAATTACTACAGGCTGAAGGTCGTGAGCGAGTTTTTCAAGATTCTTTCTCTGTTTACTGGTTAATTCAATCATGGCTCTATTCTAGTGATTAAACGAGCTTGACGCAACCGTAAGGGCTGTCGCTGTAGGCTTTGAAGTCTTCAATAATGCGATAGGCTTTTTCTGAAACCTTGGAAAGGCGTTTACTTCCAACCAGCGGATTTATATATCTCTGTTTAACTTTCAGATTTACACAAAAATATTCGTTTTCTGGCAGCGGCTCCTTTGTATGTTCAATCTTAGTCATAGTGCGGAAGGTTTTGTAAAGGCGGGCTAATCTGGTGATTTCGACAGGCTCAGCCACCGTAATCATTGAGTCTAGCTTTTCCATCACCTCTTTTTCACTCAATGTCATAAAATCCTTTTCACTCAGTACACCGGCCTTTTCTGCCAGATTCATAATCTGCCCCAGCAGCTGTAGGGTAAGCTTATTCTCATTAAGCTGAAGAATATGCCCAATCATGCAGAAGTGCTCGCAGTAAAGCTCAGCAATCTCAAGTGTTTTGAACCCCAACTCATCCTTGCCTTCTTCATTTTTCAAAATTGTCAGGTCATTATAACAGGTGCGGATTTCTTCCATCGTCCAGCTGCCGTCCAGAGCCATTCCTGATGGAAACATATATTCAAGGCGGTCTGCACTAAGTTGCGGAATCTCGTTATCTGCAATCGGATAAATGTGATAGTCTTCTACCTGGTCTGCAGTAAGCCCGTCTTCAGCAAGCAGGTGGCCCAGTTCCGCATCTTCACGTACCATGGCAGCAGTAGGCTCTTCTGTTGCCGTCTGTGTCAGAGCATCACCTTTTCTAAAATCAGAAACATGAGAAAAAACAGGAGTCGAAATATCATGCAAAAGGCCTGCAATAGTCTGTGCCTTATCATGAGTAAAATGCCAGACAATTAAGGCAACACCGAGACTGTGGTCCAGCCGCGAATAATAAAAGCGGTTTTTGTAAAGAGGAGTCCAGTCTGTACCGCAAAGCAGACCCACACCGGCAAGGCGGTGCAATACCGGCAGCTTAAGGTATTTATCTAAAAAAGGTGGCCAATCCTCACGCGGACAGAGAATCTCAAAATATTCAGAAATATCATATCTGGCCGACTCATACCTGTTTAGCATAGTCTGCCAGTCGTATTTATCAAAGTAGTTCATTACTTGTCGAGGTGAACATCAAGCTGATTGAATGGAATAGAAATTCCTGCGTCGTCCAGCACCTTTTTTATAGCGATATAAATATCATTTCTTGTCTGCAAAAAATCAGCCGGCTTAAACCATACTGCCACAACAAGATTAATGCTGCTTGCGTCAAAACCGTCGAACCAAACTGCAGGTGCAGGATCACTCAAAACAGTAGGGCAGAGTGACGGTGCCTTCTGCAGGGTCTCAAGTGCATTTTTCATATCAGTTGAATAATCAACGCCAACCTTAAGTGTGAGACGGCGCTTATTATGATATGAATTGTTTGTAAGATTGCTGTTGATAATTGTAGAGTTTGGAATACGAACCATCTGATTATCAAAGGTATGAACGCGTACCGAAAGAAGCTTTACTTCATCTACAATACCGGTAACGTCGCCAACAATGATGGTGTCGCCAACGTGAATTGAACCTTCTGTCAAAACGAACAAACCGCTTATGAGGTTGCTTACCGAAGTCTGAGCTGCAAAACCGATTGCAACTCCGGCAATTCCTGCAGCTCCCCAGATAGCTTTAAGATTGATTCCAAAGAGTCCGAGTACGTAAAGTACTACAACAATGTAAAAGATGTATCGTACAAATTTAATAACTATTGCTGCACGTTGAGCCGGGAGCTTTGTTTCCGGTACCCGACGGATTGCTTTTGCTACGATGCGGAAAACAAGCCAGATTACAAAAAGAATCAAAAGGCTTCCAATCAGCTTAAAAAGATTTTCCCAAGTCAGGAAACTCAGAATCCAGTTTATAAAAGAACTTGTCTTGTCGAAGAAAATATCGTTGGCAGCATTGCTGGCAGCTTCGCCAATTGAATTAATTGTATCGTTCATAACTTATATTATAACTCATTATGCTTACAAATGTCATTAATAATACATTCATCACACCTCGGCGCACGGGCGGTGCAAACATAGCGGCCGTGGAGTAAGATCCAGTGGTGGGCGTTTGGCAGGAATTCTGGGGGTATGCGGGAAAGAAGGGATTTTTCTACTGTTTCTGGAGTATCACCTTCTGCAAGGCCTATTTTTGGAGACACCCTCAGTAAATGAGTGTCTACCGGCATGGTCGGCTGGTGGAAAATTACGTTTAAAACAACATTTGCAGTTTTGCGGCCAACTCCAGGTAGTGTCATCAGCTCTTCGCGAGAACCCGGTACTTTACTGCCAAAATCATCAATAAGCTTCTGGCTCAAGCCCATTACGTGTTTAGCTTTGTTTTTATAGAGTCCAATGGTTTTTATGTAGGAAATCAGGCCTTCTTCGCCAAGGGCCAGCATTTTTTCGGGAGTATCAGCCACTTTAAAAAGTGGACCGGTTGCTTTGTTTACGCCTTTATCGGTTGCCTGCGCACTAAGCACTACGGCAACCAGCAGCGTAAACGGATTCACATATTCAAGCTCCGAAACAGGGGCAGGATTCACATCCCGCCACCGTCTGAAAACTTCTGTCATTTCCTGTTCGGAAAGTAAGGTCATTATTTTACCGCAGCCTTAAGGACTTCTGCTTTGTCCGTGTTTTCCCAAGGGAAGCCTTCGCGGCCAAAGTGTCCGTAAGATGCAGTCTTGCGGTAGATTGGCTGCTTGAGGTTCAAAGTTTTGATGATTCCAGCTGGTGTACAGTCGAATACCTTTTCAACAGCGGCTTCAATCTTGTTGCGGCTCACTTTTTCAGTACCGAATGTTTCAACCATGATAGAAACAGGGAAAGGTACTCCAATTGCGTAAGCAAGCTCAACCTCGGCGCGGTCTGCAAGACCTGCAGCTACAACATTTTTTGCAATGTAGCGTGCCATGTAAGCAGCCGAGCGGTCTACTTTACTTGGGTCCTTTCCAGAGAAGGCTCCACCACCATGGCGTCCCATTCCACCGTAGGTATCTACAATAATTTTGCGTCCTGTAAGTCCTGAGTCTCCATCTGGGCCGCCAGTTACGAACTTTCCTGTCGGATTAATAAAGTATTTTGTATCACCCTTCAAAAGTCCTGTTGGCTCAAGTACAGGCTTAATTATTTCTTCTATAATAGTCTTCTTGATTGTGTCGTAATCAACATCAGGATTATGCTGATGAGAAACTACAACTGTATCAATGCGGCAAGGCTTGTTGTTTTCGTCATATTCAACAGTTACCTGAGACTTTGCGTCCGGGCGGAGCCATGCAATTTTTCCAGAATGGCGAAGCTCATGAGCTTTCAAAAGAATCTGGTGTGAATAATAAACAGGGGCTGGCATATAGCTTGGAGTTTCGTTGCAGGCATAACCGAACATCATACCCTGGTCTCCGGCACCCTGCTGGCCTTCATATTCTGCAAGACCGGTTCCTACAACTCCCTGGTTAATATCAGCTGACTGTGCGTGAAGTCTGTTCATAAAGATACAGTTAGCACCATCAAGACCTACTTCCGGAGCATTATAACCAATGTCGAGGGCAACCCCTCTGGCAGTTTTTTCAATCTGTGCATTGAATTTCTTTGTAAAATCAGCATCTACATTAATATTCTGGAAGCCGATTTCACCACCAACAAGTAAAAAGTCTGTTGTAGAGAACGATTCACAGGCAACGTGAGCATCAGGGTCAAGAGAAAGGCAGTAATCGAGTACTGCATCAGATACCTGATCGCAAAGCTTGTCCGGGTGTCCTTCGCCAACTGATTCAGATGTGAATAAATAGTGATTGTTAGATAAGATAGACATATTGGTCTCCTATTTAGCAAGATTTTTTCCTCTCATACGAGAAGAAGCCCGCCCTGCAATTTGGATAAATCGACGGGTAATTGATGTGCACTAATTTGTAAGTGTACTATATTGCATAAAATAGAAAAATGCAATATTTTTACTATAAAGGTTAGGGGAAAAAGTAAAAACTCAGGAGTCTATTAATGTCACTTAAAAAATCTTTTTCAAAGGATAAGAAGACCTGCACTGTTACCTTTATTGTATCAAAAGAAGCTGCTCAGGGAGCAAAAACAATTAACCTTGCTGGAGATTTCAACAGCTGGAGTAGTACTGATACACCCCTTACACTTGGAAATGACGGAAGCTTTTCTGTAAGCCTTGATCTTGCAGCAGACCGCGAATATCAGTTCCGCTATCTTTTAGACGGCTGCCGCTGGGAAAACGACTGGAAGGCTGACAAATACATTCCAGCACCTTTCAGCAATGCTGATAACTCTGTAGTTGTAACCAGGCTATAATCGAAGAACCGTTAAAAAACGAGCCGACAGGGTCGTTTTAGGTTCATCGAAAAAATGCCTCAGAGGCAAGCTGTGCTTGCCGACTTATTCTCCAATTTTGTCATCCAGTTTAAAAATCACCAGATTCTCGAGACTCTCAATTTCCTTTGTAAATTCCATCAGGTTAAGTCTGTCTGGAGCCTTAGAAGTAAACACAAGCTTTGTCTGATTCAGTGGCTTGTCGTATTCAATATTCATATCATGAATAATAAAGCCATAGCGCTGCATTGTTTCTGTTAAAAAGCTTTTAGGAATATCAGTTCCGTTAAAGGTTATTGTAACCAGCTTAGATTTAGCAGCCGGGAAAATCTTCTTTTCAAGACGATTCATAATAAAAAGAACTACGGCAAGCGCAAGCATTGTAAGAAGAGCCGGAACATAAAGAGCTGCACCACAGGCAAGACCTACGGCCGAGGCTGTAAAAATAATTGCGGCAGTTGTAAGTCCGCGGATATTCAGACCGTAGCGCATAATTGCACCACCACCAATAAAGCCGATTCCAGAAGCAACTCCGGCTGCAATACGGGTAGGGTCACCGGTAACGTTAAAGCTTTCTGCCATGTAGATAGAAAGAATTGAAAGCAGACACGAAGAAATACTGATTAAAACAAGAGTTCTTATACCAACCGAATGCTGGCGGGATTTTCGTTCAATTCCAAGACAAAAGCCGCATGCAAAGCTTACGGCAATTCTAATGGCATAATCAGCATAAAGTTCGTAGTTCATAAAATCTCCCAATTAACGGAATAATGCAAAGCCTGTTGCAACCTTTGCGCCAACCTTATTCCAAGTGGTTGCCTGCTTTACTGTCTGCGGATTTTTCATGGCTTTTACAGAATCAAAAGCAGAAACAACCCAGTCGGCAATGGCATCTTCGTTTTTGTAAAGCTCATTTGAATAGGCACATTTTGAAAGAATTACAGAAAGGTAATCTCTGTCTGCAACATTTGTAGAAAAGTTTTCTGCCATTGAACAGAAGGCTGCCTGAGCAGCACTTACTACTGTGCTTGCCGGAACTATACCCGCTGTTTTAGAAGAAAGCATATCATATTTAGAAGGATATTCTTTAATAAGGAACAAAACGGAAATCTTTTCTTTTCTCTGATCAATGCGTTTTAAAAGCTCTGTTGCAGAAAAAATAAAGCCGGAAATCATTGTATCAATACCATTTGAAAGGTCTTCTGTGCGGTCCAGCTCAAACTGAGAGCAGAAGGTTGAAGCGTCAAAGTAAAAAACAACTTCATCCAGGGCTTCGAGCTTTGTTTCGGCCTTAATGATTACAGAATGTGCCGAAACTGCAGAAGATTTGTTCCAGGTAGTTGCATAAATCTTTTCTGAATCAAATTTAGAAGCGTCTGCCTCTGATTTTGCAACACAAAAAACTGAACGTCCGGAATCAGCCAGTGCCTCAGCAAAAGCAAGGCCATCTGGTAAATCTTTTCCAATCAACAAAGTATTAGCCATATTTTGATTATAACACACTATGGCATTGCATTCCATACTATGTTATAATGAAAATCTATGAAAGTTTGGATTAAATATTTGCTTGGTGTTGTTTTAGGCGTGTTTGCAGCTTTTATTCTTCCTACAGAAAATGCTGCTTTTGCAAATGCAGTTGCTTTTCTTACAGAGCTCTTTATACGCGTTGGAAGATACGTTGTTGTTCCACTGATTTTTACAAGTGCAATTGTTGCTGTAAATAAGCTCCGAACCTCAAAAATTCTGCTTAAAACAACCGGGGTATCAATTCTTATTATTGTTGCCTCGTCACTTATTCTGACTCTTGTAGGTCTTGCTTCAATCCTGATTGTAAAGCTTCCCCGCATTCCTATTACAGTAGATGTAGCTACAGAAACCTTCTCGCTCGATG
>JAEEGK010031299.1_pt1 | contig 10496 bp, 5 predicted proteins | sample 8958771 | NCBI WGS metagenome assembly JAEEGK01 (sample SAMN16246547, study PRJNA631951) | gut metagenome | biome: gut microbiome; feature: rumen; material: SC-attached | host: Bos | place: Iran: Karaj | collected 2018-10 | reverse complement strand
CACGTAACTGTCGTCCTCCACGTAATCGCCGCTCAGTTTTCCGGCATAATTGCTGCCCAGATAGACTTCGCCGAAAGAGATGGTGAGCACCGAGGACCAGTTGTTGCAAGTCAGGCTCACAAGTCCTCTGCATCCGTCGGCAAGGGTAGAAGGCGAGAGGTCGAAGATGAGTTCGATGTTCTCTCTGCTGCTGAAATCCATTGTGCCGTAGTTGTGGCTGGAGAGGGCACCCTTGTCGTTGACATACAACAAGGTGGTTTCCGAGGCCGTGTAGTTCATGCTGCTTGTCACCTTGTTGATGTGCATCACCAACTTGTCGTAGCGGTCGTTGAGTGCCAAATACCCGCCAGCGGTGTTGGTTCTCGATGATATCAGCGGGTTGGAATGGTCGAAGGTCACGCTCTTGCCAGACAATTTGTAGGTTCTTCCGAAGACGCTTCTGGTAGGTTCCATGTCGTCGAGTCGGTTGAAGTGGGTGGCGGAGCCCTTCATGTTGGAAGGTTGCCTGTCACGACTGCGGACGAAGAGTACCGTGGCGACGCTCTGTGCAGGGATATCGGCAGTGGGCCGGCAAGTCTCTTGTTCGAGCGTGATATCGGTTGCCGCGAAGTTTCTCGACTTCCCTGTCGTATAGAGTTTTCCTGTTGTGGTGTAGAACGGCAGGTCGATATTCAGGGTGCAGTCCGTATCACCTTTGTTGGCCAGTACAGCCACAACCGTGTCTCCGGTTTGTGAAAGATACCCCGAACCTTCAAGCGCTGCACCGCTGAATGTGGCGTCGATACGGGTCATGCCAGTGACGAACCGCGCGAAGTGAGCCATAATGTAGCCGCGTTTGGTCACTGTTCCATTCGATGTACCTTGCTGGCCGTCGCCCAGCATGCCGTAGAATCGTTTGGCGGCATAGTGAACCCATGCGTTGAAGTCGCCCAGCATGCAGACATTGATGGCGCTGAAGAAATTGAAGAAGTCTTTGGAGAAGTCGAATGCGCGTGATGTGGCCTGTCCCTCGTTCCAGTTGATGAGATACTCCGTCATCCATATCTCCTTGCCTTTCTTGATGAGGTTCTTGTATGCCGGTTGTATGCCGCCGTACTGATGTCCGCCGTAGATGTCGAAGCAGTCAAGCACATCGCTCTTGTTCAAGGCGTTTACGTAGTCATCTCGCACGGCAAGGGTCTCAGGCGCCATTACCTTGCAACTGATGCTCTTGCCGTAAGTCTTGACGAACTCTGCCATTTCGGAGGCGCTCCACAGACAGCCGGCGTATTCAGCAGGCCAGTCAGGCTCGTTCTGGATGGAGATGGCATCGAGTTCCACACCATTTTTACGAAGGTACTGTACGTAATCCTCAAGGTACTTGGCATAGTCGGCCCAGTTCTCGCGTTTCAGCGACCCCGTCGTCCCGTCGCTGTTCTTGGCGTTCGAGGTGCCGTTGGTTTTCCACTCCGCGGGCTGTCCCCAAGGCGAGGCGAAGACGATGAGTCCCATCTGTTTGGCCGTCTTGGCAGTCTGCAGCGACTGTTGCCAACTGTTCCTGCCGATGGGGATGTAGAGTCGCATGATGTTGCAGCCCACCGTGCTTGTCGGTCCCCACACCTTCTTGATTTCTGTCGTACTCATGTGGTTGTAGCCGAACTGCGGTGAGCACACAAAACCTCCGAATCCGGTGATGTACTGGTGTTTCTGTGTCGCATCGAGGCGAAGTGTCTGCCCTTTGCCGGTAATTGAGAGCGCGGAAAGGAAGCAGAGCAATAAGTATTTGATTTTCATAATTATCGATTATATTTGATTTGGATATACAAGAGAAGTTATGTAGGAAAGATGCGTGTCAATATCCAGGGTTCTGTTTCCAGTCGGGGTGCATCTGCAAAAGTGCAGTGGGGATGGGGAAGACAATCGTGTGACCGTCGGCCTCGTGTTCGGCATAATCTTTCAGGTCGTAAGCGGTGTTGTAGGTGCCGAAACGAATCATGTCGTTGCGACGCCATCCCTCCCACATCAGTTCCAGCAGACGCTCTTTGTAAATCATGTCGAGCGTGATGACAGACGGGATGGTGTCGAAAGAGTAGGTACCGCGGTTGCGGACTTCAGAGAAAGAAGGATATGCGAGTTCTCCATTACCCATTCTCACCAAGGCTTCGGCACGCATGAGCAGCGCGTCGCTGTAGCGGAAAAGCACGATGTCGTTGTTGATCAGCTTGCTGTCCATGCGGGCGGTGGGGTCTGGCGCGTATTTCTTGATACGCGCTCCAGCCGTCTTCTCGTAAGCAAGGCCAGAGAGGTCGTATTGGGTAATGGCCAATGGATGGTAAACCAGTGGGGTCACGCCATCCTCATCATAAACCATTTGCCCATTTTGATACACCGTGTCGGCATAGAAACAATCATAGAAACGGTAATCCACATGGTCGGTGCCGTAACCGAAAGCCTTGATGGCGGTCACGGTTCCGCAGGTGCCATTCTCCGACTTCCCGCCCAGCACATTGCCTTGGCTGAAATGACGTGAGCGGAAGAAATAGACGTATTGGTTGCTGTATATCGTCGGGTCCATAGGAATCGTGAAGATGTTCTCCACGGAAGTCTCGTTGTGGACGGAGAAATTGGCGCTGTATAACAGCGTCGTGGTATGAAAGCGGTCAAGTTGCTTGCAATAGGACTCCGTAGCTTGCCAGGCGTTCTTTTTCTCGCCATTGACCGTGAAGTAGATGTCCTTTCCGTCGGGACGTTTGTTGTCGGTCCAGTCATTGTCGTAATAGACCTCGGCGTTGAGTGCGAGTTTGGCCAGAAGGAAAACTGCCACAGGGTATGTGATGCGTCCGTAGTATTCCGATGACGGCATAGGACTTTGAATGGGCTCGAGGTAAGGGAGTGCCTCCTGCAACTCGTTCACGATGAACAAGAAGGTGGTGCGGCGGTCGGAGAGGGTCATGTCGCTCGTCTTGATGCCGGTGCTTGTGATGAGTGGCACACGTCCCCAGAGGTCCATTGCGTAGAAATAGAACAAGGCGCGCAGCGCACGTAGTTCAGCGATGTAGGAATTCACTTTCATGCTCTCCTCGGCGTGGCCTTTCTTGTAGTTTTCCATCCGTTCGATGCCCTCGTTGGTCATTACAATGACCTTGAAGAGGTAGTTCCATGTGTTGATGAAAGGTTCCTCGTCGCTGCCCCAAGTGTGTTGGAACAGTCTGTACCAAAGGTAGCCGTCTTCCCAGTCGCCACTGCGGATGGGGATAATCTGCTCGTCGGTGGTCAGCGAGTTGAGGTCATATACTCCGCGGTCGGTTCCTTGGAGGCCTTGGCTGCTGGCGTTACCGCCGATATAGTTGTAGATTGACAGCAGGGCGTTGTTCTTGAGTTGGGTCAAGTTGCAGAAGGCTTGTTCCTCGGTCAGCATGCCCTCGGGGTTTTCTTCCAAATAGTCGGAGCAGCCGCAGCAGAGTATGCCAGCGGCGCATATCGTTAGTAGTGTTTTCTTGGTTGCCATAACGTGAAAGGATTTAGAAATTGACAGAAACGCCCAGTGTGTAAGTGTGGTAGAGTGGGTAGGTGCGTTTGTCGTCCACGCCCACCGTGCTGTTGATGTCGGAAGAGTTGATCATAGGTGTCAGGCCGCTGTAATGGGTGAAAGTGGCGACGTTGTTCATCGTCAATGTCATACGCATCGACTTCACGATTTTGTTCTCTTTCAGCGGTATTCTCCATCCAAGTGTGATGTAGTCGATGTTGACATAATCGCCGCTTTCCAACCAGTAGTCGGTGATGGTCAGGTCGTAGATGTTCTTCTCAGCGGCCTTTGCGAGCACGTTGTAGAAAGGCAGTGAACCGATGTTGACATACTGCAGGCTCGTTCCGTTGTAGATTTTGTGGCCGAAAGCGCCGTTCACTTGGATATCCACATCGAAGTCCTTGTAGCGGAAGGAGATGTTGGAACCCATCAGTGCTTTGGGAATGGCTTGTCCGCGGACCTTTCGCATTCCGTCTGTCAGGTAGTAGGTGGTGATTCCGTCCTCCCAGAACTCTAATCCTTCCGAATGTGGAAGCATGAAGACTCCGAGTGGCTGTCCGATGACCTGGAAGGTGATTTGGTTGTCGCCGTGCAGTCCCGCTCCGTTCACGCCGGCTATGGCAATCTCTGTCGGAGCGTAGAGTTCCTCGCCTTTATAGTTGCCTCCGAGTGACACCAGTTTGTTTTTCTGGAATGTCAGGTTAGCGCTGACGTTCAGCGAGATGTCCTTGGTGGCGATAAGTGTTCCGCCGATAGAGAACTCGATACCGGTGTTACGCATGCTGCCGAGGTTGGCCATCATCGTGGGGTACTTGAAGGGCGGTACACTCACAGTATAGGGATAGAGCATATCGGTGGTCTTGGTGTTGTAGATAGAGGTGGTGAACACCAGTCGTCCGTTGAGCATTTTGGTGTTGATGCCGAGGTTCACGGTGCGTGTCACTTCCCATTTCAGGTCGGGGTTGGCGTTCGTCAGTTCTTGGAAGGTAGCTATGGGCTTGATGCCCGTGGCAGCGATGCCATTTGGACGGAGCAGCCGCATCGCAGTGTAACTGTCGATGGCGCCCTGGTTGCCGGCAAGTCCGTAGCCGCAGCTTAGCGTCAGCTCGTTCAGCCAGTCCACGGACTTCATGAATTGTTCGTTGTGGAGGTTCCATGAGGCAGATACGGAGGGGAAGTAGCCCCAGCGGTTGTTGGGACCGAACTTCGACGAGCCGTCGGCTCTCAGCGTGAATCCCATCTTGTATCGGTCGGCATAGTCGTATTCAGCCTTGCCCATGAAAGATACCATCTTCGATGTCTCCTTCATCGAGGCTGTGCCGTCCCACGGACGGATAGAACCGGCCGACAGGTTGTCATAGCCCACAAGTCCGGTGGACATCTCTGCTACAGCTACGTTGAACCCCTGTAAGAGTTCGTGGTTGAGTTCGAAGAGGCCTGTCGCTTTCAGGGTGTGGTTGTTCCACGACTTGTTGAAGCGCAGTGTGGCGTTGCCCATGGTGAATTCCCTGCGCAGTTGTGAGCGGCTGGCATCACCTGCTGTGGATGTTCCGTTCTCTGTGTTGTTGTAGGTGTAGCCTCCGAATAGGGTGAAGTCCAGTTCTTTCAGCAACTGCAACGTGAGTCGTGCATGGAGGGCGAGGTTGCCCATTTTCGTGTCGTTCTTTTCGTTGAGTAGCACATTGGGATTGTCGATTTGTGAGGCAGCTCCATACCCATCCCATCCGCCGTCGGCATTGGGGTGATTGGGGAAGGTGGGGTTGAAGGCGGCAGCGGAATAGAAGAGCTTTTGTTCGTCCTTGATGCCTTTGTTCTTATTGATGGAGCCGAACATACCGAGGTCGATGCGCATGAACCCGTCCCACATCTTGTGCGTCACGTTGATGTTGGAGAACAGCGAGTTCTCGTCACGGCCCTTGATGACCGTTGTGCCGTCGAAATAACCTACGGCCACACGGTAGTTGCTGCTTTCATTGCCGCCAGTCAGTGCCAAGTGGTGGTTTTGTGTGAAGCCCGTCCTGTCAATCATTTTCTGGAAGTCGGTGTTGTATCCTTTGTCAAGGATGCCCATGTTGAATTGCTGGATGGCCAAGCGGTAGGTGTCGGCATCCAGCATCTTCAGGCGCTTGTAGATGGGCGAAATGCTCAACGATGTGTTGTAGGTCAGGCGTGTTTCCCCTTCGCTTCCTTGCTGTGTGTTGACCACGATGACGCCCGCCGCACCTCGACTGCCGTACTGGGCGGTCTCGGAGGCGTCCTTCAGGATGTTGAAACTCTTGATGTCGGTGGGAAGTATGCTTTCCAGCATTCTGATGTCGCCCATGACACCATCGACGATGACCAGAGGGTCGTTGCCACCGCTCAGGGATGTCGTACCGCGGAGGCGGACCGCGCTCAGCGCGTTGCCAGTGGTCTCCACCTGCATTCCTGCCACACGTCCCTTGATGGCGTCGATGGCATTGGTGGCGATTTCCTTGTTGTTCATCTCGCTCTCGTCAATGACTTCCTGGCCGTAGAGGGTAAGGGTGAAGCATGCAAGCCCCATGGCAATCATGATGAGTCTACACTTTTGTCGCATATTAAAGGCAGTAAAAGGTTGGTTTCAAGATTTCATGACGCAAAAATATAACATTTTTTTTATTATTCTTATGACGGCCGACTATTATTTTATCATTCTTTTTCCCTATTTGTTTGTATTCTCAGAAAAAAAACGTGTACTTTTGCACATTATAATTATAAACCTTTATTATTCAACTTATGAGAAAACTTGTTTATGCCCTGATGGCAATGATAGTTCTGGCGTCATGCGGTGACAAAAACGCCAAGAACAGTACATCTAATGGAGAATCTATAGATTCATTAAAGGGAGACGCCGAGGCCGCTGTGCAGAAGGCCTCAGAATTCGCCGACCAGCCTCTGCTGGTCATCTCTGACTACGAAACCCCCGACTGGTATGCACCTATCGGCTATCAATCCTCGGAAGACCCCAATGCCGACTATGCCAACTTCACAGAGGAGCAGTGGAAAGAACTGGCTGAACGTCAAGAGAAAGAAAAGAGCGTCTTCTTCGAGATGCTCAAGAAGCACATGGAAGAATACACTGTCCTCCGTAAGTCTGATGGTGACAAGAAAGTGAGTTTCGTCTCTGCTAATTTCGACAAGGGCCAGGAGAACACTATTGCCATGGGATGGCAAGGCGCCGAACGCGACGAGCACATGAAGTACCTCCGCTACAGAAACGAGAGCGGCGTGAATGAAGATGGATGGGACATGGCGATTTTGGTGACTGAGAAATACGCCAAGACCCACAAACCCTTGAAAGTGGAAGGTGTGGGAATCACCTACGATGAAGATGGAGAGCAAGTGGTGCCTCTTCCCCCTTACCAAGTGGAGGAGTTGGAGAAGATTACAGGAAAGAAAGTTAAGAAATCGAGGCTGAACAGTAAGATTGAGGAAGACATGTACCAGTTCTACACCGTCATGTTCGAGAATGAGGGTGACAAGGCCTATGCCATGCAGGTGTTCCTCTCGCGTAAAGGACTCCACCTTGGTAAGATGGAGAGCACTGATGTGGATGGTGGTGAGGCCATGTGGGCAGTTGATATGGAAGGCGATTATCCCTACCAGAGCATCATCTCTGCTGATGACGACGGCAAGAACGTCACTTTCTGGTACATAGAGACGGCTCCTGAGCACATCGATATGGGTTATTTCCGCATCGTAAACGACGAAGTCGAACAGCACACTTATTCTTCCAATTACGTGTGGGTGAATTGATTTCTCCCACGTGACTTCGCGTCAGCAAACACAAAATCCCCCGTCATCGCTCTGATGGCGGGGGATTCTTGGTTTACTTCCTTTAGAGAGAACAAGTTCTCATTGCTCTCACTTAATCACGACTTTGAACTTCATTGTAGTCGTTCACGTTCGGCTATGACAACAAGTTCTCATTGCTCTCACTTAATCACGACTTTTTTTCCACTGTGGATGTAGATACCCTTAGCTGTGGGCTTTTCGCTGAGCTCACGGCCACTGAGGTCGTACCAGGAGTCTGCCGAATGGTCAATGGTCAATGGTGAATGGTCAATGTCAACAATTCCGCTGGTCTCGTTCTCATCACCGAAGTTCAGGCCAAAGGAGTTGATGCTGTTGGAACCACCCATGGTTTCACCACACACGAGGTTGCCCAGGAGCGTGAAGTAGGCGCGGCAGGAACCGATGCTCATGCCGGATGTGGGATAATAAAGCGTGTTTGCATCACCGATGTAGAGTGTCTTGTTGTCGGCACTGAGGTCGGTAGGACTGAAGCAGCCTACGAAACTGATTACGTCGGCGATTTCCACTGGCGATGTCTCTGCACTCTCGATGGTGACACCAGTGAAGGTGGGTTCCACAAGGTCATCTTCCGAGTCATCCCACTTGATGAGATAAGGCTTGCCAGCCACGATGTCGGTGGCATCCGCGAAGGTGAGGTTCAACGTTCCGCCACTGAACTGGGCACCAGAGAGTGTCTTCAGCTGAACGTTGTCGCCTTCCAGCACACTGCCACTGAGCGTCAGGCCGAAAGGCAGACAGAGCGTGTTCCATGACCCGTCTTTGTAGAGGGTGCGGTCAGCGAGGGTGACATCGTATGTGTCGCCACCTGCGGCAGCAGCCTCAATGGCCTCACTGTTGTCGGCTGCGTCGGCCAGTTCAAGTGTCTTGCTCACATTGACCACAGGACGTACGCACTGGCCGTTGCACCTACCGCCAAACTCATACCATCCCAAGACGTCCCAGGCGAGCTGATAAGCACCGCCAACGTCATTAGGATTTGAGGTGCGCGACCAATAGGCGCCTCCGTCGAGAAGCATGTCATCCAAACGCCAGCCTGTCACGGGCAAAAAGATGGAATTGCCGTTAGGACCCTCCACATCGTAACCATCAACATTCCAGTCCATCGGAGTCCATGTACATTCGCTCAGCAACTCTTCGAACTGCTCCTTGGTCGGCATTCGCCATTCGGGTCCCCAGTTGACGTATGCGGCATCGTCCTCAGGAGCAAGACCAAATTTGCCATCGGTGAAGCCATCCAACCCACGACTGCTGTCGGAGCAGTATTTGGTGAAAAAGGTTTCTTCGCTGATCACCTCGCCCCACTTGTAGTTCTCCCAATTGAACCAATAACCATCGGAGACATCGGTGCCACGACCTTCTGTATCACCCCAGGCGAAAAACAGACCTACGCGATAGGGCTGAAGGGCCCCGATGTTGGTTGTGGCCCACAAGGTGCCGCTGGGCAAACCGAGGTCAACATACAAGTGTTCGTTTTCATCGAATGGATAAGGCACGAAGTCGTCATCGAGCCATGCTTCCACCGACCACCCTTTCGCTCTGGCCACTGCCACTTGATTGTCTGTCATCTCGTTTTGTTCCGTCTCACTTTCAAGGTCAATCACCACCATATATCCCCCAAAGTTACTCAGGGAGCTGATCAGGTCGTCCATCGCCTGACCTTTGATCTGGTTATCGTAGCAATAGAGCTGGTACAAATTGTTGCTGTTCAATACCAAAGAGGTCAGTTGGTTGTCGTAGCAATTCAGAATCATCAACAGAGATTGGTTGCTCAAATCAAGTTCGGGCAACTGGTTGTTGTCGCAGAACAGCTGCTCCAAATTGGTGTTCTGGGTGAGGCTAAGCGATGTCAGCTGGTTGCTCGAGCATTCCAACAGAGCCAGGTTTGGATTGTTCTCAAGGTTCAGTGCAGTGATTTGGTTGTTGGCGCACGAGAGATACATCAAATCAGGGTTTTGGGTGACATCAAGCGCTTCCAAGGCACCATTTCCGCAATTCAAGTTCCTCAGGTCCTGACAGCCAGAGACATCGAGCGAGGCAATCCCGATGTCGTAAACATCCAATTTTCTCAGCAAGGTGTTGGCCGACAAGTTAATAGAGGTGATTGAGTTCCGACTTCCCGCAGGCGTAGTTTCAAGATTGCCGACATTTAGTTCGTTCAAAGCGGTGAAGTACTCTATGCCCGTGAGATCTTGAATGCCACATCCCTGCGCCACAATCTTCGTGACGGCGGCTATCTCCGTATCCCCAAGGACACCATCCTGACCGTAGGACTGGGAAAGCAGCCATGTGCGGAAGTTCGCGTCGGGGAAGTTGGTCTCGTTGATTTCGACACCTACTACTGGTGGAGGACTGTATTGGAACTCAACATAAACCGTCACCATCTGCACATCGGGCATAACGAATGAATAGAGTCCGTCAGAGAGTGCGGTGACATCATCGCTCGACAGCCCATCGTATCTGAGTCCTGTAAATGTGTAATTGGTGAAAGGTTCGAAGGTGAAATAAACGGTCTGTCCTGGTTCAGGAAGATCCAGACATGAACCGTCAATCAGACTGCCCCAGTTCGTGTCTGTCCCAATCTGAACCTGGCCTGCCCCGTAGGGATCGCAAGAGATAATGGCATAGTGTTGTGCCCATACTGATGCACAGGCGAACAATCCGACAAGCAGCGTCATCACTGCACGCATTTTGGGTGGTGTAAGTAGTAATGCTTTTTTCATAAATATGTGTTTTTTTGATTCTTATTTTGCCGTTTTGAACATACAAAAGTAGATAATAACCGCCACTTTCATAACCCCTTCTGTCCTGTTTTTGACGAAGTGGGGCCTGCGAGTGACGAAACGCCCATTTCACATGACGAACGGTCAAAATCCTTTTGTGCTTTTCGACCGATGCGACAATTCTTTAGCGCTCTTTATTAACGAGAGTTCTATGAAAATTTATCAGGATGAATCGTAACAGAAAAATAGCCTGCTATTTTTACAATTCTTCTAATCCTAACAATTCCCCCAATATTATTCTCGAATTCGATAATTCGTGATAATAAAGATATTCTTTGAACATGGACAATTTGGCGAAGTGAGTGCAAGTGTGGAAACTTGAATTCATCAAACTGACGTTAATTACAATTGTTTGTTTTGACATAATCGTT
>JAEEGK010031294.1_pt1 | contig 10497 bp, 8 predicted proteins | sample 8958771 | NCBI WGS metagenome assembly JAEEGK01 (sample SAMN16246547, study PRJNA631951) | gut metagenome | biome: gut microbiome; feature: rumen; material: SC-attached | host: Bos | place: Iran: Karaj | collected 2018-10 | reverse complement strand
CGTTGCGAAAAATAACTTCAAACCAGTGAGCAGAATTACAGGTTTCCATACATCATTAATAGAACCTGGTTACACAGATGCTTATGAAGAATCACCAAACCTCAATGTCTTACGTATGACACCACAAGCAAGTGTTAATGAAGACTTAGTGGCTTATGTTGATTTTGATTTAGATGATCAAGAAGTTTCTTCCATCGCTTTCTCATTCTCATTACATAGACAAAATCAATTAGGTAACGGTTTTAAATCAAATTACAAATCATTCAAGATTTATACATCCACTGATGGTGTTAACTGGACACTTGCTAGTGATGAAACAGAATTCGTGAAAAACGAACTCAATAAAGATGAAGGTTTAGCGGGTATGACTGCCCATAAACTTGAAAAAGAATTTGATAATCCAACACACTTTGTGAGAATCGCTTGTGCAGCTAAGAGCTTTACTGGTTCCTTCTCTTTAGTTATTGATGAAGTGACTATATCAAATGAAACAATCACACACGTGGAAAGACCAAATGTCGCAGTTAATGAAGTTTCTATTACCGGTGATGTCACATCAGTAAGAAAGAATAATTCCATTACATTAGGTTGCACAATTGATCCAAGCGAAGCCACAAATAAGGTGGTGTACTGGACAAGCAGCAAACCAAACGTTGCTTATCTTACTAGAAACACTGACGGCACAGTAACAGTCACTGGTCGTAATGAAGGCACCACAACAATCAAAGTGTACACAAATGAAAAAGATAGTAATGGCAATGCCTATTATGATGAATTAGAAATCACAGTCTTAGGCGCTGCTACTCTTCCAACTTGTTTAGAAGGTAATTCATACGCTAATGATGCTGCTCATCTTTATTGTTCATTTGATGCAGACACCAAAAAATTAAGTGTCACCTATATCAATGGTTCATCTCCAATTATGGACACACTTACATTAACAAATGAAGTTAATGGTACATATACATTCACAAGTTCTAACTCTACAGTAATGATTGAAAATATTGCCGAAGATGGTAGTTCATTTGAGGTCGTTTCTAACTCATCAGTTAAAGGTGTGAGCTTACCAAACGGCACATTAAATAAAGTGAGTTAATGATTATGAAAAAGAAATTATTAACATTATTACTTATCCCCTTTATCGTGGGATGTACCAAAACTACAAGTAAATATCCAAAATACGTTGTTGAATCCCCATGGGGAGAAGAAAAAGCCACGAAGATGTATGATACCTTCCACGCTTTAATCCCCTATATGGAAGCGGATGAATACGAATTTGAATACACCGTGGATGAATATGGTGATGATATCTTAGGTGCTTATCTTTATTACACAGAAGATGAAATCGCTGAAGCCAAAGTCAGTGAATACGCAGAACTTTGTTATTCCAAAGGATATGATGTTGAACAAACAACAGATACTTACTATGACTGGGATAACTTTGTCATCTATGAATATGAAGTTGTTTATGCGAGCAAAGTCATTAAAGATTCCATTGGCTTTGAAATGCAGGTTTTAGCCTCAAGAAGAGCCAGTAGACCATGTTTAGGTATATTTGCCTATAACTACGTTTATTGCCCTAAGGATGCCTGGCCAAATGCCGCGGTGGATCACTTATTAGGTGATAGAAGTAATCTTATTCCTTCATATAACATTCAAGGTGGTAATTATTCCTTCATATATGATGTTGATACAAAAACCGGAAGTATCTGCTTAGAGATTCAATTAACAGGTGGATCGTATGCGGATGAAGAAGCATACTTCAACCTCGTTAAAGAAAAAGGATATATCCAAGCACAAAGAGATGATTTAGATGATGATTATCTAGTTCGTGTAGATGAATATGAAGACTTCAACGATCAATACTTCTATATGTGTATGCCTGCGGATGACATCATGCTCATCTATGATTACAACGTTAATAGCCAAGCATTTATCGTTGATATCTGGTTAATAAAGAATAACCAAGCACAATAAAATAGAGGCAAGAGAAATCTTGCTTCTTTTCTTTTTATTGATAGTTAAATGCATTTGTTATTGTTATTTGATGATAGATATATTTATATCTCTAATATGAAATACCAAAGAAAATAGACAAAAATACAAAAAAACGTATTTTTTATACACTTTTTATTGAAAATGAGTAAAATAGTGATAATATGATGATGAGGAAAGATTATGAAATCGAATGGAATTGTTAGAATTGAATCACTAACACTAAAAAACTTCAAAAACATTAAAAATTGTGAAGTTTGTTTTGCTGAAGCCAAAAAACTTTCAAGGGGTGCACTTGATGAAGATGACTTTTCGAGTGTCCTTGGTTTATATGGGCAAAACGGTAGTGGCAAAACTTCTTGCATTGAAGGTTTGAGAATTCTTCAGTTTTTGCTATCTGGTGCTCCAATCAACAAATTATTTCAAGACTTAATCAATATTGATTCTACAGACGCAACTATTGGTGCAACTTTTTATGTGAAAACAAATAACACAAACTATTATGTTATTTACGAATGCACAATTAGTAAAAAAGAAAATGGAATAGAAATTTCGGAAGAGAAGCTCTCCTATCATTTGCTTGATGAAGGAAATAAGAAAATTAATATTTTTTCCTTTAAAACTCCAAACGAAATTAATGGTGTGTTTAAAGAATATCTTGGTGTTAAAAACAGTGATGTTTATCGTATGGTTGCTTCGCTTGAAACAAAGAGTAACACTAATCAAGCTTCAATCACATCATCTATTTTTAATCCGAAACTCCTTACTTTTGTTAATGAATTAAAAGGGGAAGATGACTCATACAATAGTATCATTAATGAATTGTATTATTTTGCAAAACTTAGATTTGCTATTTATCAAATCAATTACTTCAATGAAATTGCTAATGTTGGTATCCGAATTAGAGTTAAGGATGAAACAAATTCTTCTGATCCTGCTTGCAGTGATATATTTGTTAATTTCAATCAAACAACCATTAAAGTTGAATATTTTAATCTACTCAAGAAAACAATCGATACAATCAATTCAGTTTTACCTGCCATCATTAAAGATTGTAGAGTTGAATTATTAGATGTCGTTAAAACAAAACAACAATTAATCAACATCGTTGATGATGTCGTTAATTTCAGGCTTGTTTCAAAACGCAACAATAAATACATTCCTTTGTATTATGAATCAAACGGTATTAAAAAAATCATTTCTATTTTAAGTGGATTTATTGATGCATTTAATAACGAAGGAACATTCATAGCCATTGATGAATTAGATAGCGGTATTTTCGAATATCTATTAGGTGAATTGGTTTATGCATTTGATAATTTTGCGTTTGGTCAATTATTTTTCACATCTCACAATATGAGAATCTTGGAAAAGATTGATCCTAAAAACATTTACTTCTCAACAATTGATTCGGATGATAAATTCATCCAAATCGCCTCAGTAAGAGAAACAAATAATTTAAGAAACCTTTATTACAAATACATCGCCAATGGCTATAAAGATAAATATAAACTTTACAATAACGTTAAGACCGAAAACATTATCTCTGCTCTTTCTAGAAGTTTTTCAAAAAGGGAGAATGACTAGATGATTAAGTGTTTGTTTTTAGTAGAAGGACCATATGATTTATTAAGGCTTTCCCTTTTAAAAGGTCTTTTTGATGAAAACAAACTAGAAATTGTGCCTCTTGCAGGTGATAAATTAACAACTAACAGCTATTTCAAAAAATACGAAGAAGTTATTAGACATTTTTTGAATGTTGAATCAACACATTCTTATGAAGATTTTGACTTGTTTGCACAAATATGCGATACCGATGGATGCTTTATTTCTGATGAAGCAATAGTCGAGAATCTCGATAATACAAAAATAAAGTATTTTAGAGACCGAGTAGAAATAAATGACATCAATTCCATAATCAGGAGAAACAAAACCAAAAGAGATAACATAAATGCCTTACTTGTAAGCGGCAAAATCGAGTTATTTTATAATTCATGCAATATCGATGATGTTTTTGACGGGAAACTCAATCCTAGAAACAAACAAAAGAAAAGACTTGCTGTAGACATGTATAATAAATATTCAACTGATCTTTTTGGTTTCATAGATTTAATCTTTAATTCTGACCACTCTGGCGCTTCGAGCCATAAAGAAAGTTGGGATTACATCAAAATAGGTAACAATTCGCTTTCACCAACAACCAACTTGAAATTCTTTTTAATCAATCACATTGATGATTTAAAGAATGAATTTAAAGACTACATCGCAAAAAAGTTAAAGTGATATAATAATATATAGAATTTATGTTTTATTGGCTAATCCCACTTATTATCGGAATTCTTTTATTAGGTGTTTTTCTATACTTTAGAGTGAAAGAAAAACGTTTAATTGCAGTCATTATTAAAGGCTGTGTTTCTTTGATGTTTATCGCTACTGGTGTAGTTGCTTGGTTGACATCTAAGAATCCAAATCATATGTTTGGTTTATTTGTCATTATTGGTTTAGTCTTTGGACTTGCTGGTGATGTCTTACTAGATCTCAAATATATGACTCAAAATAAAGAACATTTATTTACCGTTCTTGGTTTTTTATCATTCGCAGCGTGCCATGCATGCTTCACAAGTGGATTATTTATCTACTTCTTTGATTTTAATGCAAGCCCATTCTATCTAATCGTTCCTGCATTAGTGACAGCCTTATTAGTGGTTATTACATTACTAATGGAGAAGTTCACAATGATTAGATATAAGGATATGAAACCATATGTCATTCTTTATGGCATCTTCCTATTCTTTACAGTTTGTATTTATATGAGCATCTGTATCCAAACGGCATGGAGTAATCCAACATTGTTCATTATGTTTGGTGGATTAGTGGCATTTGCATTATCAGATCTCATTCTTAATAACACATACTTTGCTTCAGGTTTTAATACACCTGCATTTATTATTTCGAATCACATTTTGTACTACGTTGGACAATTCGCCATAGCGGTGGCGTTGTTCTTCTTGCTATAACCATTTATTACAATTAAAGGGGGTTGTATAAATGGGCAAAAAAACTTTAAAAACACAAAAAGAGCCATTTCGCCATCACTATATTCCTCAATTTATAATTAGGAATTTTTCAAATTACCTAGATTTTGTAAATTATTACGATAAAAAAAGAAAAATTGTCGAACAGCAATCATCTACAAATGTTTTCAAATATAACGATTTATACCGTGATGAAATAAACACCCCAAATAATCCAATAAAGATCGAACAGGATTTTTCAAAATATGAATGTGAAATTGCTGAAATAATACAGAACAAATTTCTTTCCAAAAACACATTCGAATTATCAATTGAAGAGAATGAATCTTTATTGCTATTCTTAGCACTGCAACAATTTAGATCTAAAAACGCTTTATTAGCTTTTAGTAAAAGAGCTAGTGAGGCGTCAAAAGCAATTTTTTCTAATTACCAAAAGAATGGTGATTTTGTCAGTCTTTGGAAGCGAAATTTAGGACATGTAGTAAATTGTCGTTCCTTGAAAGAAGTTTTAGAAAACCCTTTTATTGATGATCCTATAAAGGCCTTTATGGCAAGAGATACTTTTGGCCTTGCTGGTATGTTTATTATTGTGGCCGAAAGAAGAGGGGAAGAAGACTTTTTTCTAAGTGACACTTATCCATTGGTGCAAAACGGAACTAGTGACAACGGTTTTTCATTGCCTATCATGGCTTTCTATCCAATTAGTCCAAGCCGAATCATCATAACTGCTTATCGTGGTATTAGAGCCGCGAGGCAAGAGGTCCGAACATTTGAAAAACAGTTTTTTGCAGAACCATATCTTTTGAATGATAAAAAAACTCTTAGGTTTACTGTCAAAAAAATATATCAAAAAGAAATATCGTCGTTGAATGATTCTATGTTTGAAAATGCAAGCGAAGGGGTTGCATTTTCTGACGAAAAAAAGTTCTTTGTGGTGGAAAGAAACATCATTTAATATTATTTATGAATAAATAAAATAGTATATTCGCGTTTTTCGCGAGTATATTCCCGTTATCAGTTATTTAATTAATTCCCCGAAAAAGTGAATATGTTTAGGAAGGAGGAATCCGTATATGACATTAGGACAAAAACTAAAGAAGTTAAGAAGTGACAAAAACTTAACTCAAAAAGATCTTGCGGATCAATTACACGTAACTTTCCAAACAATTAGTAAATGGGAGAATGATGAAAACGAACCAGACATCTCCACGCTTAAAGAATTAGCAAAACTATATGAATGTTCTATTGATTATCTTTTAAGTGAAGAAGATGAACAACCTGTTGAAGAGGCAAAAGAAGAAGAGGTTCATGAAGAGCCTATTCAAGAAGTAACTAAAACAATTATTATTCATCAAAAGGAATTCCACGTATGTGAACGTTGTAAAAAAGATATTCCTGAAGATGAATTAGATATTTGGGTTTCTCCAGGTAGACCAGCCGGACGTGGTCATAGTGCCACCCCTAGTTCAACTCATTACTATCACAAAAATTGTTTAATTCAAGAAAGAAAAGAAAGAGAAGAAACAGCAAGGAGAATCAAAGCCGCTGAAGCAAGCAGCAGTAAAAAGAAATGCTTTGGCTGGGGAATAGCAGCAGGTGTTGTTGGTTTAGGTATTGCATTAGCCGTATTCTTAGCCGTTCCAGAACTTAAAGCCATGATTCATCCTGCATTAGCAGTTCTATATAGTGCACTTATTGGCTATGCATTGTTTGCGGACTTATATTGTATTCTTTCCGGCTCATATATTGGCGAAGTATTTACTACTGTTGCTGGCTGGACAATCAGATTCCCTGGATTGATATTCTCCTGGGATTTAGGTGGCTTTGTGTGGCTAATAGGTATGAAAATACTATTTGCTATTTTAGGTTTCTTATTAACAGCAGGATTATTCTTGCTTGCTGTAAGTCTCTCCGCTTTCTTGGCGGCAGTTTCATTCCCGTTTATTTTAATTCATAACATTCGTACTGATTACGAGGATGCTTTTTAGGAGGTTTTTTATGAAAAAGAAACTATTCTTCGTGCTACCTGCATTAGTTGGAATGCTAATGGTTGGCTGTACACAAACAAAAAACAACAATCAAGGAGGCGGTGGAGATAATCCAGGCGGTGGTGATGTAACTCCAGAAAAGAAGAGTTACACAATTACCTTCAATGATGAAAACGGTAATCTTCTTGAATCCAAAAAATGGGAGGAAGGTACTGTTCCGTCCTATAGTTACGCTGGCCCATCCGATACAGATGAATGGGACTACACAGTTCAAGGTTGGGCAACTTCGTTAGGTGGCCAAGTAATTACAATTCCAGCCGTCAGTGCGGATGCAACTTACTATGCTGTCGTGAACAAAGTTAAACAATCATACACAGTTAGTTTCTATAACGAAAACAATCAATTAATTATTGCCAGTAGTTTTAATTATGGTGTTCAACCATCTTGTTCTTACGCTGGTCCAAATGATACTGCCGAATGGGATTACACATTTGATGGTTGGTCATTAACGCAAGGTGGTGCAATATTAGGTTCATTACCGCTTGTTACACAAAATGCTTCTTATTACGCAATTGTGAGCAAAGTTAAAAAGTCTTACGACATTTCTTTCTATAATGAAAAAGGCCAACCAATTAAAACTGATCATTTAGAATATGGTGCAATTCCTTCTTGTGTTTATAACGGACCAGAAGATACATCTGAATGGGATTATTCCTTTACTGGTTGGGCAACCACATCTGGCGGAACCCCATTAGCATCACTTCCTGCTGTTACAGGTAATGCTTCTTATTACGCAATTATTGCTACAAACAAACAACACTATGAAATTACATTCATCGATGAAGAAGGCAATCAATTAGCAAAGATTGACTATACATATGGTGCAAAACCAAGTTATTCCTATACAAAAGCGGATACCCAAGAATGGGATTATACAGTACTTGGTTGGTCATTGACCCCAGGTGGAGACTTAATTGAAGGTGGCTTCCCAGTAGTTACTGGTGCAGCAACATATTATGCAATTGTAAGTCAAGTTAAGCAAAGATACACAATTACATTTAATAGCACTGGTGGTTCATCAGTTTCTTCAATTACCGAAGATTATGGAACATCTATAAGTAAGCCATCAAATCCAAGTAGAGATGGATTTAGATTTACTGGTTGGTCAAGAAACGCTGATGGTTCTGATGCTATTACATGGCCATTCACATTAACCAAAAATGAAACGTTCTACGCTAACTGGAATGAAAAAGTTGATATCAAAGCATATCTTCAATCATTAATGAGCGTTTTAGATCAAGATCCATATGCTTATATTCCAGATACAATGAAACCAGAAAATAGTGCCAACCATATTCAAAATCCAAGCTCTGTTGAATATGATTTCAATTCATTTACGAATGTTAGCAACATCACATACGGTGGCTATGGTGAACAATGGCACATGGTTATTGAAAATATCAAGGAAAGTGAAAGATTCTATAATGTTCTAACATTAGGTGAAACACTTATTAATACTTCTGTCGTCTTATTTAATAACTATTTAGACAACAATCCTGAAGATACTGCTTCACATACATTAAGAGAAACAGAATATACCGCAAAACTTGATTTCGCGGATGGCGTTCTCTCCTACACAATTCAATATAAGACAGGATGGACAATTCCATTCTTTGGTGATGTATTACCACAAATTGATATGAAATACACATTAGCAACTTCTGAAAAAAGCGTTCGTATTCAATTAAGTGAAAACAACGCTATGAAATACACTGTTTCTGATGGTGTTTATAAATTCTTCTTAAAGTATGGCGTTGAAACAGTTTCTAGAACCGCTTATTGCGAAATGGCGGATTTAGAAGATGGTGTTGTTGAAGGACATGTTTACGAATATGTTCAATTCAAAAATAAAGATTTAGTTCCAGCGGTTGCTGATTTCTATATCAATCCTACATATACAACTGTTGCTGGTAATAAAGCCAGTGGTTTAGTTGGTTTCAAAGGTTATATCAATGAACTTTACTTAACAAATCAAGCGAAACTCCTTGGTTACGAAGTTAGAGAAACATTAACAATTGTGGGTATTTCCGGACAATACAATACTTTGTGGTTCAATTTGAACAATATTTCCGGAATCAACAATGTTAAGGCTGTTGAAAATGAAAACTACGGTGGTACTTATTCAAATAAAAACCCACACGATATTTATCTAAATAACAGCACATCCGTTTTTGAACCAACATATAACACAAAACCGCTTATTGGTAATACTTCAAGAAAATACGATGTTGAATTAAGAAAACAATTCTTCTACGGATTCAACGAAGGTGAATTAACCGAATATGAAGTTCAATTGCCAATGATGTTTATTCAAGCGGATAATAACAAAGATACAAACTATAGCGATTTCCATAACGACATTCTTTCTAAGAGCGGAATTGATGCAAATGTGAATCTTTCTTCAATATATGTGAATAAAATTCAATCAGATTATGAAATTTACATTGACATATTAATTGAAAACAAAGAAAACATTACAAGCGAATTTATTGAGACGAACATTGGAAACGCAATTGTAATTGAATAATTAATCTTATTTAAAGACTCCACTCATCGCAGTGGAGTTTTTTGTTTAAAGCGTATCGACTATATAATTGTTGTATTAATAATAAAAAAGTATGAAATCAGTTATAGGCAAAAGGTATATTACTTCGAAATCAGCAATAGTTGTTTTACTGTCTTTATTATTTTTCTTGATAGTCGGGCTAGGAATATACATATCAGTCTGTGTTCGCAGAGAATACTTAGCAGAAGTTGATTTATACGAAATCGAAATGATTAGTTATCGATATGGGCTTTCTGAAACCCTACCAACACCACCGATTGAACCAGTATGGAAATACTTCCTTTATGTTGGCTTATCTATCGTTATAGGTTCGGTTTCATGTGGACTTTTTTACTATGGATTTAGTTTAGAAAAAAAGCGTGAGCAAGAAATAATAATCTATGATGCTAGTAAAAAAACTTTGTTTATTTATAGTGACGGTTCTTATGAGGAAATATTCATAAATTCAATCACTGATATGAGACAACCAATAATTCCTGGTGGTGTTTTCACTGGAAGAATATTTGTACCACATATGCATAGGTCTAATAAAATAATTTTCACTTATACAGAGAATGGCAGTAAGTTTAGCGTTACAAGTGATCCAGTGATTGAAGCTGAGCAAGTTATCAGTAAGATAGAATCTTTAAAAAGAAAAAGTAATGGTTAAGTGGCTAAAACTAGCCGCTTTTTTTTATTAAAAATATGCTCCGCAACTTTTGGTTGCATCATAAAGTGCGTTATAATTTTGATCGAAAATATATAATGAGTGGCGTAAGGAGGAAAAGGACTTATGGCCTTCAAAGATGAATTCAAAAAATATAGGGAATTACGTGAGCTCACACAAGAAGATATTGCTGATGCTATCGGGATT
>JAEEGK010031293.1_pt1 | contig 10497 bp, 7 predicted proteins | sample 8958771 | NCBI WGS metagenome assembly JAEEGK01 (sample SAMN16246547, study PRJNA631951) | gut metagenome | biome: gut microbiome; feature: rumen; material: SC-attached | host: Bos | place: Iran: Karaj | collected 2018-10 | reverse complement strand
AGGGATCGCTGAACGTGGGTATCGACAACCTGATTGCGGGTGTGCACCTGCGATTCATCCCTGAGAACTCCAAGGGCGATGAGTTGACCAGCCGCATGCTGAAGAAGGAGTGTACGTTTAAGGCGGCCTACGTGGTGAGCTCGAAGAGCAAGACCATCGATGGCAAGAAGCGTACGTACCAGGAGAAAATCCCCATCAGCTCGTTCGCAGTAGCAACCCATCAGGAAGGAGGTGAGTAATGACTAAGAAGGAAACCGCAAAGTTTATCGTGCAGTTGATTGCATCCATCGCCACGGCAATACTCACTGCACTGGGCGCCACAAGTTGCGTGGGAGCGTAAAGAGAGAGCCCTCGGGAATTCAAATTCCTGAGGGCTCAGTCAGTTACAGCTGTGCAGCGTTGCAGTAAAAAAAGCTGCGAATCTACTCATGTTTCTTTAACGTCAGGTCGTTGCCCAAGTGGGTTATGTCAATTCCTGAAGAATCATAATTAGATAAAGTTTCGTAACCGATGGTCTTAAGAATCCATTGGGATCTAGTATAACTCTTTGATCCCAAAACCACATTGCCACTCGGCGCGTGAATCCAACTGGAAAGCTCAGCTGAAACTGAACCAATTGTCAGCTTCACCGAGGTGATTTCTGTTGTTATGGTTATATTTTTATCAGCACGTAAGGGAGATGCATTTTCTACAGACAAAGCTTCTACTTTACCGCCTGAGATCGTGATATTGCCAGATTTACTATAAATTGCATTATTATTCTTACCACCTTCTGCGTAGACATCAGATTTTCCGGAGATTTCTATGTCTAATTCTGAGAGGATGCCTGCACCACCATTTTTGGCACTTGACCTTGCGCCGCCATACGCCTTTACAACCGCATCCTTGATGGTAACACCTCCATTTTCACTGCTAATACCTTGACCGCCGCCTTTAGAAGAAGTTGCATTACTGCCATGAGCGGTTACGGTGCCATTATAAATATTGATAGGATTCGCGCTAGTGGAGTAGAGACCATTTCCTACGCCATTAGCGGAAGCATCCAAAACACCATTATAGAGTGTAAAACTTCCTCCATAAGTAAAAATACCATGACCGCCATTGTCCATTGCGTTTGCTACCACCTTCCCCCCATGGATGGTCAAGTCTTTATCATTTACTTTTATGGCACTATTGCCTGAACTGCTGTTCACAACGAGTTGCCCCATGCTGCTGCTAATGCCCTGTCCATAAATGTTCAATGGAGTGGATGCAGTATTAATATCACCATCAACGGTCAGCTTTGATCCATTCGTTAGTATCAGGTTAACCTCGCCTTTGAGGATTAGTCTTCCAGTACAAGTAGCTGTTCCTTCTACAATGTATGTTCCTGCAGACACATTAATGTCACCTGTCGACACTGTACCAGTCCATATGGTAGCATTAGTAGTAAGAACGTCTACGTAACTCGAGTCAGTAGCACTGGTGTATTTCAAGTAGGTTATTTTTCTAATGACTTTTACAGTGATGTCGTAGATATTTGAGGCGGCTAAGTCATTACCCTTAACGCTCTTGGTATAATTGTTAGTGCCATCGGTGGCGTTGACAGTGACGGTCTGACTACCGGCGATAGGCTTCATGGCCACGTAGATAGTGGACAGCGTCGACGGATTGACAGTATAGGTGTTCGTGCCAACGGCAATGGTCAGTTTAGTGATGGCACTGGTTATGTCAGCGTCGGAGGTGTTCTTGATGGTGAACTTGCCGATGGTCAGTTGGTTCTCGAGCGTTGCCGTGGATGGGAGATTGCCCTGGGCAGTCATCGTGCCGTCGAACGCAGCGAGGTCGAGGTTGCTGGCAATTGTGGCAAATGTACCATCCTGCGTGGCGAGGGCGGCGTAGTTGATCGTTGCATCTTTATCCGGAGTCGTGGTCGATACATCATCGGCAACCATCGTGGCGGGATAGATATAGCGCACTTTGCCGCTGGCCTTCGGACTTGATAGCGTAACGGTAAACGTGGCATCCTTGCCGCTATTGGTAATATCAGCATCGGTAAGGGCTACGCTGACGGCCTTGGCGGTTCCGCTTTCCTGCTCGTATACCACGGCTATCTGGTCGCCTGCGGCGAAGGTCTTCACGCCAGCTTCGGTAAGGGCGCGCGTGGAGGCGCGCTCACCGAGACTGATGGTGGTCTTCATCGTCACAGTGCCGCTGGCTGCGGGCTGAACGTCTTCAACTTCCTCAGCGCAACCGCTAATCAAAGCGCCCATCATCATAAGGGCAAAGTATCTGATTGATAGTTTCATCTATGTCAGGTTGTTATATATTTAATCTGGATCCGCCTAAAAAGCGAGGGCTGAACGAACAACGCGTTTGCTTACCTTTAGATCGGTGGACCAACTACCGCTGCTAAACCAGTAAAGAAGCGCCCATTGGGGACTACTCTCAGTAGACGCCCAGCAGAGTTTATACCCCAAGGATGCTTTAGACCTCAGGGTTTCGTAGCCACCAGAAGCGGTTATCATCTTATCCCACTGACCGCCGCTCGGCAGAAACCATTCACTTGTACCTATGGGATGAGAACCACTGTTGTAGTTTCTGGCAGCATTGGCTGCATCGTGGGTATGAGTAGCATGACCGACGAGCGCATCGGTATTGGCAATGCCAGCCATGTCAGTCTTCACTTCAGCCTCAGTTTTATATTGAGTTGTCAGGCAAAGAGCTGTCATCTGAGAACACCACGCAGCTGTATTACCGCCGTTGGCATCCGTCAACGCCAGGGCCAGGCCATGCTTGTAAGCAGTGTTAGAGGGGCTTGTTTCTGCATCATTGCCCAGATAGCAAATCAAAGCCACGGGAGTCTTGCCAGCTGTTGTGGCAGCGTCTTTCGAAGCATAGACACTACCATCACTACAGAACACATTACCGATTGCTAATTCTACCATCGACACGCTGATAGAATACAAATTGCCGGCTGCAAGAGTATTTCCTGTAGCAGTCTTGAAATAAGTTTTCGAATCAGTTGTAGTGGCGGTAGTGGCGATATCACCACTGGTCGGCTTCATCGCTACATAGATAGTAGAAAGCGAAGATGGTTTCACAATATAAATATTGGTTCCGTCGTTGACAGTTAGGCTGTTAACGGTGTTAGTGATGTCGTCGGTGGCGCTGTTCGTGATGGTGAACTTGGCGATGGTAAGAGGGTTGACGAGCGTTGCTGCAGGGAGAACGGCCTGAGCAGTCATTTCGCCATCGAAGACTGAGAGGTCGAGGTCGCTAGCAATCTTGTCAAATGTGCCGACCTGCGTGGCGAGGGCATCATATTTGATGGTCGCATCATCGTTAGGCGCAGTCGTTGTAACTACGGTTTCTGCAGCTCTCGAGGCAGGATAGATGTAGCGCACGGGAGTACTGGCCTTGGGGTTGGTGAGCGACACGGAGAACGTGGCGTTTTGGGCGTTGGTAGCATCGATATCATCGGTGGTGAGGGCGGCGCTCACGGCTTTTATGGTTTCGCCAGACGTGTTCTGATAAATCACGGCTATCTGATCGCCGGCGGCGAAGGTCTTTTTACCATCGGCATCGAGAGCGCGCGTGGATGCGCGCTCATCGAGCGTGATGGTGGTCTTCATCGTGACAGTGCCGCCTGCTGCATCGGGGAGCAGCGGGGTGTCTGTGGCCAGATCGTCGCTGGAGCAGCCCGCCGTCATGGCGCCCACCAGTGCGAGGGCGGCCATGGGCAGAAATATCTTGTTCAGTTTCATAGTCTTCATTTTGTTAAATAAATAATTATTCGAGCATCGCTCCCGGCTGGATCAGGGGGACGGTTCTCTGATCCAGCTCGGCTGAGCGGATCAGAGAACCATCCCCCTGATCCAATTACCAGGTCTGCGTGCCGCCATTGTTATAGTTCTGAACGCCTGAAGTGGGTTTTACGGTCAGCGTGTATTGGGCATAGTTAGGCGAATACTCATAGTTCTTGGCATCGGATACGGTGGCAGTGATGATAGCCGTGCCTGCACCCTTGATGGTTACTTCGCCAGTAGATGAGTTGACCTCAGCCACAGCGGTGGCATTAGATGAATAGGACACTGTGCCATCGCCCGTCTTTGTCGCCTCGTTCTTAAAGGCTGCTTCGCCGTATTTCTTCGTGATCTCGGTAGTGGTGAAGCTGATGCTGCCAGCGATCTTTGAAATCTCCACTGTGGCAGAGCCAGTAACCGTTTTGTAATTATCCTTTGTCACCTGGTAATATACGGTTTTTGTACCAGCGTCCGTATAGGTAGGACTGGAGGTAAGATCGTATACACCCTCAGTAGTACCATACATGATGGTGGCGCCCGATGGAGAGGTAACCGTAACCGTAATACCATGGGCATTACCATCGTAAGGTTTGCTATAGCCGCTAGCGCTTACCGACATACTGGCCTCGTTGATGATAACCGTCTCAGAACCAGTAACGGTGGTGAAGCCAGTCTTGGTTACCTGGTAATACACTTTATAAGTACCGACATCCGTATAAGTGGGACTAGAGGTTTTATCGTAATTGCCCTCAGTTGTGCCGTATTTGATGGTGGCGCCTGAGGTGGCGGTAACGGTGATACCGTGGGCAGCACCATCGTATACGTCGTTATAGCCCTTGGCAGTTACGCTCAAGGTGGCCGTGCCTACGCCGAGAGCGAAGCTGACTGACTTCGTGGAGTAAGTGTAATTAGTGCCGTCGGTAACGGTGGCCTTGATGGTGGCATCGCCGTTGCCCTTGATGGTAACCAAGCCTGTAGAAGCGTCAACCTCGGCCACGGCTTTATTAGATGACTCGTAGGTCACTGCGCCATCGCCCGTGTTGGTAAGCTTGTTGGTGAAGGGATCGTTGCCGAAGGTCTTGCTGACGCTGGACTCGGCAAAGCTGATGGTGGCAGCTGCCTTAGCGATCTCTACCGTCTTAGAGTCAGAAATGGTGGTATAGCCTTCCTTGGTCACCTGGTAATACACGGTGTATGAGCCGGCATCGGTGTAAGTAGGACTGGCGCTGAGGGTATAACTGCCAGCCGCGGTGCCGTACTTCACGGTGGCGCCATCGGGAGCAGCCACTGTGACGGTGATGCCGTGGGCTGCGCCATCGTATGTGCCAGTATAGCCCGTGGCCGTAACGGTCATGGCGGCCGTTCCTACGCCGAGGGTGTAAGTGGCGGTCTTCGTGGCATAAGTGAATTTCTCGCCATCGGTCACGGTAGCCGTGATGGTGGTTGTGCCGTTGCCCTTGATGGATACTAAGCCGGTTGCAGCATTGACGGTAGCCACGGCGGGATCAGACGAAGAGTAAGTCACTGTGCCGTCGCCCGTGTTGGTAAGGTCGTTGATAAAGTCGGCATCGCCGAAGGTCTTGCTGACGCTGGATGTAGCGTAGCTAATGGTAGCGGCCTTCTTCTCCGGGTTAGATGAATTGGATGTGTTCTGCGTTGGGCGGCTCCACTCGCCAAAAATGTCGTCGAACATGCCCTCGCATGAGGTCAGCATCAGGGGCACTGCCAGCATGAGCATGCCTCCCATGAATAGTTTGATTGATTGTTTCATAAGTTTTATATTTTAATTTAATTATTTGTTTATTCGGTTTATATCTCGGGGAACATCCTGTCAGGATCAATCGTTGCCGGAGACTACTGCAGGTCCTTCATCGACTTCGGCTTTGAAGTAATGCTTGGTAGAGGTGGTGAATTCTGGCAATAATGCCTCGCCCCAATTGCTCAAGTCATCGGTGGCGAAGAAGCCAATATTACACCCTTCGCCCTTAGCGAAGTAACCCTTGATGGCCTGGCCGTTAGGAGCTTTCGCAGTTACTTTGCCACCATAAACAGTAAGGGTGCCAAAGTTATTTTCTTCGCCAACACAAATTGCATTAGAGTTATCGCTAATAGCCTCCAATTCGCCTCCATATATAGTCATATTATTATCTGTGTACGTATCAATAGTAGGGGCAGATCCAGATGACTTTGCTGTGAACTTGCCGCCATACATCTTGAGGTTAAAAGTATGATTATTTTTAGTAGAAGACTCTACGTTACCACCATGAATCACGAAATCAGAAAAATTACAGAGTCCATAGCGATTAGTTGTTAAGATCAGTTTGCCCGTACCTTCCTGGCCATAAATGGTAAACGCATTACCTGTTCCTTCTATGCGTCCATTGACCGTCAATGTACAGCCGTCACACAGAATCAGATTGACATTGCCTTTGAGACCGATATCGCCATTAATGGTTACATCTTCTTTAACCAGATAAGTACCTGCATTCCAACATATAGTCGACGACGACGAAGTAACCAGATTAAATTGGTCGCGGGTTATATCTTTTGACACCAACTTACGATCAGTAGCATCCCAAGAGTATTCTTGGAAAGTAATCTCATTAAATCCTTTCAGATAATATTCTCTACCCAGAGTGCCCACTTTATCCTTGAGCTGTACAGGTGTTCCGTTTTTATCTACCAGGTATCCGGAATAACCATTTACTGTAAAGTAAACCTGTGATTTTTTGTAATCACCCTCCAAGTATGTACAACCATTATGATGTGCATGTTTAATAACTTTATCCCAAATAGCTCCAACTTCGTAATATACATCGCCCAAAAATAAAACTCCTCCAGGGGTCTTCAGCCTGATATTGACGAAATCTTTTTTAACAACTTTGGTAGATGCCTTGATACCATCAACGCTCACCGATTGAAAATTCGATTTTCCATCATAAGTATAGTTCGTTACCTGTTCGCAAGTTGCCACATTGATCGTAACATCTATTCGTGTCTGATTATTCTGATTCACCTGAATGCGGAGTAATTGCGCACCTGTGGTTGATTGCGGATCCGGTATCGAATATGCATAGGGGTCAGGATAACGGTCTCTACTTTCTGCCCTCGTCATAGCCCCGGCGGCGGGGGTGGTGCTTTGCAAGATGTACTCATCGCCTTCCCTCTTGAAGGTAGAGGTGTATCCCACGCCGTCGATGGTGTAATTGATGGTGACGATGGCGTTTGCTACGAGGGCTTTACTGAGGTCAGAGAGGCTTTTGGTAGCATTTACCGTGATATCGTAGATGTTTGAAGCCTCTAAGGTCTTCCCCTTTACGATCGAGTAGTAATCTGTACCGGCAGTGGCATCGACTACGACGATTTGAGAACTGGTGACGGGCTTCATGGCCACGTAGATGGGACCTGCGGCTGCCGCGCGACTGACAGTATAGACGTTCAAGCCATCGCCGATAATCAGCTTCGTAACACTGCTGGTCAGATCGCTGCCGCCATCGTTGTTCTTGATGGTAAACTCGCCGATGGTAAGAGGATTGGTGAGCGAAACTGTGGATGGGAGATTACCCTGGGCAGTCAACGAGCCATCGAACGTGGCGAGGTCAAGTTTGCTGGCAATTGAGGCAAACGTACCATCCTGCGTGGCGAGGGCGGCGTAATCGATCGTGGCGTCATCGTTAACGGCTACGTCAGTGGCTACGGTTGCTGCAGCTCTCGAGGCGGGATAGATGTAGCGCACGGAGGTACTGGCCTTCGGATTAGTGAGCGACACGGTAAATGCAGCATTCTTGCCACTATTAGTGATATCGGCCGCAGTCAACTCGGCGCTCTCGGCCTTTACTGTTTCGCCAGCCGTGTTCTGATAAATCACGGCTATCTTGTCGCCCGCGGCGAAGGTTTTTGTACCGTCGGCTGCGAGGGCGCGGGTGGATGCGTTCTCACTAAGGCTAACGGTGGTCTTCATGATCACGGTGCCACCAGCTGAGGGTTGAAGGTCTTCAATCTGCTCAGCGCAACCGCTTATCAATGCGCCCATCACCACGAGGGCTAAGTTTCTGATTGATTGTTTCATCTATGTTTTATTCTTTTGGTTTTGCTACGTAGAATATCTTCAGGCCCGACCATGCTGCGGGGATGGCAGCGTCGGAAGCGAGGTGGACCACGCCCTTGCTGCTGCCGCTGATGGCGTAGAAGTCGTAGCCACTTGCATCTTTGCCACCCATGTACAGCACCACACTGGTGAGCGATTTCTCTGTGCAGATCTTCTCGGCCAGCGGTTTGGCATAAGTCTCGGTAACAGCCTCGGCATAAGGTGAGATATCGCCTACGAGCGCTGCAATACTTCCATATGAAACCATATCGGCCGTAATATCCATGTCTTCGCCTAACTTGGCATAGAGTGCACTGATCTCTTCGTCGGTGGGCACATAGGCGGGTACACCTTCTTCGGCCTTGAAGTATTTCTTTGAACTGGTACCCGCTGTGATTTCCGTCCAGTCCGTACCATTGTCGCTCTCAGAGAATATGATGTCGGTAACGCCTTCGCCCCTGGCGAATTTGCCTTTGATGGCTTGGCCTTTAGGAGCACTGGCGGTTACTTTGCCGCCATAAACGGTAAGGGTGCCGGGGTTAGCATCACTGCCAACAACAATAGCGTTAGCGTAAATAACAGCGCCACCGCTACAGTTAAAAGCTTCCAGCTCGCCACCGTATATAGTCATATTTTTACCAACGCGCGTTTTAATAACCGGATCACTGCTATTTACCTTTGCTGAGAACTTACCACCATACATCTTTAAATTAGACAAATCATTACATACTACAGAAGAAGTCTCAATGTTACCACCATGAATCACGAGATCGGGAATATCATAAATACCTTTAGCTAATGAAGACGAAGACAAACTCAATTTGCCTGTACCTCCAGCCTGGCCATAAATGGTTAATGATCCATTTCCACAAAGACTTCCATTAACCTTCAATGTACAGCCGTCACACAGAATCAGATTGACATCGCCATCGCAGGAAATGGTGCCATCGATGGTTACATCATGATCAACCACATACGTACCAGCTTCCCATTTTACGGACTCATCTGACGAGAAAACAATCTTGCAGTTGTCGAAAGTCTTGTCGCTCGTCACTACCTTATAATTTGTTTCATCCCATGACCGTTCTTTGCAAGACACAGGGATATACTGTATCAGATAATATGATTGATATTCACCGACTACATCCGATGGAAGAACTTTAATATAAGTATTATCATCATGACATAAAACACCCTTCTGGACGTCCCTTTCATCAATGCAAGTGAAATAAACTGCATCGCTTGTTATCTCAAAATGTATTTCATTACTTAGATCTTTTATTCGGCGAGAGAAATCCACCCATGTTTCACCTTTTTTCACATCAAAGTTTGCAGTTTTCCAAGCCGTATATCCAATTCTACTCCAAATTTCTATAGAAGAATAATTGCTCGGTTTTTTCAAGTTGGCTTGTTGGCCATTCACACCTACGCCTACAATCTCCGACCCAGAGGAAGCGTAGTTCGTGATCGTTTCGCAGGTTTCCGTCTCGATCGATACATCGAGTTTTAACTGTTCATTATTATAAAACTTAAAATTTAATATATTCTTAGCTTTAACTACCATTCCACTGCAAACAGGATGGGCTAATGACCTCGTCATGGCGCGGGTGGCTGCTGCGGCTGGTGAGAGTTCTATGAACTCATCGCCCTGCTTCTTCAGTGTTGAGGTGTATTTCACGCCGTCAAGGGTGTAAGTGATGGTGATGACGGCGCCTTCTTCGAGGGCGGAACTGAGGTTATCGAGGACTTCCTCCTTCGTGGGCTCATTGTTTTGCTGGCCTGTGGGCCTACTCCACTCGCCGAAAATATCGTCGAACGCTCCCTCGCACGAGGTTATCACCAGGGGCCATGCCATCATGAGCATGCATCCCACTAAAAGTTTGAATAGCTGTTTCATTTTGTCAGGTTGGTTTATTTTTAATTATTCGGCGGCGAAGATACAAAATATCTTCGAAAAAAACAAATTATTTACAAAAAAAGTAATACACTGCGTTACAATGATAGCGCTAGCACTTCATCACACAGCTCACAAACGGTGGAGCGATGGGTGATGAAAAGCTATTGCCATTCACCGGCAGCGTCACGCTCACGCCATCCTTCACCAGTCTGATGGCCTCTTCTATGATAAAATTATCAGTCATAACTGTCAACTATCAACTGTCAACTTACAAAGTTTTGCGGCAGCCTCATCGGGCAGGCATTCCAGATGCCACATGGGCACTGAAGAAGCCAGCGCATTCTGCGTAAAATGCAGTCCATCGGCAATCTCCGAATCCCAGCGCTTACCGCTGATACTCTCCATCAGCGCCACATACGCATGGATGCCGCTGAGAGGGATGATCTTGTTATAAGGCGCCTGACTCAGCATGACTCACCACGGCAGCATGGAATAGCACCGTTCCCTTATCGGCCGTAGACAGGGCGAAGAGTGCCTCATCGCCCGTCACACTGAACACGTGTCCTGCAACCTCGTAGTATGCCATCATCCTTGATTAAACGCTTTTTCTTTTGCTACCTTGCGGTACTCGGAGGGGGTCATCTTGAACTTGTCGCGGAAAAGGGTGGTAAAATGGCTGCGACTGGCAAAGCCGCTCTGCTCGATGATGAGTCCAACGGGATCGGTGG
>JAEEGK010031291.1_pt1 | contig 10497 bp, 9 predicted proteins | sample 8958771 | NCBI WGS metagenome assembly JAEEGK01 (sample SAMN16246547, study PRJNA631951) | gut metagenome | biome: gut microbiome; feature: rumen; material: SC-attached | host: Bos | place: Iran: Karaj | collected 2018-10 | reverse complement strand
GCCGTACCGACGACATTTTCCGATTCTTTGCAGGAATGCAGGAGGAGGTTCACCGCGCGGCCATCACCTTCCACCGCAACAAACGCTCAAAAGCATTCCTTGTGTCAGAACTCGACGGCATTAAAGGCATCGGCGACAAAACCAAAGAGGCTCTCTTCGGCGAACTGAAAACCGTTGACGCAATGCGCGCCGCGTCACTTGAAACGCTCGAGAAGATTATCGGCCACGCCAAGGCCGAGGTGGTTGCAAACTACTTCCGACAGGGGAAATTGGATTTATAAAGCCGTAGTCTATTTGTTACAAATCAATTAGTTCGCTCGATTCGGAAATATGATAAATAGAATAAGACAGATTGTAAGTTTTATAGTATTCGGATTGGTCACTGCGGCTTGCAGCACCTCAATGACTGACTATTATGATATTGCCATTTATTGCCAGGAAACTGAAATTAAAATAAAGGTTATAAAGGACGAATTCTCCATAACACACAATGACGGACCGTATTACTACGATTATGCAGATTTTCTTTGGCATTATATAGGTGCTGAAGAATTCGAATCGTCTATTTTCAATGCAAATGCCTTGGTGGTGTATGAAATAGAAAATCAGCAAATTGTGGATTCAATAATGTTTGATAAAACAAATTGCTCAACAAAAAACTTAATGTTGCCTCAAAACTATAAATATAGGCTCGCGGAAGATTCACAAGAAGGGACAAGAGAACACCACTACTCTTATAAAATCACAGAGGAATATTTCAGTTCCGATTACTATGAAAATCCATTGTTTACGGAGCAGGATGACAATTTATATTAAACAATTCTAAAATGAATAACTCTAAAAGTAAGTCAATTTTATTCATTTGTTGCGCAATCATTCTTTTCGTAACATCTTGTGTTAATGACGAATACTATTATTATAATGTCACTATTCATTGTAGAAAAATTAATGTTGAATTGAAATTAATATCGAAGGACACTTCTATAGTATGTAAAGGAGATTATTGTTCTGATACGGATGTTTTTTTCGTGTGGAAATGCGAAGACTGGCCTGAACCAATCATTTTCGAATCAGACACTCTATTGGTATATAAGATTGAGAATGAGCAAAAAGTTGATTCGCTGCTGTTCGTTAAATCAAATTATTCAAGAAGAAATTTGCTGCTTCCCCAGAATTATAAAGAACGCGAATCGAGTTCGCGTAGCGATGGTACAAGGTATGTCCATATTGATTATAAATACAACATCACCGAAGATTATTTTGCCTCTGACGATTATGTAAACCCATTATTAGATTAACTGGTTTAAGTTCAAAAATCTCGATAAATCGGCTTTCAAAACAAATCTTATTGACTATATTTGCAATCGGTGTTGTGCCGACGGCATGCAACTTCAGCGCCTTATGAAAAATAACCGTACTTGAGAAGTTGAAGTACAATTAACCAAAGAACTGAAATGAAAATTAAAGCACTAACAGTCAGCCTCTTTATGCTTGGCGCAATAGGGGCTTCGGCGCAGATTCTAACTGGCGATTCATTTGCCAAATACGACCTCGACAAATACGATGGCAAGGCCGACCACAAACATCAATATGTGGAGGCGGCAACTTCGTTGAAATCGAAATTTGAACTTGACAAAAACGACCAACTCACCTACAGCAACGTTATTGAGTGCGCCGGTATGGACAAAGATAAAATCTACGACAACATAAATGGCTGGTTTACAAAAACTTTTGCCGACAAAACGGCTGCAGTTCAAACAAACAGCAAAGAAACCGGAGCGTTGATTGTCAATGTCAACATCAAGAACGTTGTAACCTTCCCACACCAAGTTGTAAGTGTGAATATGATTGTGAAAATCAACATTAAAGATGGCAAGGCAAGGCTGACCACCACCATCAAGGATTATGTGATTAACTCGGGAACTTCTTGGACTTCAAAGAAATGCTATCCGTTCTACGACGAGCAAGACCCTCTGCGTAAAAAGATTGGCTCAAGCGCATATGTTGCCAGTTGCGTATTCACCGAGATAGTTGAAAAACAGTTGACTGAGGCCGCAAAACCAAAAGTTGAAACTCCGTCTTCCGATGACGACTGGTAGGATTTTGTCAAACACACATAACAAGGGTTGCCCGCTGAGACAGCCCTTTTTTGTTATGACAATTCCGCTGCATTCCCAAAAAACGGCATCTCTGACTGAAATGACAAAACAACTATATTTGAATTCCGTTATCACAGCAGACAAATTACGGGGAAATGATAGATGTTTCGGATAACAAAATTTTGAAAAACACCGATAACCACATCTATTTTGCAATATAGTCATTAAAAGAACGTATAAACTTAAAATGAGAACAAAATCACTTACTGGAATAATAGTTTTTTTGTGTTTGCTAATAAATGCATGCACCGAGGAATATAACCTGCAACTCCATCCCGAGACTAAATTGGTTATCGATGCTGAAATCACCAACGGCAAACCTCCATATTACACCAAATTGGGATTGAGTGGCTCAACTGAAAGTGATTTAAATCAATGGGTTGACGATGCTCTCATTATCATATCCGACGATGAGGGCGTTGTTGACACCCTGATTCCTGCTGCCGATTCTATATGGAGCCACTACACACGATATACAACCCAATCAGGTGAAGATTCGATTGTGTGGTTTCCAATCTATGACAATATAGGCGTAATCGATTCAATGCTTGTTTATGACCACAGATTGTCAACTCAATGTTATTTTCAGACTACAAAACTGCAAGGCAAGGCTGGGCATACTTACTATTTGAAGGTTGAATGGCGCGGACATACCTACACATCGGAATGCACAATGCCGAGTGCCATTAAAATTGACACCATAACACATCGGCAAGCCGATAAATTTACTGACGGTGCTGTTGGAGAAATACCATACGTATGGTTCCACGACAATCCCAACGAGGACAACTATTATGTATTCAAAAAAGGGGATGGGGAAGAACCTCTTCCGTTCTCAAACGGTCAATATACGTGGAGCGTGAGCATTATAAGCGACGAATTATTGCAGCCCGGCTTTAAGGGTATGGACCTTTGTGGCGGGGTTTCAACAGAAGGTTGGAGAAAGGACAGTTGGTGGTTTGAAAGATATCCATCACAAAAGCTGATGATGTATTCCGTAACCAAAGAGGTTTACGATTATTACAATTCGCTGATAAACCAAATCCGTTACGACGGCGGAGTTTATACGCCGGCGCCAGCCTCGGCGCCAACCAACATCAAAGGTGGTGCTTTAGGTGTGTTCAACGCGGCATCGTTCGACTATGAGTACTGCTTGTTGAGCGAAGAAGAATATAACGAAAAATACAACAGGTGGTAAAATGAAAAAACTGATTCTTACACTGATAGTTGCGGTATTTGCGGCGACCTCTTTTGCACAAAAGGCCACCATACACGGCACCATTACCGATGCCGCAAGCGGTGAGACAATGATTTCGGCCACCGTATATTGCCCCGAACTGGGCATTGGCACTGCTACAAACAGTTACGGGTTCTACTCGCTCACTTTGCCCAAAGGCCGCCATACGGTTGTGATTTCATATTTAGGTTACGATAACATCAGCAAAGATGTTGATGTTGAAAAAGATATGCGCCTCGACATTAAACTGAGCGAAGCACGAAACGAGATTGGCGAGGTGGTGGTTACGGGCGAGAAGAACGCCCGCGAGATGAGCACCACCAGCATTGCGCAGTTGCAGCCGAAGCGCATCACAATGGTGACATCGGCTTTGGGCGAGCCCGACCTGCTGAAAACACTCCAACTGATGCCCGGCATTCAAGCTGTGAACGAGGGCGCATCGAACCTTTACGTGCGTGGCGGCTCCTACGACCAGAACCTTTTCCTGCTCGATGAGGCGCCAGTCTATAACCCCACTCACGCGCTGGGCTTCTTTTCAACCTTCAACACTGATATTCTGAAAAATACAACCGTCTATAAAGGCGTTTATCCGGCGCAGTTCGGCGGGCGGCTCTCGTCGGTTGTCGATATTGCAATGCGCGAGGGCGATATGAATCAGTTTCACGCCACGGCAAACATCGGTCTCACCGCTAGCGGCCTCACGCTCGAAGGCCCAATTGCCAAAGGCAAGGCGTCGTTCATTGTGTCGGGGCGCGGAAGTTACGTCGGCCTCTATCTGAAAGCCATCGACAACACCGACGACAAAATCAACTTCTACGACCTCAACGCCAAGCTGAACTGGAACATCGACAGCAGCAACCACGTCTATCTGAGCGCCTACACGGGGGCTGATGAGTTTCTGTGCTTCGCTCTCAACAACAAGAACCACCTGGAGTGGGGCAACACCACCGGCACACTGCGCTGGAACCACATTTTCAACGCAAAACTGTTCTCGAACCTCACGCTCTACGGCAGCCAGTACAACTACAAATACTCAATTTGGGAGGATGTGCGCCGTTTCGACTGGACGGCCCGCATTCGCGAGATGGGGCTGAAATACGATTTCACCTATCACTACGGCCGAGGCAGCAATCTGAAATACGGTGTGGCGGCCATCTACCACCACTTTGAGCCGGGCCGCGTGGCTCCTCAAGATGAGAAGTCAATTACCCGCGAGTATGAGCTTAACCACAAGCGTGCCGTTGAGCTTGTCGGCTACCTTGGCAACGACCACCGCCTCACCGACGCTCTCACTGTCAACTATGGCGTGCGCTTGTCGTCGTTCTCGAACATTGGCCCCGACACAATCTACAACTACTATTCCGACGGCTCGGTGCGCGACAGTGCGGCTTACGGCCGAGGCAAGATTGTGAAGACTTACGGCGGCGTGGAGCCTCGATTCTCGCTCAAATACGATATTGGTCAGTATCAGTCGGTTAAACTGTCGTACGCCTTCACAAAGCAGTATATGCACTTGTTGAGCAACTCAACGGTTGGTCTGCCAACCGATGTGTGGATTTCTCCCGACGAGCATCTGAAGCCGCAGGAGTCGCACCAGATTGTGGCCGGATATTACCATCGGCTTGAGGAGTCGGGTATAGAGCTTTCGGCCGAAGTTTACTACAAGACGATGAACAATCTGGTTGATTATAAGGACAATGCCAACATTTTTATGAACAAGCACCTTACCACGCAGTTGCTTCACGGAAAAGGTTACAGTTACGGCATCGAGTTGCTGGCCGAGCGCAAGAGCGGACGCCTCACCGGCTGGATTGGCTACACATTGGCCAAAACGCAGTACAAAATCGACGGTGTGAACCAGAACCGCTACTACTCGCCGCGCTACGACATCCGCCATAACCTCTCGCTCACAGGCAGTTACGAACTCACCCATGCTTGGACAATTTCGTCAACCTTCAAACTCACATCGGGTGGCTTTGTCACCATCCCCGACCAGATTTACGAGTTCAACAACTGCGCATTCTTCGACTATTCGAGTCGCAACAACTACGCGCTGCCCGCGTACCACCGCCTCGACTTGTCGGCCATCTACCGCAACCCCAAAAACGACACCCGTAAGTTCGACAGCCAGTGGATGTTCTCGCTATACAACGTCTATGGCCGCAAAAACATTTACTCGCTTTATGTAAAACAGGATATGGATATCACCGAGTCGCACGCCTACAAAATGTACCTCTACCGCATAGTGCCGACAATCTCGTATAAGATTAGGTTTTAATTTCGCCTGCTCTATAGAGGGAAACAATTATTCGCAGTTAAGCAAGCCAAAGTAGTGTAGTATCGGAATGATTACTTACCGAATTTTTTGGAAATAAAGATGTTGTCTTTTTCCAATTGAGCACGAAGTTCGTCGGTTGAGCAGAATCGGCGTTCGTTGCGAATCTTTTCTAAAAAACTGATTGTCAGATTCGAGCCGTAAATGTTGCCGTTGAAGCCGAACAGATTGGCCTCGATGGTGGGTTTTTCATCGCCGTGGTTCACCGTGGGGCGGTTGCCGATGTTGAGCATTCCAAGATGTTCTTGCCTGCCGACGCTGGCGCGGATGGCATAAACGCCGTTGCAAGGCACAAATTTGCACTCGTCGGGCTCCAGATTGGCCGTTGGGAAGCCGAGCGATGTGCCGATGTGGTTGCCGCCCACCACGCGCCCCGTCAGGCTGTAGTCGCGCCCGAGCAGTTTGGCCGCCTCTGCCACCTTCCCCTCCGAGAGCAGGCCGCGAATCATTGTCGAACTTATAGGCTGCTCGTCCTCTGCCAGAACATCGAGCCGCTTCACGTGGAATCCGTACAGATGCGACAGAGCCTCCACCTCATGGAATCGGCCAAGACCGTCGCGCCCCAGTTTGTTGTCGTAACCAACTAATAATGTGCTAATTCCGAGTTGCAGAACAAGATATTCGCTCACAAAATCGGCGTAAGCAATCCGCGAAAACTCTCTGGTGAATGGCAGCACAATCAGACAGTCGATGCCCGTTTCGGCCATCAGCATTTTTTTCTCATCGATGGTGGAGAGCACGGGAAAATGCTTGTCGGGATTGAGCACTGCAGCAGGGTGCGGCCAGAACGTTATCACAACGCTGCTGCCTCCAACCGCGCGGGCATGGCTGGTGAGTTGGCTGATGACCTGCCTGTGGCCCAGATGCACGCCGTCGAACGAGCCGATGGTAACCACTGGCTTGTCGATATTCAAATTGCTGACTGACTCGAAAATCCGCACCTCTCTGTTTTTTCCGCAAAATTATCTTTTAATCGTGAGTTGAAAGCCCATGCATCGACATATTGCAAATTTTTACGGCTTTTCAATCAAATAAAACCTCCGAAAAAAACGTATTATCATACATTTAACATAAAAAAACTTTTTTCATATATTTGGGAAAGTTGTTGAATAGATAAATCAATTATCTTGCCGACGAATTTTAGGCAGTTAATACTGACAACATTGACAAGAAGATACGTAACCGAAAGAGTGTCAGCGCGCGTCATTTTTCTGACGTCGGCGTTGCTTTTTTGCACTTTCATAAGCCATGCCCAGCAAGTGATTGAGGGCAAAATGGGAGTTTTTCTGACCGCCGAGAAGAGAATTGAGTTCGCCCCCGACGCCAAAAACATCAAATACAACCTCAATGAGCACGATGGCTCGAAAAAAATCACCATCAGCGTCAATCCCAACGATGTGACGCGCCTCATGCTTAGTGAATTTCGCTTCGAAGGCACGGGCGACGAGCCCATCTGGTCGGCCAAATCGTCGGTCACTTTTGTGCCAAAGACGCGCAAATCCAGCATAATAGTCAGCGCTCGCAGCGACGGCGGAATGCTCTATCAGGCAACCATCACCATCACCGACGGCCGCTCCTTCGGCATTGTTGTTCTTTTGGTTGTCATACTGATTGCCGTGGCTGCCATCTGCGCCATCTACTTCTGGAGCCGCAAGAAAATTGTCAGCACCAAGAAGTCGCTTGAGAGCGAGATTGGCAAGCGCAACCGCGAACTTCAGTCTCAGAAGGCTAAGTACGACGAACTTCTGGCCAACTATATGCCGAAAGAGGAGTTCGAGAAACTGAAAGAGAAATCGAAAGAGAAGGAGAAAGCCACACGCTACAAGATGGTTACGGTGCTCTTCTCTGATGTTCACGGATTCTCCAACATATCGAAAACCGAGAACGCCGAGCACCTCATCGACGACCTCGACAAGTTCTTCTTCCATTTCGACGAGGTGGTGAAGAAATTCCACATTGAGAAAATCAAGTCGGTGGGCGACATCTACATGTGCGCTGGCGGTATTCCGCAGAAGAACCACACCAACCCGATTGAGGTGGTGCTGGCAGCCTTTGAGATGTACCAGTATATGCAGAACATGAAGTTGCAATACGGCGACGAACAAGGCTGGAATCTGCGAATTGGCATCCACACAGGCCCAGTGTTCTGCAACAACACGGGCAACAAGAAGAAACTCGAGATTTGGGGCGACACGGTCAACATTGCAAGCCGCATGGAGGCCTCAGGCCAGATAAACAAGGTGAACATCACGGGCATGACCTACGAACTTGTGAAGGAGTATTTCGTCTGCCAGTATTGGGGCAAGATGCCTGTCAAATACAAGGGCGAGATTGACATGTACCTGATTGAGGGCTTCCGTCCGCACCTTTCGGTCAACGGTCTCGGAATCAAGCCGAACCAGGCCTTCCAAACACGTCTGGGCATTGTCCGCTTCGACGATATTGAGGAGACGGTGCTCAACATGCTCGAGGAGAAACTGCCGAAAAATCTCTATTACCACAACCTGAAGCACACCATCGACGTGACCACACAGGTTGAAATCATCGGCCGCAGCGAAGGCATATCGGACTACGAGATGCTGATGCTGAAAACCGCCGCCATCTTCCACGACACGGGCTTCACCCGCACCTACAAGGACCACGAGGAGGCTGGCTGCGAAATTGCACGCGAATATCTGCCTAAATACGATTATACCCCCGAGCAGATCGACTTTATCTGCAGTTTGATAATGAAAACCAAACTGCCGCCGAAGCCCGTGACGCTGCTTGAGCAGATTATCTGCGATGCCGACCTCGACTATCTTGGCCGCGCCGATTTCATTCCCGTTTCTGGCAACCTCTACCGCGAATTGCGTGAGCGGGGAGCCATTGAGGACGACATTAACAAGTGGAACAAGATGCAGATTAAGTTCATTGAGGGGCATCAATACTTCACAAATTCTGCAAAAAAGATGCGTGATGTAAACAAAAATAATCAGTTGGAAGCAATTAGGCGATTAGTTGAAGAAAATAATTAAATTTGTAGGTTATTCTAAGTAAAGTATATTGGACTTATGGCAAAGACGAGAAAAGATGTAATTGTAGTGCCTTGGGATTACACCGAGACGTGCGAGATTGCCTTGCAGCATGCAATATTGCTTGCAAACGAAGTTGACAACCAGATTATGCTGGTGCGTTTTCTGAAAGCCCCTGGCTTGTTCGGCAAATCTGCCAAACAAGCGGAGTATGAAAGCGAAAAAGTAAAAATCAAAGAGGCTGCCAGCCAGATAGCCGAGAAGTATCATCTTGATCCTCAGCGGCTCTTCATTGATGTGGAGATAGGCACCAAGTCCAAAACAGTCGACGGGCTGATGAAAGATGCCAACGCCAACTTGGTAATCACGGGCCGTACCTATAAACTGACCGACAAGGAAACCCTCGGCATAAGGGACATTACCGATATTCTTTCGGTAATCGACATTCCGTTCATTGTGGCCACCACGGCACCAACGCACGACTACTACAAAGAGATTGTTGTGCCGCTCGACCACGACAAGAAGATGAAGGAGACACTGCAGTGGGTTGTCTATCTGTCGAAATACTACAACTGCAACATCAACATCATCAAGCCATACATCGAGGATGAGTACCAGAAGAAGGATATGGCCAACAACATTTACTTTACTAAGAAACTGCTTGACAAGAAAGACATTATATATGGTATAAAAACCGCCAAAAAAGGAAAGATTTTCGAGGATGAGATTCTGCGTTTCAGCCAGAACATCGATTCTGACCTGGTGGTTATCATCATCAACAAATTCAAGAAGATGGTGAAGGAGAACCCCAACTATAAGGAGACTATTCCGTTCCTTGTTATCAACCGCAACAGCGAGGTTGTCAAGTACGGCGGAAGTTTCCGATAGGCCGCTTGCAAACGACACTCAGCAGCCGGTTCCGAACGCTCGGGGCCGGCCGTTTTTTTATGTGATAATTTTTTATGCAAAAAATCATCTGCAAAACCAAAATTACCTATTTTTGAGTGTAAAACAACTATATATATTATGAAGACATCTGTAATTGCTGGGATTATGCTACTATTTTGTGTGGCAAGTTCAGCGCAAACAAAACTATCATTATCAGCCACTGCTCCATTGGGTTGCAAAACGGGCTGTGAAGCCGCAAAAGCTGTCGATGGAAACAACAAAACATATTATTGTAACGAAGGAAGAGGCGGACAGCAGTTCAAGTTGGTTGTCAATTTGGAGAAAACCGCTAAGGCAGTAAAAGTCAGGGTATATTGCAGCAAAAAAGGCATCAGTGTATATGTGAATGATAACTTTTATACCACTACACTGGCTGCTGATGATAGTTTCTATGTAATTGTAGCCGAAGGATTTTCAAGTATAACGTTGTTGGGCGATAGCAGCGGTAATGAATATATGTGCTATGAGGTTACGGCGGATGAATATGACTTTAACGCGACAAAATTGGGATTCAGCTACGATAAGTCTGGCAACTGCATAAGCCGCAAAATCGTGATAAACACAAGCAAATCGGCAACAATAGATACCACGGACATTTACGCGGAAAACATAGGGAACAAGAAAATCACAATCTATCCGAATCCTACTCGGGGCAACATTGCCGTTGTGTGCGAAGGGGAGTGCGGCGATGATGGTGAATACCGAATTTTTGACAACCGAGGAAACCAACTGAAACAAGACACTTGGATTCAGGCCGGAACCCCGATAAGCCTTGATGACTACCCTCTTGGCGTTTACATTCTG
>JAEEGK010031290.1_pt1 | contig 10498 bp, 12 predicted proteins | sample 8958771 | NCBI WGS metagenome assembly JAEEGK01 (sample SAMN16246547, study PRJNA631951) | gut metagenome | biome: gut microbiome; feature: rumen; material: SC-attached | host: Bos | place: Iran: Karaj | collected 2018-10 | reverse complement strand
AGGAACGAACCCATGGGTCGGTTGGGGTTGCCCAGTCCCATGCGGCTGCGGCGTATGGCTGCGGCTACGGCGCTGACGGCCTTGCGTTGTCCTATGATGGAGCGGTGGAGGTGCTCTTCGATGTGGCGTAAACGCTCGGTCTCGTCGCCGCTGAGGTTTTGCAGAGGGATGCCGGTACGACGTGTGACGGCGGTCATGATGTCGTGTTGCGTCACGCTGTCATGGTGCTGCAGGCGCGCATTCGACGCGGCTTCGTCCATCAGGTCGATGGCCTTGTCGGGCAGACGGCGGTCGCTTATGTAGCGGTGGCTGAACTTCACGGCGGCGGCGACCACCTCCTCGGGAATGGTCACCTGGTGGTGTTGCTCGAAACGACGTTTGATGCCGTTGAGTATTTTGATGGCGGTTTCGATGTCGGGCTCGTCGACAAGCACCTTCTGGAAGCGCCGTTCGAGTGCTTTGTCTTTCTCGATGTGCTTGGTGTATTCGTCGAGCGTGGTGGCGCCGAGAATCTTGATGGTGCCACGTGCCATCTCGGGTTTGAGCAGGTTGGCCACCTCGTTGTTGGCACACGAGCAGTTGCCGATGAGGGTGTGTATTTCGTCGATGAAGAGTACGGTCTTTGGGTCTCCCTTGGCCTCCTCGATGATATGCCGCATCACCTCCTCGCTCTTGATGGCTTCGCTGTCGAGTTGGAACAGACGCATGCCTTCCATGCCTTCCGGCACCTCGTTGTTCAGCATCCGGAAGGCCAACCCCTCGGCGACGGCCGTCTTGCCGGTGCCCGGTTCGCCGACCAGTACCGCGTTGTTCTTGGTCATCAGCGAGAGAATCTGGAGCACGTCGAGAATCTCTTTGTCTCGCCCGATGGCGGGGTGTATCTTCCCTGCTCGTGCCTGCTCAATCATGTCGACACAATAGCGCTCGATGGTAGGACAATGTCGCCTTTGCTGGCCAGAGGGTCGGGGCGAAAGGTCGGAGGCGGGCGTAGGTGCCGGCTCGTTGCTCTGCGTCAGTTGTCTGAGCGAAAAGCCGGCCTGGCTGGCCAGTTGCTGCAGCGGGCTGGGGACGGAGAGGAGCGCCGCCGCGAGGCCGGCGTGGGGATGCATGGTGTCGTGTATCTGCTGTCCTACTTGTGGCGCCAGCTCAAGCGCTTTGAGCACGGTGGGGGAGACTCGCACGGCGCTTCCAGAGACGTTGCACCGCTCAAGACCATTCATGCTTTGCGCCACGCGCGGATAGAAGGTGTCGGGGTTGATGCCTATGCCTGTGAGGAAATGCGCCAGCTCGTTCGCGTAGCGTTGCTGGATGGCCATGAAGAGCACGGCGGGCTCGATGCAGGCGATGTGGAAGCGACGGCAGATGGCGGAAGCACCCTCCATCAGTTCCCGGGTATCGTTGTTGAGCGGTAAGTTGGTTGCCATAATGGATTAAACTATAGTTCGGCAAGGGTTTGGTCAAGGTCGGCGGTCTGTGCCTGGAGGTCGTCCAGCGTCACGCCCATGTCATCAAGCAGTTTCTGCTCCACCACGAAATCATGCGCCTTGCCGCATAGTACACAGTTCTCGTCCTTTTGCATGCGGATGCCGTACCAGCGCATGATGGTGGGCCGGTTGCCGGGGTCGGCAAAGGAGGCGAACCGCAGGAAGTGCCGCTCACGCCGGTTCACCCATAGGTAGGCCGGAAACACCAGCTCTTTCTCCAGCGAGCTGATGCCCGACTCGGTGCCGCGCGAAAGTTCCACCAAGGCCAGCTTCACCACCATATTGCAAATGGGTTCTATGTCGGCGCTCAAGCCAACCTGCACCACTGCATCGGCGTCTTCGGGTGAGGTATAGGCGGCAATCTGACCGCTGCGCCGGCCGGCCTCCACGCTGCTCACCTCCTCACGTGCACCGGCGATGAGGCCATTGCCTAGAAAGCAGTTGTAGCACGGGCCACCGGGCTGATAGTGGAACACGCAGCCGCCCTCGGCGCGCGTCAAGGCGCTGCCGAATATGCCCGGAGTCTGGGTGTTGATGAGCGCCTGGCTGATGTTGATGCGCGAAAGGTTGTTGTCGGTGGCACAGATGACCAAGTCGGCTTTGCGGCATTCGTCCAGCAATGTCTCGAGGTGCTGGTTGATGTCGATGGGGAAGAGGTCGACATGGGCATAAGGATTCTTGCCCTCTATCGCCTCGCGGAGGACGTCGGTCTTGAGGCGCCCCAGGTCGCGGGTGGTGGCGGTGTGGCGGGCCAGGTTGTGCAGCTCGATGCGGTCGAAGTCCATCAAGGCGAAATTACCTACGCCCGCTTTGGCGAGCTCGATGGCTATCTGTGAGCCGAAGCTGCCGAGACCTATTATCACCACGCGCTTGTTCTCCAAAATGCCCAGCTCCAGTATGCCGTGGTTGCGCGAGTAGAGGTTCTCCTTTGTGGGGATGGTCCGGGCTTGATTGGATGCTCCGGCCGTCCACACGGTGCAACTACCGTCCTCGGCCACACACACCGTGTAGTCCGTATCTGCGTCGGCAGCCGGATGTGGTTCCCGGGTGAAGAGCACCGTCCGGCACAGGCCGTAGGCGTGTTTCAGCGGCTTGAGGTGCAGGTGCACTACGCCCTCGCCTTCCCATTCGTAAGCCACTCCCGGGGCAGTAATAACATCCCCCGACAGAAACGCTTGCACCTCGCTTCCGTCAACGTAGTACGTACGCTCCATAGTCTCTAGCGGTTTGCCCAACCGTGTTTCAACGGTTCGGTTGCAGTCAGCGACTCCTCGTAAGGGTTCTTCTCGGTGGTCAGTTGCCCGTTCTCGAAGTAGATGTCTCCATTCTTTCCGCCGTTCTGAAGGGCTTGTTCGAGTTCATCCAAGCCTGCAAAGTTTTCGTTTCCCATTTTATGTATGTTTTAATGTGTTAGTATCCCTGATGCTTATGCCCCATAGTAAGGCACGTGGCTCTGCTGGTGTGCCAGTATGGCCCCGATGTTGTAACCTGTGCGTAGATGGGCTTGATATATCTCTAGCCAAGCCGCGCATTTGATATACACGTGCATCAGGGTGATGTTGGGTCTCCAGTGCTCGTCGGAGTAGTGGCACAGCTGGGTCCATCCGTTCCATGACTGCAGGGTGTGGTTGGTGGCCGAAATGCTGTCCATGGGGTGCCCGTTCTTGTCGTACATCATCTTCATGACGTATACTTTCGGCTTGTTGTTCGGGAAACCGGCAAGGTCGAAGTATAGCACATAGCTTGCCCTGTTGCGGGTCACGTAGGTGATTTTCAATACAGGATGGTTGGAGTAGATGTTCTCAAACCGAAAGGACGTGCGCGGTATGTAGTGCGACAATATGGCATCCTCAGCCTGGTAACGGTCTTGTGATATCATGGTTGTTGGATATTGGTTTGACTTGACAATGCTTCAGTAATCCAGCGGGTGAAGGCTTTCAGGGCGTCGTCGAATCCGCGGAGGGGCGTCCAGGCGGGCTGCATGTCGGCGGGCTGCCCATGGAGTTTCAGTATGGGAGACGATTGCGGGAAGTCGGAAGCCAGATCGATGCTCCAGTCAACACCCTCGGGCAGGATGCGGATGATGCCCTCTGCCTGGTCGGCTTGGAAGGAGGTCTTCCTCCCCTCGGCCAGCTCTTCCACCACAGACACCATCTTGCGCATCAGTCCGATGCCTCCCTCCTGACGCAGCCAATGGCTGTCGGTCAGGCTGAGGCTGGGCCCTTGCTTCTCTGGCTGCCCAAGGGTGCGCAGGGAACCGTGCGATGCCTCGGCAGTCAGCGGGTGCCTCAGCAGATTGCCCATCGCGGCATCGATTACCGGCCGGAACGGACTCTCCTGCTCGACGATATGCCACTGGGCATCGACGTAGCCTGTGGGCATGTTCTGGTGGAAAGAATATGGGTTCACCGTAGTGCGACCGTTGCGCCAGTTGGCGATGCAGAGCAACAGGCTTCTCCGATGGGTGGCCTGCACGGTGCGGTAGGCTGTCGAGGCGTCGTGGCCGCTGGGGCGGGCCAACCCCAACTGGTGATGCGAGTGCCACTCGCCGATGTGCGACAGGAGGAAACGGTGATTCAACTCGTTGTAAATCGTCCCGAAATAGCCCATGTCCTGAATGAAGAACGCCAGCTGATGGGTGGCATTCTCGCCCGGCCCCAGAGCATAGAGCACCACCGGCTGACCGGCATTGTTCCAGTAGCCGAACAGGTTGCCCCCTGTCTCTATGTCGGGATAGTCGAGCACGCAGCGCGAGATGTAGTCCAATTCGCTGCGGTAGATGATGGCAATGTCCGGTGCCGTCTCCCATCCCGTCGGCGGGGCGAGGGAGGCCTTGCTGTTCCTGCTGGAGAATCCTAACATGGCTGTATGGTGTTATGGTTTAATACCGAGGTGGTGTGGCTTTTCAAAGTGCAAAGATACAAATGTTTTTGCACGTGACAAAATATTTTTATCCGACATCTGTCTGTTCAGCGGTTGGGCTCTCCGGCGTAGCGGCCGACTGGGTGTCCAGATACTCCGTCGGGATGATGGTCACCTGGCTCTTTTTCTTCTTGCTGGTCTTGGTGTTGTCAAGTCCCAGGGCCAGTATCTGGTTGGCTGTGGTGGTGATGCTGCGCCCGTCGGGCATGAGGCGTTTCTTGCCACTTTCGTAGGCATCGAGGGCATCTTGCAGGTTCTTCCCCACGTTGTTGTAGTCTTTCAGGAAGTTGCCCGTGCGCTCGATCATCTCCTGTGCCAGGTCGTACAGCCGCTGGTGGTTCTTCTCCTGGTCGATATGCGTCCACGTGATGCGGATGATGCGCAAGGCGGCATAGAGGGTGTGCTCGTCGGCGATGAACACTTTCTTCTGCATGGCCTCCTGCCAGAGCGACGGCTCTTCGTTGGTGGCGGCCCAAAGTGCGGGCACCTGTGGCACAAACATGATGACGAAGTCCAGGTGCGGGTTCACCTGATACTGCGGATAGTTCTTGGCCGACAGTTCATCGACGTGGCTCTTCAGGCTGGCTACGTGCTCTTTCAGGTACTGGCGCCGCGAGAGTTCGTCCTGCGCGTTGGCATAGTTGATGTAGGCCGTCATCGACACCTTCGAGTCGATGATGACGTCGCGCTGCTGGTCGAGGTGCAACAGCACGTCGGGGCGCAGGTTGTCGCCCTCGTGGGGCTGTATGATGTTGCCGTCCCCGTCGCGCATGACGACCTGTGTCTCGAAGTCTTTTCCTTCGGTGAATCCTTGCTGTGTCAACAGGTTGCTCAGTATCACCTCGCCCCAGTCGCCCTGCGTCTTGCTCTCGTGCTTGAAGGCACGTGTCAGTTCTTCGGCGCTCCGCTGCGCCTCGATGCTCTGGCGTATCATGTGCTCCATGTTGGTCTTGATTTCAGCGCTCATGGTCGTCTGCACAGTCGAGTTCTTGGCCATCTCCTCCTTCATCTTTTCCATGGTCTCCTTCAGCGGATTCACGATGCCGGCGATTCCCTTGCTGCTGACGGCGGTGAATTCCTCCTGTCGTTGCTTGAGCATCTCGTTGGTGCTGTTCTCCATCTGCTCTTTGAGCATCTTGACGGTGCTGTTGAATCGCTGTTCGAGGGCCTCGGTGTCGGCGGTGTGGCGCCGCTCCTGCTCGTCGATGAGCTTCTCGTAGCTCCGGCGCGTCTCTTCCATCACCTGCTCGTGGCGTTTTCTCACTTCCTCTTTGTAGTTGGCCAAAGCTATGGCTGCCTCTTCCTTGGCGGTCTGCAGGGTTTGTGCGGCCTCCGCTTTGACGGTCTGAATCGACTGTGCCGCTTCGTCCAGCTGCTGCTGCAGCTGCTGCCGGTGCTCCTGCCGCATCTCGTCCACCTGCCGCTGGTGGTTCTGACGGCTCTCTTCCAGTTGCTTGCCGAGCATCTCTATCCGGGCTATGTTGCTTCCCCGCCCGCGGCTCCCTGTCAGCAGGCCTGCCAGCAGACCCGCTACGGCAGCTATTATTGCGATGATGATGGTGGTGGTCATAAGTGGTTTAGGGTTTAAAGTTTAAAGATTCTACTGCTTTTGCTGAAACCTGAATTCGAGTGCAAAGATACAAATAAAATTGAAAATTGAAAGTTGAAAGTTGAAATTATTGTTGTTTCTCGAAGTCTTGTGGTGTGCCGTCGGCTCTGCCGACAAGTCTCGAAGTTGGTCATGCACGATTTAATTAAGGGATTTTTACCCTATTTCCACCTCTTTTGCCACCTCTCTTTTCTCCTCCGTCAAGGGATTCAATTGACTCAAAAACAGCATATATAGTGGCTTTCTGCGATATAAATAATTGCTTTTCATCATATATAGAGGGGTTTCTCCGTAGTTCCTCCGTAGTTCCTCCGTAGTTGGTCCGACTGTACACGGACAAATCTCGGAGTTTCGTCGGTGTTGTTGTGGCGTTGCTGTGGAATCAATCGTGCGCGGTTTAATTGTATCTTTTTGTCGTGCGGGACAATAAGAACGTCCGTTGTGCGTTTTTGATGTGTGAATGCGATTGACATAGAGCGACATCCGTTGCGGCCGTTCCTGCCCGAACGGGCGCGTTTGCTGATGCTCGGCAGTTTTCCGCCGCCGCGCAAGCGCTGGTGCATGGACTTCTTCTATCCCAATAGGTCCAACATGATGTGGGAGATATTCGGGCTGGTGTTCTTCGGCGACTCGCAGCGGCTGGTTGATGCCGAACATAAGACATTCAAGCAATCTGACATTCAAGCATTGCTCGAAGAGAGCGGCATTGCCATCTACGACACCGCCTGCGCCGTGCGTCGACTCAGCGGCAACGCCTCCGACAAAGACCTCGAGATTGTAGAGAAGACCGATATCCCCGCCTTGCTCGAGCAAATTCCCCGCTGCCACGATATCGTCTGCACGGGACAGAAGAGTTTCTCGGTGCTCACCGACGACTATGGTGTCCCCGTCCCCGCTATGGGTACCTACAACGGGTTCACCCTCGCTGGCCGACCGATGCGCCTCTGGCGCATGCCCTCCTCCTCTCGCGCCTACCCCATGAAGCTGGAGGAGAAAGCCGGGTATTACAACGAAATGATGAAAACAATCGGAATATTATGACATTACAGGAAGCCATCGTCGCACGGCATTCGGTGCGGCAGTATCAGGAGAAGCCCATCGAGGCCGGGATTGTCAAGCGGCTTGAAGAAGAGATTGCTCTGTGCAATCGGGAAGGCGGGCTGCACATCCAGCTTGTGCTCGACGAGCCCAAGGCCTTCACCGGCGGTATGGTCAAGTATGGCCGCTTCGCAGGAGTGCGTAATTACTTGGCGATGGTGGGTCCCAAAGGTGCCGACGAGGCCATAGGCTACTATGGCGAGCATCTGGTGCTGCTGGCGCAGACGCTGGGCCTCAATAGCTGCTGGGTGGGCTTATCGGTAGGCAGGCAGCCCGACCGCTACGTGATTGCCGACGGTGAGAAACTGCATTGCGTCGTCGCCCTCGGCTACGGTGCCAATCAAGGTGTGCAGCACCCCATGCGACCGATGGAGCGGTTCGTCAAGCTCTCTGGCGCAATGCCCGATTGGTTCAGGAAAGGGATGGAGGCTGCTATGCTGGCGCCCACAGCGGTACATCAGCAGAAGTTTGAGTTTGAGTTGGTGGACGGGCACTCCGTCGCCGCCCACGCACGTTTCTCCCTGGTGGGGTGGGCAAAGCTTGACCTCGGCATCGTCAAGTACAACTTCGAGGTTGGAGCTGGAAAAGAGAACTTCAAATGGAAGGAGGCTTGAATGGCAGACAAAGGAACCAAGAAGACCAACGCGGCGCGGCTGCTCGACCAGCTGAAGATTGCCTACGAGCTTATACCCTACGAGGTTGACGAGGAGCACCTGGGTGCAGAGCATACCGCCGAAGTGCTGGGAGAACCCATCGAACGCATATTCAAGACCCTCGTGTTGCGAGGCGACAAGACGGGTCTTTTCGTCTGCGTCATCCCTGGCGCCGAGGAGGTGGACCTCAAGAAGGCCGCCAAGGTGACGGGCAACAAGAAGGTGGAGATGATTCACGTGAAGGAGTTGCTGCCGCTGACGGGCTACATCCGGGGCGGTTGCTCGCCCATCGGCATGAAGAAACCGCTGCCCACCTGGTTCCACCAGAGCCTGATGGATGCCGACTACGTCTATTGCAGCGCCGGACAGCGCGGGCTGCAGTTCCGCCTGGCCCCACAAGACCTGCTGCGTGCCGCCAAAGGCACCCTCGCCGACTTGATTGTAGCATAGATAATAATGACATGAAACAAACCACCCGCTATATATTGTTAGCCCTGTTGGTGTCGTTGCTCTTCGCCAGTTGCAGGACACAAGAGTATGCGGTGCGTGGACCCGAAGGGGGCATCGCCTTCGAGGTCACCCTGCCCGACGGCTTCGACACCGCCAAGGACAGTTGTCCGATGGTGATACTGATGCACGGCATCTTCTCCAGCAAGGACTATGGTCCCATGCCGCAGCTGGCCCGAGGACTGGCCAAGGCGGGCATCGCCTCCATACGCTTCGACTTCGACGGGCACGGCCGCAGCGAAGGGCGCAAGCAGGACATGACCATCGAGAAGGAGCTGGCGGACGCACGCGCCGTATGGAACTATGTGCAGGGGTTGCCCTACGTGACTGCCATCGGATTGCTGGGGCATTCGCAGGGTGGCGTCGTCGCCTCGATGACGGCGGGCCGGTTGGCAGCTGAAGGCGGCAATGCCCTTGCCGGATTGGTGCTGCTGGCACCCGGCTCCGTCATCAAGGAGGCCTGCCAAGGGGGCAAGCTCTTCAACGCCCGTTTCGACCCCAAGGACCCGCCGGAGTATATCCGCTGCTGGGGTATGTACAAGCTGGGTCGCGAATACCTCGTCACCACCCAGCAGCTTGACATCTACAGCACCGCAGCCTCATATTCAGGGCCGGTGCTTCTGCTTCACGGCGACCGCGACGGTATAGTGCCGATGTGGTGCAGCGAACGCTTCCTGCAGACCTACGGCGACCGCGCCACCCTCCAGGTCGTCGAGGGTGAAAACCATACCATCACCCGCCGCCGCCCGCAGGTTATCGCCCAAACTGTGGCCTTCTTCAAGCTGGTGTTCGGAGGGCAGTGAACGTTGTTTATCGTTTGTCCTGCACGCCGTACTTGAGCCACTCGTACTGCGGGTAGCGGGCTTTGACGGCTTTGCGCATGGAAAGCATCTGGGCCTTGAGGTCGGCAATCAATTCCATGTTCTCGTGCGCCTTGAGGGTGGCCTGACGACGCAGCTCGTCAACCTCGGCGTCCTTCTGCCGCAGGGCTTTGGCGGCTTCTTCCAGGCGGTTGAGGGCATCGGTGGTGATGCCGAGCGCCTGTGCCTCTTTGAGGTGTTTCCGCAGACCGGCTACGAGCACATCTGCCTTGTCAATTTCGTTCAAGTTTGTTACTGACATAATGTTTGAATTTTGATTAATATTGGGCTTGCGCCCCTTAACTTATTTGTCCTGCTTTATCATGTTTATGAAGGTCTTGCTCGGTTTGAAACGTGGAATTTTGTGTTCCGGGATGACAACTGAAGTTCCCTTGCTGATGTTGCGCCCAAGCTTCTGGCGGCGTGTGATAACGCCAAAGGTGCCGAAGTGTCGCAAATAGACGCTCTCGCCGTTGACCAGGCGTTCCTTGATGATTTCCATGATGGATTCGACCATCGTCAATGCATAAGTTTTCTCAATGCCCGTTTTCTCGTTGATACGAGCTACAATTTCTGCTTTAGTCATAGTGCAATATTTTAAGGATTGGATTTGCGAAACAGCAGCCATAAGGCTATGTCAATGGATTACTTCCCGGCAGCAATCTCTTTTTCGCGGATAATCACGTCGGCAATGGCCTCCGTCTCGTCGGTCGGTTTCACCGTTTTGGTGGCGTTCCTCTCGTTGCGCTGCGCGATGTTGGTGGGGAAAAGCCTGCGTATGGCAAACCGTACAAATGGCTGGACGAAAAACATCTGCGAGAAGTAGGCAAATGGCAGGTTATAGCAGACCAAACGGAACCAACGGCACATGAAGTCGATAACGTTGAAACCTTCATAATAAGGATAATAGAACGCATCGGCCAGCAGGCTCATCGACGGGCACATTAGGCAGACGGTGGCTGTGATGACGGCCGATTCGAATATCATCGGGTGGTTGCGGCGTGGGTCGAACTTGCGGCTGGCAAGCTTGAACGCCAGCGGGCTGCCCATCCCCACAGCAAGCACGAAAGCGCAAACAGTCTCAACGACAATCACCAGCCATATCGGCAGATGGCTGCCAAACATGTAAACGCCGCCTTGGCTGCCGATGGCCTGCAGGACAGACGTGGTGCCTGTCGACCGCATCAGGGCATCGCCCTCGACGACATAAAGGCTGTAGAACACAAACGCGTGAACGGTGATGACCACCGTAATCAACGCATACACCAAATGCTGAATCTGATTTTGAGACTTCATTTTCTGTAAAAATCCATAAAGTTAAACATGTGCCCAACTTGCATGGTTCTTACAGATTCACACCATGTT
>JAEEGK010031287.1_pt1 | contig 10498 bp, 8 predicted proteins | sample 8958771 | NCBI WGS metagenome assembly JAEEGK01 (sample SAMN16246547, study PRJNA631951) | gut metagenome | biome: gut microbiome; feature: rumen; material: SC-attached | host: Bos | place: Iran: Karaj | collected 2018-10 | reverse complement strand
CAACAAGGATAAAAAGGTCCGGCCGACAGAGCTGTCGGCTGAATCTGTCAAGCAAAAGTAGACAGGAGAAAAGAATAGCTAAAAGAAGCCCAGTTCGGTCTTGTACTGAACTGGGCTTTTGTAACCCAAGGCAGCATGAAGACGCTGATTATTGAAGTAATAAACATATTGATTCAGAAGTTCAGGGACATTCTTTGCATGAGTCAGATCGAAGTCGAGATAAAGCTCATTCTTAATCCAGCCATTCAGCGCCTCAATAATTGGATTGTCTGTTGGAGTTCCACCTCGCGACATGGAACGCAATATGTTATACTGACTATGGGCTTGGCAAAAAGCCTTGGAAGAGTAGACAGCTCCCTGGTCGGTGTGGAAGACTACCTGGGGCTTCTGCTCTTCCTTTTTTCCTGCTAGTTGATTCAAAACAGCCAAACAATCATAGTAAGGTTTATTGCTGCCTTGAATATCTGTGACACTGTGAGCCAGGATCTCGTTGTTAAAGGTGTCCAAGAGAAGTGTCCATTCCCAATGCTTCTGGCCAACCTTCAGTACCGTCATGTCTGAAACCACAAGTTCGACAGGTTTCGAAGCATTCCAACGTCCCTGCACTTCATTGCTGAAGATTAGATGTTCTTCTCCCGGTGGTTTATAAGTATACTTTCTGGCTCGGGAATGAATGCCGGCATTTTTACAGCATTTATGAGCCAGATTGTCCGAAAAAACCCATCCTGTCTGGTAAAAGACATCCCGGGCTAAACGATGGTAACCATGGGAAGGATGCGCCTCATGCGCTTCTTGCAGCAATTGCGTCAGAAGGATGCGATCCTTCTCATAACGATTTAGCATTCCCCTTCGATTTTGCCATTTGTAATAACCGGAGCGATTAACACCCATGATCCGGCATAGAAAATCCACAGGATATCTTATTTTGAGTTCTTCAATGATTTCGTAGTCTTTCCTTTGCCAGTAACGTATTCCTTGTTTGCACCAGCTCCTTCCACCCAGTATCCTTTTTTTAGCCTGGCATTCTCCACTTCCAGCTTTGCCACCATTAGCCTTAAGCGTTCGACTTCACTTAACGACTTACTTGTATGTAAGGCAGCATATGGATTCCCATTATGCGGCTCGAGAGCGTCTTCTCCATCTTCCAGATACTTTTTTACCCATGCTGAAACAAGTTTATGGCTAACACCATATTCTCTTTCAATCCCTTCGAGGGATATATGTTCATCCAGATGAAGGAGTACATACTTTAGCTTCTCTTCTTTTTTCCATTTTCTGTGCGGCACTCCTTTTGGGGCTCCCATTATCTCACTTCCTTTCTTTCTCTCATTCTACAACTAAAAATAAAAGTAGGCACTTTTTCAGTGTCTACTTTTATTTTACAGGTTCAGCCTTACGGCCGGCGGATTTCTGTTTTTTCTTTTACCGCAGGAATCCGTTGATAATCTGTTCTTCCGCCTCGGCTTCGGTCAGTCCCAGCGTCATCAGCTTGATCAGCTGTTCCCCGGCAATCTTGCCGATTGCCGCTTCATGGAACAGGGAAGCGTCCACATGGTTGGCTTCCAGGCCCGGAACCGCCAGGATCCGTCCCTGGTCCATGATGATGGAGTCGCATTCCGTATGTCCGTTGCAGGCCGCGTTTCCGATAATCTTCGCATCAAACTTCTGGTAGGAATGATCCCGGGCAACCGAGCGGCTGACAACATCCGCGCTGGCATTCTCCCCGTTCAGCGTCACCACATAGGTACTCACGGCGTTCTGCTCCCCGTGTGTCATCAGGCGTTCCCGGACCACCAGCTTCGCGCCGGCAGCCAGTTCTGCAGTCGTGGTGCGCACGGTATCGTCCACGCCCTTGATCTGGACCATCTCCATCTCCATATAGCTGCCCTCAGCCATATAGACCTCGGTCCCCGGATTCAGGATCCGCTTGCCGGCACCGTCGCCGGATCCGTAATGCTTTTCCACATACCGGACTTTTGCGCCCTTCTCCAGGTAGAAGCGGTGGATGCCGTCATGCTGGGAATCCTGGTTGCCGCAGTTGTCAATTCCGCACCCGGCGACAATCACGACATCCGCGTCTTCGCCGACGAAGAAGTCATTGTATACAACCTCTTTCAGCCCGCTTTCCGTCATCACTACCGGAATATGGACGCTTTCACGCTTTGTCCCGGGTTTGATCCGGATCTCCAGGCCGCTGACCTCCTGCTTGGAGGTAATCTCAATGTTCGCGGTGGACTGCCGTCCCGCCGACTGGCTGTTGGAACGGATATTGTATGCGCCTTCCGGTATCTCGTGGAGGTCGGCCACCTCCAGGAGCAGGCGTTTCTGTATTTCATCCAGTTTCATCATTGCGCGTTTCCTCCCGGGCATGCCGCGCGGATCTGCCCTTCACACTCGGAAACCGCCGCCGCGCCGGCTGCCAGGCCGGGATAGATCTCTTCCCGGCTTCCCTTCCGTTCCACCACACCGTCGCGGATCACGATAATCTCATCCGCGATGTTCAGGATCCGCTCCTGGTGGGAGATAATCAGGATGGAGCTGTCCGCAATGGTTTCCCGCATATGCTGGAACACATCGATCAGGTTCCGGAAACTCCACAGGTCGATGCCGGCTTCCGGTTCATCGAACACGGACAGCTTCGCATGCCGCGCGAGCACCGTCGCAATCTCGATGCGCTTCAGTTCACCGCCGGAAAGGCTGGCGTTCACTTCCCGGTCCACGTAATCCCGGGCGCACAGCCCGACCGAGGACAGGTATTCACACGCGTCCGCGATGGAGAGCTGTTTTCCGGCCGCAATCCGGATCAGGTCCAGCACCCGGATTCCCTTAAACCGCACCGGCTGCTGGAACGCGAAGCTGATGCCCATCCGGGCGCGCTCCGTTACGTTCTTCTCCGTGATATCCTCCCCGCCGAAAAAAATCCGTCCGCCGGTGGGCTTTTCAATGCCGGCAATCAGCTTCGCCAGCGTGGATTTCCCGCCGCCGTTCGGACCGGTAATCACAATCAGTTTCCGTTCCGGAATCGTCAGGCTGACGTTCCGGATAATTTCTTTGCCCTGCCCCTCTGTTTCCACCTGGAAGGACAGCTCTTTCAGCTCCAGCATATCTGTTATCCGTTTTCCTTTCTTCCCTGCAGTTTCCGCCGCAGGTATCCGTCCATATTGCCCCGCTCGCTGATGATGATCTCCGGAATCCCCAGATGGTTCATCACCGCCAGCAGAATGCAGATTCCGTGCACGACAATATCCGCACGCCCCGGCTGCAGCCCGGGCAGCTTTTTCCGTTCCTCCAGCGTCATTTCCGCCAGTTCCCCGCCGATATCCCGGATTTCCTGCCGGGCAATCCGTACGCCGTGCATACTCGTGCGGTCCGTCCACGGCACTTTCCTGACCATGGCGGCCAGTGTGGTAAATGTGCCGCCCGTACCCACCCAGACATCCGGACAGCGGAATCCGTCCGTTTCCGCCATCTTTTCCATCAGGATTTCCGTGGCGGCCTTCTCGGCGATCACCATATCGCTCCGGCTCTCCAGCTGGATCGACTGGAACAGCCGGACAGCGCCCATCTGGCAGGAGAACGCGCAGTCGATGTCCTCTCCTGTCCCGGTCACAATTTCCGTGCTGCCGCCGCCGATGTCAATCACGCCGCATCGCCCCGGCCCGGCGGCTTCCGACGCGCCGAGGAAGCTCAGTCGGGCTTCCTCCTCGCCGGAGATGATCACCGGTTCCGCTCCGGTCTGCCGTGCGATTTCCCGGATGAAATCCGCTCCGTTTGCGGCGTCCCGCGCCGCGCTGGTGGCGAATACGTCCACCTCTTCCGCGCCCAGCTTCCGGGCTTCCGAGGCCAGGCGTCCGGCCGCTTCCGCTGTTCTCCGGATGCTCTCCGTACTCAGGTTGCCGGCCCCGTCCAGCCCGGCAAAAAGCCGCGTCCCTTCCCGGCCCCGCCAGCAGCGCACAAACGTATTCCCGGTGGTTTCCACCACCAGCGCCCGGACGGAATTGGAGCCGATACCGACAACGGCAGACCTCATGGGGACCTCCTTACTGGGCCATTTCCTCCACCAGGATCCGGACCTCCGCTTCCGTATACGCGTCCAGCGCCTGCGGATTGGAATACTCAAAGCGGATGTCATCCCGGTTGACATAGGAATAATTCTGGATCGCGGTGTACATGATATAATCGTCCGTCCCGACAAGGTCCATCTGGCTGGCCAGTTTTTTGTTTTCCTCCTCCAGCTTTGCCAGGGCGTTGCGCAGTTCCCCTTCCTTTTCCGCTTTGCGGTGAAGGTCGTTCTGCATCAGGATATGCAGGGTGAAAAAGACAATCAGGATGGTACCGATAATCACCAGGAATCCTTTGATATTCATGCTTCTGTTCATCCTGATCCTCCTTTCTCCCCGCGGTTTTCCTTATCTGTAACAATTCTCCGTTTATCCATCGGGTTCCTTCCGGATCGCCGGTTTTTTCGTCAGAACATACTGATCTGGTTGGTTTCGGACAAGCCTTCCAGTGCTCCGTGAAGCCGGAGCAAATCGATAATGGAAGAGCCGACCCGCCCGCGGATCTGCAGGTCCTCAATGCTGATGAACGGCCTGTCCTTCCGTGCTTCCACAATCGGTACGGCCGCGCTCTCTCCCAGGCCCGGCAGGCTGATAAACGGACAGCGGATGTTGCCGTCCTCGATCAGGAACTTCCGGACATCACTCCGGTACAGGTCCACCGGCAGGAAGCGGATCCCGCGCATGTTCATCTCCAGCACCAGCTCCAGGCACGTCATGATATCCTTGTCCCGGGCTGTCGGCTTGTCCATGTTCCGGATCTCCGATATCCGCTGCCGCGCGGCGTCCGGGGACAGGATCATGGTCGACGCGTCGAATCCGTCCCCGCGCACAGTGAAATACGCGCAGTAATAGGCCAGCGGATGATGCAGCTTGAACCAGGCCACGCGCAGGCTCATCGTCACATACGCCACCGCATGTCCCTTCGGGAACATGTACTTGATCTTCTTGCAGCTGTCCATGAACCATTCCGGCACATTCACCGCGTTCATGGCTTCTTCCATCTCCGGCTTCAGGCCTCTTCCCTTCCGGACGCTTTCCATGGTGGTAAACGCCAGTTTCGGCTTCACACCCTTGTCCATCAGGTAATTCATAATGTCGTCACGGCAGCAGACGCACTCGCTCAGCGTTGCGGTTCCGTTGGCAATGATCTCCTGCGCATTTCCCAGCCACACATCCGTACCGTGGCTCAGGCCGGAAATCCGCAGCAGCTCCTCCATGGTATGCGGCCGGGTTTCCTCGAGCATGCCCCGCACGAAACCGGTGCCGAATTCCGGCACCCCGTAGGTGCCGGTGTTGCACAGGATATCGTCCGTCGTAACGCCCAGCGCCTCCGGGGAGGTAAACAGGCTGCGCACACCCGGATCATCCAGCGGCACGTCCCGGAAATTGACCCCGGTCAGCATTTCCAGCTCATGCATCATGGTCGGGTCATCATGGCCGAGGCAGTCCAGCTTCACCAGGATATCGTGCATGGAGTTGAAGTCGAAGTGCGTGGTGGTGAAGTCGCTTTCCAGGTCATCCGCCGGGTGCTGCACCGCCGTGAAATCGTAGATCTCGTACTCAAGGGGCACAACCACCATGCCGCCCGGGTGCTGGCCGGTTGTCCGTTTGACGCCCGTGCATGTCAGGGCCAGGCGTTCCTTCTCGGCATTGCCCGCCTGGATATTGCGCTCCTCCAGGTATTTCAGCACGTACCCGTATGCGGTCTTGTCCGCCAGGCCGCTGATGGTGCCGGCCCGGAATACATGGTCATGGCCGAACAGCTCTTCCACATAATGGTGTGCACGGTTCTGATACTCGCCGGAGAAATTCAGGTCGATATCCGGGACCTTGTCGCCTTCAAAGCCGAGGAATACTTCAAACGGTATATCGAACCCGTCCTTCGTCAGCGGGGTACCGCAGTCCGGGCAGTTCTTGTCCGGCAGGTCCACCCCGACATGGTACATGCTTTTGTCCACATCGAAAAAGCCCTTCCGGCAGTGGACACAGCGGTAATGCGGCGGCAGCGCGTTCACCTCGGTAATCCCGCACATACGCGCCACCAGGCTGGATCCGACGCTGCCCCGGCTTCCGACGAGGTATCCGTCTTCCAGGGACCGGGAGACCAGCTTCTGGGCAATCGCGTACAGCGTGCAGTAGCCGTAGCCGACAATGGATTTCAGTTCCTTTTTCAGCCGCGCCTCAACGATCTCCGGCAGCGGATTGCCGTACAGCTCCTCCGCGGTATCCCAGGTCATTTCCTGGATCATATCCTCCGCGAAATCCCAGTAGGGCTGGAAGGTATCCTCCCCCTTGGGATGCTTCGGAAACAGCTTGATTTCCTCCACCATCTCCGCGATCTTCCGCGGGTTGTCAATCACGACCTCCCGGGCTTTTTCCTCGCCGAGATAGGCAAATTCCTCCAGCATTTCCTCGGTGGTTTTGAAATAGAGGGGCGGCTGCAGGTCCGCGTCACTGTATTTCATGCCGGCCTGGATAATCGCCCGGCCGATGGAATCCTTCGGATCCAGGAAATGCACGTCGCCGGTTGCCGCCACCGGCAGCCCCAGCTCCTCTCCCAGTTGTACAATCACCCGGTTCAGGTTCCGCAGCTCCTCCTCGGAGTTGACCTGTCCCTCCCGGAGCAGGAACGCGTTGTTCCCGATCGGCTGAATCTCCAGGTAATCATAGAAGGATGCGATCTCCTTCAGGCGCTCATGGCTTTCCCCGGCCAGCACTGCCCGGAACAGTTCTCCTGCCTCGCAGGCACTGCCGAGAATCAGGCCTTCCCGGTATTTCCGGATCAGTTCCCGCGGCATATGCGGCGTCCGCTTGAAGTATTCCAGGTGGCTGATCGACACCAGCCGGTTCAGGTTCACCAGGCCGGTCCGGTTTTTCGCCAGCAGGATGATATGCCAGCTTTCGCCGATTGCCCCGCCGCGCAGTGCCTGGTTCAGGTCCCGGTCACTGACGATGTCCGGATACTGTTCCCGGGTATCGTCAAACATCCGCTTCAGGCATCCGGCTGTCGCAGCCGCGTCATGCACCGCCCGGTGAGCGTTTTTCAGGCTGACACCCAGGTGCTTGCACAGCGCGCCCAGCCGGAACGATTTCAGCTGCGGATACAGCTTCCGCGCGTAGCTCAGCGTGTCCAGCACCGGGCCGTTCCACTCCAGGCCGATGCGCCGCAGCTCTGCCCGCAGCAGGCTGATATCAAAATTCGCGTTATGCGCCGCCAGCGGCAGTCCTCCGATGAACTCCATCAGCTGCGGCAGCGCTTCCTCCGCGGTCGGCTGGCCTTCCAGCTGCATATCGGTGATCCCGGTAATTTCCGTGATTTTCGGCGGCAGCGCCTCCCGGGGATCCACCAGCATCTCAAAGGAATCCGAAACCACTCCGTTTATCAGCTTCACCGCGCCGATTTCAATAATCCGAGCCTTGCCGGTGTTCAGGCCCGTGCTCTCAAAGTCCAGCACGACGATCGGCCCGTCATAGGGGTCTCCCGCCGGATTGTCCACCACTTCCTTTTCATCAATCAGATAACCCTCACAGCCGGGAATCAGGCGGATTTTCCCTTTGGCGGCACGGAACGCCGCCGGGAAGGACTGCAGCACGCCGTGGTCGGTGATGGCCACCGCCGGATGGCCCCATTTCACCGCACGGGCAATCAGGTCTTCCGCCTTCGTCAGCGCGTCCATTGTGGACATGTTCGTATGCATATGGAGCTCCACGCGCTTCTCCGGCGCGTTGTCCTGGCGCTCCTCCTTTTCCGTTTCCACCATATCCCGCACAGTCATGGAAAGCTCGCGGGCATAGCTGTCATACTGGCAGTCGCCGCGCAGGCGGACATGCATGCCGACCTTGATCCGGTCGATTTTTTCCTGGACGGCCTGGCGTTCCTCATCCGTGATCGGGATTTCCTCCGCCTCATCCTTCCGGACAAAGCGGTTCCGGTAGCGCAGGAACAGCTTGCACAGGACCGAGCTTGTAAAGTCCGTCACCGCAAAGGAAACCAGGACCCGTTCTCCGCCCTTCAGTTCCTTTGTTTCCAGCTTGAAAACCTCGCCCTCGATCACGGTGATACCGCTTTCGCTGGTCAGGCTCTTGATCTCCACAGGCTTTTCCGCAACGCTGCGGCCGACAATCGGCTTTCCGACAGCCTGCGCTTCGGGGCGCTCTTCTTCCCGGCCTGTGCGCGGCTTCCGCGGCGTGCTCTTCCGCTCGCCCTTCGCCGTGGCGGATGGTTCCGTCCCGCCGGCTTCCCCGGTCCCGTAACGCTGTTCCATCTCCGCCCGCGTCACGGTGATCACCGCCTGCTGCTCCCGCTCCTCGCGGATTTTGCGCAGGCGTTCCTCGCGGTCGCCGGCCACGGTCATTTCCACGCGCACCCGGGCGTCAAAGATCTCCTGGATCGCCCGGGCCAGCCGCGGCCCCGTATTCTTTTCGCTCATTACCTGCAGGCTGAACTCGTCCGGGAAGAGCAGTGTCAGGATCGCTTCCTCCGCTTCCCCGAAAGTTTCATCCCCCCGCAGCTGGTTTTTCTCAATCTGCCAGTCAATCTGCCCGATCCACCCGCGGGCTGCCGGATAATTCCGGCGCAGGAAATCATCCAGTACCTGGCGGTATTCCGTGGGATCCTCCAGGAAGCTGGCCCGCAGGCCCGGGGAAATGATGCGCACCGCAAGCGGCCGGCCCGGGAAGATCTCCTTCAGCAGCTTTTCCATCTGCAGGAACTGCTTCTCGCCGGCCAGCACGGTGCTTTCAAATGTGATATATGTTTTTCGCAAAGACCTGACATACGTGACCCGGGGGGCGGAAAGCTTTCCTGCCAGTTCCGGTATCTCCCGCGCGATGCGCGCCATCAAATCCTCGTAGCTCATTGATCCTTCATTCCATATCCCGGTTTCCGGTGTCTGTTCAGTCCGCCGTCCGACTGATCCTTCTCCGTACCTCAGCAATCAGCTGTTCTGCCAGGTCGCCTTCCACCTTCCGGGGTTCCTCGCCCTTGACAAACAGCACGCCGCCGCTCTTTCCGCCGGCAATCCCGACGTCCGCTTCCCGGCCCTCGCCAAGGCCGTTCACCACGCATCCCATCACCGCCACCTTCAGCGGAACGGTCACGTCTGCAAGCTCTTCTTCCACGCGTTTTCCGATTTCCGCCACGGGAATGCAGGTCCGTCCGCAGGTGGGGCATGCAATCAGCTGGACGCCGCGCACGCGCAGGTCCAGCGCCCGCAGGATATCCCATGCAGCTTTCGCTTCCGGCACGGGGTCTCCGCTCAGGCTGACACGAATTGTATCCCCGATGCCGTCTGCCAGCAGCGCCCCGATGCCGATTGCGCTCTTCACGGTTCCCTGTCCCGGCAGGCCCGCTTCCGTCACACCGACATGCAGCGGATATCCGCAGCGCTCATGCGCGAGACGGTATGCGGCGATGGTCAGCTTCACGTCGCTGGATTTCATGCTCAGCACGATATCCTCAAACCCGACCTTTTCCAGGATCCGGGCATGCCCGAGCGCGCTTTCCACCAGGCACTCCGCCGTCGGTCCGCCGTACTTCGCCAGCAGTTCCTTTTCCACGGATCCGCTGTTCACGCCGATCCGGATCGGGATGTGGTGCGCCTTTGCGCAGTCCGCCACCATTCGTACGCGGTCTTCCCGGCCGATATTCCCCGGGTTGATCCGCAGCTTCGCAATTCCGTTCTCCGCGGAGCGGATCGCCAGCTGATAGTCAAAATGGATATCCGCCACCAGCGGCACCGGGCTCCGGTCCGCCAGGGTTTTCACCGCTTCCGCACAGGCCTCGTCATACACGCTGACCCGCACCAGGTCGCATCCCGCGTCATGCAGCGCACGGATCTGCCCCAGCGTGGCTTCCGTGTCCCGGGTGTCGGTATTGGTCATGCTCTGCACCAGTACCGGGTTTCCGCCGCCCAGCTTCAGCTTTCCGATCTGTACTTCCCTGGTCATGCCGTTTTCCTCCCGTTCATCCGGTCACTTATTGAAACAGTCTCGTCACATCCTGGAAGGTGATAAAAATCATAAACCCGAACAGCAGCACCATTCCCGCCACATGAACAATGGCTTCCTTCTCCGGCGGTACCGCCTTTCCGCGGATGACCTCCACGATTCCGAATACCAGGCGGCTTCCATCCAGTCCGGGAATCGGCAGCAGGTTCATAATTCCCAGGTTGATGGAAATGAGAACCAGCAGGTTCACAAATGCCTTGAATCCTGCCTGCTTCACCTGGTCCGCCACGATGGAGATAATGCCCACCGGACCGGCTGTCTGGTTCAGTCCTTCCCCGGTGGTTACCAGCTTTTTCAGCGTGTCAAACAATGCGCCGGAGTATTCCGCGCATGTATCCCACGCAAGGCCGAATCCCTCCAGGAATCCGACCGGCCTCACTCCGGACAGCAGCTTTGCGCTGATGCTCACGCCGATCAGCATTCTCCCG
>JAEEGK010031284.1_pt1 | contig 10499 bp, 10 predicted proteins | sample 8958771 | NCBI WGS metagenome assembly JAEEGK01 (sample SAMN16246547, study PRJNA631951) | gut metagenome | biome: gut microbiome; feature: rumen; material: SC-attached | host: Bos | place: Iran: Karaj | collected 2018-10 | reverse complement strand
AATATAAAATTTTTTTGCGCGCGATAATCATCCATGTCATACTAAAATCCTCAAGATATTTAATGGCACCATCTATCCGATGCAGATAATCACTAAACATAACACGATTACATAAAAAAGCCGCCCCTAAAATATAATCAATGCCATACAAATACTTTTTTCTAATTTTCCGATAATCCTTATTAATCCATGGCTTTAAATCAATCGGATTATGTTTTCCTTCATATATTATAATTCCTTTTTTTTCGTCAACAGAATAATAAACAGCATTTCCGAAATATGCCACTGCTGGATTTTTTTCTGCAAAATCTACAAATTCGGACAATACATTTTCGTTATACAAAAAGTCCCCTGGTGAAATCAGTTTTACATACTTGCTTTCAACATTTTGTAACGCAGAAATAGTATTCTTAACCGTCCCTTGATTTTGTTTATTCGCAATAAAACGATAGTCAGAAAAATTGTTTTCTTTTAGAAATTCTTCTGCCTTGTCAAAATAATTTTCTTCTGAGCCGTCATCACTGACAACAATATCAAAATCAACATTCCTTTGACAAATAATAGAACGCAAAGTACTTCTAAATTTTATCCAATCAGGATTGTATGTCAATATACAAATTGTTACTAAGGGCATAATTATTCACAATTAACAATAGGTAATTTCGTATAAATCTTATCTTTTAGTTTACCGAAAAGGTTTCGCATTAAAACACTGAACAAAAGACAAGCTAAAAACATTACTCCCACAGATATTAATGTCCACAATAATGTTACTAAGATTCCCCCAGACAAATGGGCATCTGTTATCAAATGTTGACGCCACAATTCGTTGGCAAAGCCTCCCGTATGAATACAAAAAATAGCAAAACAACTTCTTGCACAATAATTTATCGTAGTATTCTGAAAATCAAGTTTGCAAAACAACAAAAAAACACATACCGCCGTTATAACAGTAAATATAGAGCAATAATTATATAAAGACGGACATTTTGCAATGTATATTGTCATTATCAAACTGGAAATAACATATATACTAATAAGGATCCAAGTAGGAACACTCAATTGCCGTTTCCTAAGCCACATTCCCAATGACAACATCACAAGAAACTGAATGATTGTATATCCCGCCCCATTGCCATTTGTAGCTATTGGAGAAAGAAAATTAGCAGATTGAAATATATGTAAATCTACTGTCAAATCCAATCCTGTCGGAACGCCAATAAAAACAATAAGTAATAAAATAATCAAAAAGTTTGCTGAACTATTTTCAAGTCCATTCCAAATACGTGCTATGAAAGGGGAAAGCATATAACAAATCACATAAAAAATAGCAAAATAATTTGCAGGTAAAAATCTTACAATCAAACTCCTGATAGAAAAAACTTCTCCCCCAAATATTACCTGCATCCAATAGTCAAGTACTCGGTAAAAAATAACAATCAACAATATGTCTGCGACTTTACCAATATTAACTTTATTGTTTGTGAACAAAAAGTAGCCACTGACAATCATAAAACAATTAACCGCACAAATACTCAAACTCTCAAAGAAATGGAGTGTAAAGTTATCAAATGCCCTATCTTTAACCAAAACAAAAGCACCGCCCATAGTGTCGTTGTTGAAATGCAAAAGCACAACCATAAACATCAACACTAACCTCAGCAACTCAATGTTAGAATTCCTTTGAACAAGACTCATTTCTTTCGCTTAAACAATTTCAATATTTCTATCCTCTTATTTAATTCTCTCAACGAGTAAACCGAACATCCCAAAAATAAAAAAATAGTCGGAATATATACATAATCAGACTGCCAAATATGTATCAACAAGAATACAACACTTACAAGTAATAAAAGAATCAAATATATTTTTTTGAACGAAATATCTACTGAAAAACCATATCTTTTTTTTGCAATAATGTACACCTGAATACTATAAAACAAATACGTCAATACAAATGCCATACCTACCCCCGCAATGCCATATAAAGAATATCCCAAAATACTAAATACAAAAGAATAAATATTAGTAATAGTTTCGTTAATAATAAACAACTTTGATTCGGCTTTTGCAAGAAAGTAAAAAGCTATCACCCATGAAAACGTTTTAAACATCATTCCCAAAACAGCCCAAAGAATATAATCCACCGCCGGTAAAAACTCGTCTGAATAAACAATTCTGACTACAAACGGCATAAAAATCATACACAATACAAGCATTGGTGCAATAATCAAAGTCGCTATTTCACCCTGGTTATTGATAAGTTTACAGCACGTTTCATTATCTTGATTGACAGATGACAAGCGTGGATAAAAATCCGTTGCCATCGCATTAAACACCATTCCTACGTATGTATTCATCAAAGCAAAACCAGCCGAAAACAAACCTACCTGCTCCACTCCACTCTCATGCCGAATAAAACTCCTCAATGCGTATGATGTCAATGTTACCATTATTCCACATACACTCATTGCCAGTCCCATTTTCATCATAGTTTTTCCGTGTTGAAAAGTTTGACGGTTGGTAACTTTCGTTTTTTCTACATCAACTTTTTTAGAAAAATACCACGATAACAACAACATTGTCAATGAATTAAGTATCAGAGTAGGAACAATACCGTTAATACCAAACAAGAAATAAAGCGGAACTGAAATTAGCAATCCCAATGAAGAACCTATTACAGAAGATTTTGCAAGAAATTTTAATTTTCTCATTCCTTGTAAAATCACATTCTGACCGGCACACAATTGGTCTAAAAGCAATATTACTGATAAAATAATAAACGGTAAGGTATAATCATAATTTCCAAAAGTAAATTTACTCAAAAACGGTGAAAAAACAACTGTTAATACAAGCCCAAGCAATCCTGTTATCCATACCAATCGTTTAACGACGGCAACAATTAATCCGATACTCTTTTTATCTCCACTGCCGTTAGCCTCTGAAACATCCCTCACAGCACTTTGAGACAATCCAAAGGAAGAAAAACTATGTATCAATTGTATTGCAGAATGATACAATCCTTGAATTCCCATCCCCTGAGGACCTAACAAAACAGCAACAAACTTCGAACCTATTAAACCAATAAGTATCTGAAAAACTTGTACCCCTCCAAAAAGTGATATTGATTTAAAAATACTTCGATATGATGAAGTCCGATTTTGTTCCTCTGTCATAATTAGTTACCACCTATTTATCACCTCCACCACAAACTCCGCCTCTTCCCAAGTCAAACACGGACTCATAGGCAGACTAAGTTCCTGATTGTGAATTTTTTCTGTTATAGGTAATGAGATTTCGTTCCATTGTTTGTAACATTCTTGTTTATGAGGAGGGATTGGATAATGGATAAGAGTTTGGATTCCACTAACTTTAAGATATTGCTGAAAATTATCGCGTTCTTCGCAAAAGACGGGAAAAAGATGATATACATTGTTTCTGTCGGCAATACGCTTCGGTAAAACAATTTTGGAATTATTGATGTTTTCGTAATAATATGCAGCAATTTTCTGACGGAGAGTATTATCAGCGTCAAGATATTTGAGTTTTACGTCCAAAACAGCAGCCTGAATTTCGTCCAAACGCGAATTTCTGCCGCAATATTTAAAAACGTATTTCTTTTGCGAACCATAGTTTGCCAATGCCCTCACAATGTCCGCCAATGCCTTATCGTTAGTAGTTACCGCACCGCCGTCGCCCAAAGCACCAAGATTTTTTCCGGGGTAGAAACTATGTCCGGCGGCATCGCCAAGCGAACCTGTACGTTTGTCTTTAAAATGACATCCATGTGCCTGTGCATTGTCTTCAATAAGTTTGAGATTGTATTTTTTGCAAAGTGCGCCAATCTTTTCGGTATAAGCACAACGTCCGTAGAGGTGAACAATCATAATAGCCCTTGTTTTTGGCGTGATTCGTTCCTCAATTTTGGAGTCGTCAATCTCCAAATTATCAAACGTCGGCTCAACTAAGATTGGTTTTAGATTGTTTTCAGTAATGGCGAGAATTGAGGCAATGTAAGTATTGGCAGGGACGATGATTTCGTCGCCGTCATTGAAAACGCCCAACTCCTTGTACGCCCTGAGTATTAAAATTAAAGCGTCCAAACCGTTAGCACAACCAATGCAACAATCAGTACCAATGTATTTTGCGTAGTTTTTCTCAAAGGTTTGATTTTCGTTGCCTTGAAGATACCAACCCGAATTTACCACACGCAAAACAGCAGCGTTAATTTCGTCAGAATATTTTTCTGTTATATTTTTTAATGATAAAAAAGGTACTTGCATGATTATATTTTCCTTACAAACTTAGCGGGATTGCCATACCAAACTTCTCCGTCAGGCACATTTTTTGTTACAACACTCCCCGCTCCTATCATTACATTTTCTCCTATTGTAATTCCTGCGAGTATTGTTGCATTTGCCCCAATACTTGCACCTTTTTTCACCAAAGTTTTGTGCAATTTCCAATCAGGATTTTTTGACCTCGGAAATAAATCGTTAGTAAAAGTTACGTTAGGACCTATACAAACATTATCCTCAATAGTTACCCCGTCCCAAAGTTGCACACCACTTTTAACAGTTACATTATCTCCAACAATAACATCATTTTCTATAAGGACATTAGCACAAATATTACAATTTTTCCCGATTTTAGCATTAGGAAAAATCACACAAAACTGCCAAATATTGGTATTCTCTCCTATATCAACAGACTGACAATCAGAAAGTTTGTGAATCATTATTATTTGGTAACGACTTTAAAAACTCATCGTAATTTCTAATGTATTCATTCTCATCGTAATACTCGCTTGCCAAAACAACAAGTTTGCAACCGTAAGAAAAATCGTGCATTTCTCTCCACATATTTTTGCCGATGTACAAACCTACATCAGGACGGTTGAGCAATACTTGTTCTTTTTTGTGTCCATCGTCAAGAATAAAACGACACGCACCGTCCATAGCGATAATAATCTGCTCCATATTCTTGTGAGCATGAAAACCGCGTGCCTCGTTCGGTAAGGTGTCAAACATATAATAAACACGTTTGATTTCAAACGGAATATTTTTTAGTCCCTCCAACGAGACCAATTTTCCACGCCTATCGCCATGAACTTGTAAATCTATTATGCGATAATCCATTTTTTCTATTCAAAACAACTTCTAATTATTTCGATGATAATGTCCTGCTGTTCGGGTGTCATTTTGTTGTCGCTCGGTAGGCACAAAACTTACCTAAAAATCTTAAAAACAGTCAAGAATATTATTTTGAAGTATTCTTTTAAAGTTTGATTTTCAATATATTTCATATTGAGTTTAATTTTTGCGGGCATAATTTCATCAATATACGTTTTGTCAGGGTCGGAAGATTTGCCAAGAATTTCGTTTTCATCAACATATTCTATCGAGGCATAATCCGTAATACCCGGACGAACAGACAAAACTTTTTTCTGCTCGTCGGTATACAAGTCAACATATTTTCTGACTTCGGGACGCGGACCAACCAAACTCATATCACCTTTAAGAACATTGAAAAGTTGCGGCAATTCGTCAATTTTGAATTTACGGATAAAATAACCAATTTTTGTAATTCTCGGATCTCTGCCGCCTACTGTTATTAGACTGCCTTTGTCAGCATCTTTACGCATTGAACGGAATTTGTACAAAGAAAAATCCGCACCGTTTTTCCCGACACGGATTTGTTTGTAAAATCCGCCGCCTTTGCTCGTTAAAACTATTATTAACCAAATAATTACAAACAAAGGCGAAAGAATCACCAATCCAAAAAACGAAAACAATATATCAAAAAAACGTGTCATTTTCCTGCTACTTTTTTATAAGCATCAACAACAGTTTTGATTACAAATTGAACTTTTTCATCGTCAAGTTGCGGATAAATTGGCAGCGAAATTTCAGACGAATAATTTTTGTAAGCCTGCGGATAATTTTTTATATCGTAACCCAAACCTTTGAAGAACGAAAGCATCGGCATCGGTATAAAATGTACATTAACAGCAACTTCGCTTTTTGCTATTTCATCAATCATCTTATCACGCATTTCTTCTGTGAAATCTTTGATTCTCAAAGCAAAAATATGATAAGAAGTCTCTTTTTCTCCAGAAATTGACGGCGGTAAAATTGCCCAGTCAAGTTTTGAAAAAGCCTGTGCGTATGTATCAAAAACGCGTTTTCTTTCTTTCAACAGTCCCGCGTATTGACGGATTTGAGCCAAACCTATTGCAGCATTTACGTCTGCCATATTTATTTTCATGCCCTGACCGACAATATCATAACGCCAACCGCCGGCTTTGCTCTTAGAAAATGCGTCTTTGGTCTGACAATTCAACGCACGCATTCTGAGTTCTGCATAAAGTTGCTTATTGTCAAAAGGTTGAGGCAAATTCATACAAATAGCACCACCTTCCGCCGTTGTTACATTTTTTACAGCATGAAGAGAGAAAATTGCAACGTCAGTCTCGCTGCCGGTGTTAACGCCTTTTTTGTAATGTGCGCCAAGCGAATGTGCGGCATCGTTCAAAACCAAAATACGTCCCAACCTCTCTTGAACAGGAGATTCTGCACGGAATTTCTTTTTAATTTCCGGTTCGTTCACGAGATTCATAATTGCATCATAATCACAAGGATAACCGGCAATATCAACGGGAAGAATCGCTTTGGTTTTTTCTGTAATTGCATTTCTGATTGCATCAACCGAAATATCAAAATCATCGTTGGAATCTACCATAACAGGTTTTCCCCCAGCCCAAAGCACAGCCATTGCCGTTGCACAATAAGTATAAGCTGGAACAATTACCTCGTCGCCCTCTTTCAAACCGAGCCAGCGCAACATCATAATCGCACCCGAAGTCCAAGAATTTACACACAAAACACTCTGTGCTCCTGAAAGTTTTTGAATTTCTTCTTCCAATGCTTTTACTTTCGGGCCTGTTGTTATCCAACCTGATTTCAAAGAATCAGTTACTTCTGATATTACACTTTCGTCAATATATGGCGGTGAAAATGGTATTTTCATAATAATTAATATTTTTATTTTTTTATCTATTTGATTGAGCAGTAAATGGTCTGTTAAACAAAACTTTAAAAAGTCCAATCCAATAGCCGATACCGTATGAAAGATGAACATTGAAAAAAATCCACGGCATAAGACAAACCATTGATGGTCTTTTTGTTACTTTTGCACTTTTGACACCCATCATGATTCCAATTGCAAAATACAAAATAAGAAATCCAAGGTATAACCACAAAATTATTTTTGAAAAAACGCTTAATAAAGCACCAAAAATCAAGGCTGCAACAAATAATGGCGGAACAAATTGTCTGATTGTTGCTGCTTGTCCTAACTTCTTATTCACAAGCGGTTTAAAGAGTCCATACTGATAAAACATCTTACGAACTTTCGACACTTTGTCCCGAGCAAAATATTTTATTCCGAGTGTAGGAATAATGTAAATTGATCCACCGTTCTTGATAATTCTCGCATTAAGTTCATCGTCCTGATTACGAATAAGTTCCTCATCGTAAAGACCAACTTTGTCAAAAACTTCACGTTTGAAACATCCAAACGGAACCGTATCTACTTTAATTGTCTCTTTTGCGCCCACCCTAAAGAGAGAATTACCCATTCCGAAAGGATTTTTCAAAACTTCAGCTATCGCATACGAAATGTTGCTTTCATTACAAGGCAAAGTTATTACACAACCACCGACATTATCTGCATTTAATTTTGTTAAATTATTAACCAAGGAAGTAAAATAATTAGAAGGATACTCACAATGGCCATCCAAACGAATGATAATATCCCCATGAGATGCCTTAATTCCAATATTCATAGCATTAGGTACAATTTTATATGGATTGTCTAATACTTTAATATATGGATATTTTTGAGTGTACGAAAAGATTATTTCTTTTGTTTGATCACTACTCATTCCGTCCACAAAAAATACTTCTAAATCATCCTTGGAATAGTCTTGTTGAAGTATCCCTTCTATACACTTCGCAATGTAATGTTCTTCGTTGTAAATAGGACAAATTACTGATAACATTATAGTCGACCGTCAATTAGTTTTTTATCAAAGAATCCTTTAACATCGTAAACAACACCATTTCCAATTCTAAGAAAATTTCTTGGGTTGATATTAATAAACTCATTATGAGAAACGGCAAGTATTACTGCATCAAATTGACAATCCAAATCATTCAACTTTTTATCTGTCAATTGGATCCCATATTCATGTTCAGCTTTTCGTTTATCAGCCCAATTGTCAAAAATTGTTATATTATTTGTATATTCTTTTAATGTCGAATATATATCAATAATTTTTGTATTTCGTATATCAGGACAGTTCTCTTTAAAAGTGAAACCGAGAATGAGAATTTTAGCATCCTTAACTAAAACACCTTTTTTATTCATCAGTTTAATAACTTGGTTTGCAACATAATCACCCATTCCGTCATTCAATCTCCTCGCAGCAGACATAATACGTGGCAAAACTCCATATACTTGTGCCTTTTGAATCAAATAATAAGGATCAACGCTTATACAATGACCACCTACAAGACCTGGTTTGAGTTTAATAAAATTCCACTTTGTAGATGCCGCCTCAATGACTTCATTAGTGTCAATTCCCATTGCATTAAAAATTTTTGCCAACTCGTTCATAAAAGCAATATTAACATCACGTTGGGAATTTTCAATAATTTTTGATGCTTCAGCAACTTTGATTGAAGACGCTTTGTGTGTCCCATTTATGAGAACAGAATTATAAACTCCATCAACAATATCTGCAATATCTGGAGTTGAACCAGAAGTCACTTTTTTAATTTTTTCAACAGTATGAAGTTTGTCACCGGGATTGATACGTTCAGGAGAATATCCTGCAAAAAAATCAATATTAAATTTCAATCCAGAAACTTTTTCTACTATCGGAATACACTCTTCCTCCGTAACACCCGGATAAACTGTTGATTCGTAAACAACAATATCCCCTTGTGATATTACACTTCCCACCGTCTGACTTGCACCAATAAGAGGAGAAAGATCAGGACGATTATTTGAATCAACTGGTGTTGGAACAGCCACTACGTAAAAATTACATTTACGTATATCTTCTAAATTCGAAGTACATTTAAAACCGTTTTTAATAGCATGCTGTAAAAGTTCGTCTGAAACTTCCAATGTGCTATCATGACCCTGATTCAATGCATTGACTCTTTTATCATTTAGATCGAAACCAATGGTTTCAAATTTTGTGGAAAACAATCGCGCTAATGGCAGACCTACGTATCCCAAGCCTATAACGGCAATTTTCGGTATAAAATTCATAGTTTATATTTGTTTATTATTGATATTACAATTTTTTGTCATAACTAACACAAACAATTACTTTGCATTTTCAAAATTATCATGTATGATTATGTTATCACACACACCTAAGTGATAGTTATTTGCAGATACTATGTTATACATAGCAATATTTACGCATGATTTTTTTCTACAATATTTTAATTTCCCTACTTGTGTATTTTTAATAAAAACTATCGTAGAATGCGTTATTTCAGACTTAAAACTTATTGTTTGACCAGTAAGTGAAGTCCACGTTTTAATTTTGTCAATACCATAACCTGCATTTTCCGCAAGTTTTGCCGCACGAAAAAATTAATAAATTAACATATTTTCATCATCATACCTATTAACAGAAAATATCTGTTTTTTTGCAGCATTTAAAACATCGGAAAAAGCCTATGATTTCATTATATAAGCGATTTACCTTTTTCAGTTAAATAATATTTTTGAGTTGGACTATTTGGAGAGTCGGGTTGTGTCATTGATATAATATCATAATCTAATAAACGTTTTACAATATTTTCTCGTACATACCTACGACTTGAAATCTCTACAAAGTCTTTTATTTCCTTTAACGATAATTCTTTACCTAAAAGATATTTCAACAACGAACGTAATTGCTCATCCAATCTTACTTGACCACTTACTTGACCACTTACTTGATCACTTACTTGACCACTATTTTCTTTAACCTCAGTCTGTGAATTTCTTTTCTCGGTACTTTTTCCTGTAACATTTTCAGGGTTATTTAATTGACCCAAACCTGAAATTTTACTGAAAATTATCGTAGAATGTGTTATTTCAGACTTAAAACTTATTAATTGACCAGTAAGTGAAGTCCACGTTTTAATTTTGTCAATACCATAACCTGCATTTTCCGCAAGTTTTGCCGCACGAAAAAGTTTTATTATAATTGGGTTGCGTGGTAAAAAATTTATCTTTCAATTACTTTCCAATGTCCACCCTTATCAAGACTAACACGAGAAATTAAACCTCGTTGTTTGAGCTTTTATAAATCTCGATGTATAATTCTGACAACATTCATTTTCTCTGCAAATTCCTCTGTTGTTACGAAAGACTATAAATATGTCAGTTAAACAATTATTTTCACATTTTATTGACGAACTCTAAAGTAT
>JAEEGK010031280.1_pt1 | contig 10500 bp, 7 predicted proteins | sample 8958771 | NCBI WGS metagenome assembly JAEEGK01 (sample SAMN16246547, study PRJNA631951) | gut metagenome | biome: gut microbiome; feature: rumen; material: SC-attached | host: Bos | place: Iran: Karaj | collected 2018-10 | reverse complement strand
GATAATTCCAGGATCCTTCTCTCCGATTCAAAGATAACGAATATAACGGGACTTACGCCCGTGTATGTTAACGGCTTTGACTATGCCTATATCCTTTCCGAATGCGATAATCCTTACAAACTGGAGGACCTGGTGAAGGGCACCCGCATAGGCTTGAGTACCGCCTTTTCTTCCTTTGATGAAATTCCCGAAAAAATAAAAGAAGCAGAAAAATCCTTCCGTGGCTGCTTCTTCTTTTCCTATAACGAACAGACCGCAAAAATACAGGAATACCTCTTCGACAATCTTGAAAACAAGATCTCCATCGAGGATGTGTGCGGTCGGTTTTTCCTGTCAAAATCCTATGTTTTTGAGCTTTTCAGACTCCATACCGTAACAAGTGCCATGGGCTTTTTAAAGAGGGTCAGACTCTGTCGCGCCGCCGATCTTTTGAAAGAAAAGGGTGCAAGCGTCTCGGGTGTCGCAAGCCGTGTGGGCTTTGACGACGTCGGCTATTTTATCAAGACCTTCAAGGCAAAGTACGGAGTCACCCCCGAGCAGTATTCCCAGTTACGTTGATTTGATCTTCGCGGGATAAAGGATCAGTTCGACTTTCGTATATTCACCGGGTTCGGAGTAAAACTGCATTTCGTTCCTTTCGTCAAAAAGCTTGATCCTTTCGTAGATATTCTTGATTCCTATGCTGTCTTTCCGGGCGGTTTCCACACCGGTGTCCATGGCGTTCGTCCTGAGGGCATTCAGTTCTTCCGTACTCATTCCGCAGCCGTTATCTTTGACCGTCAGCTTTAAAAGTCCGTTTTCGGTGAAACTTGCCCGCACCGTCACTATGTTCTTCTTTCCCTCCACAGTGTTGATAAACGCATGCTTTATGGAATTTTCCACAAGGGGCTGTAAGATCATGGAAGGTACCCTGTAATTTACCGTGGAATCATCGATCTCCAGATTTAAAACGTATTTATCCGGAAATCTGTAGCTGGTAATCCTGAAGTACTGCTCCAGCATATCGATCTCCGCGGACAAAGAAACCGTCATGTCCGAATATAGGGAATATCTGAACATTTTCGACATGGCGCTGACGATGTCTTCTATCATTTCGGCATTGTAGAACTGTGCCATTGAACGCACGCACTCAAGGGTGTTAAAGAAAAAGTGCGGATTTATCTGGCTTCTGTAGGCCATCATCTCGGCTTCCTGCTGCGCGACAGTGGCGGAAAGCAGCATTTCTCTGGTCTCCTGCTCTCTTCTGGCGGAATATTCAAGTCTGGCGATAAAGAAAAAGAATACGCCGAAAAGCACCAGCAAAAATATTGCCACCACCACAAAGGTCTTATCCAGAGTCATATTCTTCATTTCAAGCAGGCTGACCGGCGCCAGACTGACATATTTCCCGTCTTCGTCCGAATATACGTGAACGAAGTAACGTACGCCGCCGAATTCATATTCTTTGTCTCCGTCCCTTAAATGGATCAGGTTTTCGGACGCCACGCTGTCCACAGGGCGGATACTGCTCACTATCTCGTTGTTAAAGACATAATAGCAGGAATCGTTTGCACCTATGATGTCTTCGCAGTTTCTGACTATGGGTTTAAAGTCGAAGAGGATCGCGCAGATACCGCGCTCTCTGGATCTGTGTGCGATGCCCACCGCGGTTCGATAGATGGGCGTATAAAGAAAATAGAAAGTGGCGGATTTATCCTTTAAGGGGACATCCGAAATAAAGCTCTGTTCAAGATTGATCTCCTGATCAAAGCCGTAAAGTTTCATGTTGTTCCTGAATCTGTCGTAATACTCCGATACGGTGTAAAGATGCCCCGTATCGGAATAATAAAACAGGTCCATGATATATTCGTTCTGATCTCTGGCGGTGGCGATAAGCTCTCTCGAAGTTGAGATATTCTGAAGCTTCTCCCCCGCATCGTCGGAAAACAGTGCTCTTTGAAGTGCCGAATTGTATCCCGGTCCCTTGGCGGTGTCTATTACGTTATTGATCACATCCGAGACCCTTCCGCTGACATAGGCTCCGTCACGGGTGAGGGAATCGTATATCTCGCGCCTCATGGTCCTTCGCATGTAAAAAAAGTAATAGGAGAACAGGATCAGCAATGCCACCGTTGCCACGATGACATAAACCGTTATTTTAAAATTCAGGGATTTTCGTCCGGCTTTCATTTTCTCTTTCTTTTGCCCTTCCTGGGCTTCTCGATAATGGGGTCTGAATCCGGATCCCACTTGTCGGCAAGGGAATTGATCTGACTCGTAAACTTCGCAAGATCTTTGTTTGCGTGGTCTTTGTTCTTCTGGATAACGGCAAGCAAACGCTGTCCGGCAGCAAGAAGACGTGCAAAGGCATCGGAAATGGATGTGATCTTCGGCTTCTTCTTTTCGGGAGCGGCTTCTTTGACGATCTCACCGGTGGCAAGATCCACCACGGTACCCGAGAAGGGTGCGTAGGCCGGGATCTTCATTTCTTTGTTGACATATTCCGTAAAGGCCTCACAGGACATGTCGTCGCCGTGAACCATAAATACCTTCGAAGGTTTTTCCTTGAAGGCTCCCAGCCACTCCGCAAGTCCGTCTCTGTCGGCGTGTCCGGAAAGTCCGGGAAGGGAAGTGATGGCCGCACGCACGCTGATGGATTCACCGAAAAGCTTGACCTCATCCGTGCCCTCAACCAAAGCGCGTCCCAGAGTACCCTGAGCCTGATAACCTACAAAAAGCACGGTACACTCGGGTCTCCAGAGGTTATGCTTTAAGTGATGTCTGATACGGCCGGCCTCACACATGCCCGATGCGGAAATGATGACCTTGGGCTCTTCGTCAAAGTTGATGGCCTTTGATTCTTCACTTGATATCGCAAGGTTCAGCCCCGGGAATGTAAGGGGATTATCGCCTTTTTTGATGTATTCCATCGCTTCCTCATCGAAGCAGTCTATGATGTTTTTCTGAAAGATCTCGGTTGCGTCAACGGCCAGAGGCGAGTCCATATACACCGGAAAATCATGGTACTTTACCAGGTCCCGTTCCTTTATCTGCTTGATAAAGAAAAGGATCTCCTGAGTACGCCCCACCGCAAAGGACGGGATGACCACATTTCCGCCGCCGTCAAGGGTTTCCTGAATGACGGCCGCAAAATCCTCCACGGAATTGGTTTTTGCTTTTTCATGGAGTCTGTCACCGTAGGTGGTTTCCATGATGACATAGTCGGCTTTCTCCGTGTAAGCGGGGTCCTTGATAAGAGGCTGGTCTTTGTTTCCGATATCCCCCGAAAAAACCACGGTCTTTCTGATGCCGTTTTCGTTAAGGAAGATCTCTATGCTGGCGGAACCGAGCAAGTGTCCGATGTCCGTGAAACGAACCGTGATGCCCTCCGCAATCTCCACCATGGAGCCGTAAGCACAGCCCACCAGATGTTTGATGGCCCCGTCGGCGTCCTCCATGTTATAGATAGGCTTAAAATCGTCTTGAAGAGCGTCACTGCGCTTCTTTTTACGGTTCTTCCATTCAGCTTCCTGCATCTGGATGTGCGCGCAGTCGCGAAGCATGATGGAGCAAAGCTGTTCGGTTGCGTAGGTAGTGTAGATCTCGCCGCGAAATCCCTTTGAATAGATGTAGGGGAGCATACCTGAGTGGTCCACGTGAGCATGGGTCAGAAGAACGAAGTCCAGCTCCGCCTCACTGCAGGGAAGTCCTTTGCTTTCGTAGGAAATGTTTCCCTGCTCCATACCGCAGTCCACGAGAAATTTCTTGCCGCACGCCTCTATAAAGTGGCAGCTGCCCGTTACCTGATGATCGGCACCGACAAATTGAAGTATCATCCGGAATCTCCTTCCTGATATTTGATTGTAAAACCCGATGCGAACCGAATTCGATGACTGAATAAGCAAGTTAGGATTCGGCAGAAATTACCATATATAGATTATAATATATACACATATACTCTATCAAGTGTTCATTAAAAAGAAAGCATAGAAAAAGGGGCTATAAAAACAGCCCCGAAAGAAACACCGAAAGAACGGCCGCAGCCGCAACGATCACCAGACTTTTTTCAAAGAAAGCAACGATCAGCGCCACAAGGGTCCCCACTAACGCCGTCCAGAAACTGTCCGTACAGTAAAAGATCCCCGGGAAGGTCAGTCCCCCCAGTACCGCATAGGGAACGTAATAAAGAAAGGATCTGATGAACCGCGACTTTATTTGCTTGGTAAAAAGGGTAATGGGAAGGGCTCTCGGAATATAGGACACCAGGGCCATCACCACCGCCGCAACAAAGTAATACGTTTCTTTATTCATGCGCATCGCCCTCCCTGTCCTTTATGGGCGCCAAAACCGCCATGACAGCCGAAGCCGCCACCGTGGCAATGATGAGCGCAAAGCCCTCTCCGATCTTAATGAAGGGCACGTATTTTATAAGACACATAATACCCACGGAAATGAGTATGGTGCAAAGGATCGCAAGAGAATGCTTGGCAGGCGGCACTATGATCGCGATAAACATGGCATAGAGCCCGATACCCATGGCCACCTGCAGCCTTTCGGGAAGGATGATTCCCACGGCCGCGCCCATGAAAGTACCTAAAGTCCAGCCGATGACAGGGGTTAGGATGAGTCCGTACATGTAGTGGGCCGTCACCTCCCGCTCCCTGGTGGAAGCTATGGCAAACACCTCGTCCGTTATTCCGTAACCGAAAAGCAGCTTCTGACCGACCTTGGTGGAACGGTCAAGCTTCTGGGAAAGAGAAAGGCTCATTAACATGTATCTTATATTGATAACAAAAACGGAAAGTCCGATTTCGAAAAGAGATGCCGCACTTAACATGAGCCCCGTTCCCGCAAACTGGCCGGCGCTGGTCAGATTGGACAAAGAAATGAAGACCGCTATGGGAAGCGGAATGCCTCCCTCCACGGCCCAAATGCCAAATGTAAAGGATACCGCCAGGTATCCTACACCTATCGGTATCCCTTTTTTAACTCCGTCTTTAAATTCTGAAACTTTATTGTAATTACTCATTTGGATTTAAATACCCGGTCGCTGCAGATCTCCCACCAGGGACCTGACCGTTTCTTCAAGGGTGTGCCTGGAAAACGGTTTCGATATGCAGTCGGTTACCCCTTCTTCTCTTAAGACCTCTCCGTAGTCGGAAAAAGAATTGGCGGTTATGGCAATGATGGGAACTGCGGCCGCATCCGCCCTGTCAAGCCTCCGAATATTGCGAATGGCCTGAATTCCGTCCATAACAGGCATCATAATGTCCATGATTATGATGTCAAAGAAGTCCTCCTCGGATTCCTCGAATCTCAAAACGGCCTTTTCGCCGTCGCCCGCCGAGAACACTTCAAAACCCATGTCCCTCAGCTGTAATTCGATTATTCCCGTGTTGATCTCGTTATCATCAACCAGTAAAGCCCTCAATGCAGTGTCCATAATCTCCCCATATCGTGCGGCTTTCGCCTACAATTGGATTATATCACAAATATGGGAAAAATCACCCTTTATTTTGAGCTTCCACAAGTCTGTCGCCGCAGTAGATCGCACGAAGCTTGGGTTTCTCGATCTTTCCGGTGGGGTTTCTGGGAATATCCGCGAAAATGACCCTGTGAGGTCTCTTGTATCTGGGAAGAGCCTTGCAGAACTCCATGATCTCTTCCTCGGTAACGACCATGTTTGATTTTAATTCGATTATGGCTGCGGAAACCTCTCCGAGACGTTTGTCCGGAAGTCCGATGACCGCAACGTCGTGAACCGCCTCGTTCGTGCGGATAAAATCTTCGATCTGTACGGGATAGATATTTTCACCGCCGCTTATGATAACGTCTTTCTTACGGTCCACAAGCATGATAAAACCGTCCTCGTCGGTAACGGCCATATCGCCGGTGTAAAGCCAGCCGTCCTTAAGGACTTCATCGGTGGCTTTCTTATCGTGATAGTAGCATTTCATGACACCGGGGCCTTTGACGATAAGTTCGCCCACCTCCCCCTGTTTAACGGGTTTGCCGGTTTCGTCAACGATCTTTGTTTCCCAGCCGTAGCCTGCCTTACCGATGGCACCCACCTTGTGAATATTCTCAACTCCGAGATGTACCGCGCCGGGTCCGATGGATTCGGAAAGTCCGTAGTTTGTATCGTAATCGTGATTCGGGAAAACTTCCTTCCACTTTCTGATAAGGCTCGGGGGCACGGGCTGTGCACCGATGTGCATGAGTCTCCACTGTGAAAGGGTATAATCGGAAAGTTTGATGGCGCCGGATTCTATGGCCTCAAGGCAGTCCTGAGCCCAGGGCACCAGGAGCCAGACGATGGTGCACTTTTCATCGGAAACCGCCTTAAAAATGTATTCGGGTTTCGTTCCCTTTAAAAGAACGGCCTTTCCACCCGAAATAAGACTTCCGAACCAGTGCATCTTCGCTCCCGTATGGTAAAGGGGCGGAATACAAAGAAAGACATCGTCTCTTGTCTGTCCGTGATGCTTTTGCTCAACGATCGCGGAATGTACCAAAGCCCTGTGCGCATGCAAAATCGCCTTCGGGAAGCCCGTGGTACCCGAAGAAAAGTAAATGGCCGCGTCATCGTCGTCCGAGATCTCGATCTCGGGAGCCTTGCTTGAACAGTTTGCGGCATGGCTTGCATAATCCTCCGCAAAGCTGGGGCAATTGTCTCCCACATAGAACAAAAGACGGTTTTTCGATATTTTTTCGGCAATCTCTTCCACACGGCCTATGAATTCGGGGCCGAAAACAAGGATGTCCACATCCGCCAGTTTAAGACAGTATTCGATCTCGTCGGAAGCATAACGGAAATTAAGCGGTACCGCAATGGCTCCGATCTTTAAGATCCCGAAGTAAATGGGAAGCCACTCAAGACAGTTCATGAGAAGGATGGCAACCTTGTCCCCCTTCACCACGCCCCTTGCAAGCAGCATATTGGCAAATCTGTTTGCTTTTTCATCAAAGACGCTCCAGGTAATCTCGCGTCTGTAATGGGTGGTGGGATTGGGCTCGGTAAGCTCGTACTCCTTCCATGTAACCCTTCTGGTTTCCTTAACTTCCGGGTTTATTTCAACGAGGCATACGTCATTTCCGTATTTTCTCGCGTTCTCTTCAAGCATTTTTGTAATGGGCATTTCAGTCTCTCCCGAATATAGTGATGTTCTTTTGTACTTTAACGCATTTACCTGCTAAAGTCAAGACGTACAATAACGGCCCGCGACCGTAAAAATGCCCAAAAAGGAACCGCGCCGACGGCTTGTCTGCACGTCAGCGCGGCTCTTTGGATGAATGTTAACCTATTTTTGCGAAAAGCATTTCTTCGTTGTCTATGTAGCGGTCGAATACGGAGATCTCCACGGGCTTTGAATAAAGATAGCCCTGATGCAGGTCACACCCCGCTTCGATGAGGAATTTTCTTTGTGCGTCGGTCTCAACGCCTTCGCAAAGTACCTGCATGCTTAAGTTCTTCGCCATTTCGATGATAAAACGGATGATGGTCTTATCACCTTCTCTTAAGTTTTCGTCCTTCATGAAGATCTTGTCGATCTTAAGAAGGTCGATCTTAAGATCATTCAGAGCATTCAGCGACGAATATCCGCTTCCGAAATCGTCCATGGAGATCTTGATACCGATGCTTCTTAACTCTTCGATGGTATCGTTGAAGGAAGCAAGGTTTTCAAGATATATGCTCTCGGTAAGCTCCAGCTCCAGATACTCGGTGGGGATGTTGTATTTTTCCACCAGGCTCTTGAATTTCTTGACAAAATCCGGGGTCTGGAGGTGGATCCTTGAAACATTCATTGATACCGGAATCACTTTCTTTCCCGCATCGAGACGGCTCCTTAAATAACTCATGACCTTCTCGTATACGTAAAAGTCGAGTTTTACGATACTTCCGCCCTTTTCAAAGGCAGGGATGAATTCATCGGGGAATATCATGGTACCGTCGGGTTTGCGCCATCTTACAAGGGCCTCCGCTCCCACAAGCCTGTGCTCGTATCCGAGGACTTTGGGCTGTAAGCAAACAAAGAATTCTTCGTTCTTTATGGCATCGTCAAGTTCCTGGATATACTTGATCTGACGCTTTCTTTTTTCATACATCTCCGGTGCAAACAGGATGCACTTTCCGGACTTGGAGGACTTCGCAAGTTTCCTTGCCATGTTGGCATTGGATATCGACTGAAGCACGTCCACCTTGTTGTCGGGAATGATGTAGATTCCCGCATGGACGTTAAGTCCGTTTATGGAGTACTTGCGGCTTAAATACTGGGAAAGCAGGTCGTTTATGTCATCAACCATCTCCACCAGCCGTTCATCCGGCGTACTTCTCGCAAATTCCTTGATGCAGAGGATATTATCCGAATAAAAGCGGCCCGCACAAAGCACACCTTTAATATTCTTTGAGATATAATCAGCCACGTCGATGAGGATCTTGTCTCCCACCGTGTAGCCGTATGCTTCGTTGATATATTTAAAGTTGCTGATGTCACAGTATATTATGGCAAGTTTCGAAGTGTTTCCCCGCTCACCGATTATGGCGGTTGCGGCATCGATAAAGTTGTCTTCCTTCATAAGGCCCGTGAGCATATCGAATTCGGTGGCTCTCAGGGCTTCCTGCTCGGCCTTTAAGGTACGCCTTGAATAATAAAGGCATACGGTAATGAGGTTGCAGATCGAAAGAAGCTCGTTGCACTTTCTTTCCGTCCAGAAGCTGGTGCCGTAACGGCTTACGAAATCGATGGTCCCGTGGTTCTTTGAAAACAGGTTCATGGGGCACTGGATCATGCTGCTTGCAAGCTCGAACTTTTCGACACCGTTTCCGGGCTTTACTGCACCGGCTTCCTTTAAGTTAAAGGTCGTAAATCCGCCGTTTTCATCGGCACGTTTTACGCTCTCAAGCCATGCTTTGTGCGAAAACTCAACAACTTCCCCCAGTTTCGACGGGAACTCTCCCATGACGCTTTCGTAAAGACACTCCGTCGCAAGCCCCGTGGCATCAAGCTCATACACATATATCGCGTCAATGTGGTACTCACGCTGCATCTTATAAAGCAAAAGGTTGATGGCGCCGTTTACATCCTCCGCCTCATTAAGGAGTTTGAAGGCGAAGTTGGTGATGGTAAGGCCGTCGAAATTGTCGATGGGGTTGTCTTCCTCCTCGGAAGCGGCCTCGTTATACAGTTCGTCGGTGTAGATCGCGTAGTTGTTCTTTCCGCTGTTCTTTACGTAATAAAGGGCCATGTCGCAGGCTCTGAACAAAGAATCAAAATCGGAACCCATGTCGGGATATATCGAAATGCCCACACTGCAGGAAACGTTGACATTTGATTTCTGTCCCAGAGTGATATCGGCAAAAGAAGCCTTTAAAGCTTCAACTCTCGCAATGACATCTGCCATGTCAACGGTGTTCTTTACAAATACCAGAAACTCATCGCCGCCGATACGGCCCACAAAGGAATCGTGCGCGAAGGCGCGGCTTAAGCGGTTCGCAACTTCTTTGATGACCTCATCCCCGAAAAGATGTCCGAGGCTGTCGTTGAAGTGCTTGAAGTTATCCACATCAAAGAGGATCATAACAGAATCGTTATTGGGATGCTGTTTGATGAATGCGTTGATATTTTCAACCGTGGCAACCTTGTTCAAAAGGCCGGTGAAGGTGTCCTGCCGTGCTTTGATTGTAAGCATGGATTCCTTGTTCTTGCGGTTGTCGATGTAGTTGGTGGAACCTACGTAGACAGGGTCGCCTTCCTTCGAAACCAGACGCATACGTACCGAATGCCAGCGATAACGGCGTCCCTCGGCTTCCTTGAAACGTATTTCGAAACGGATATTCTCATCCAGGCGCGAAGCATGGATGATTTCTTTTTCCAAAAGAGACAGGTCATCGGGGTGCACTTTCTCAAGAAGATAGCCGGTAAAGTCGGAAATCTCGTTGGCATTGCCTACGGTACCCTCGACATAATGGCGCACGGAAGCACTGTTCCGATCCACATAATAAACGAAGGTGGTGTCGAAACTGATGCTGTTGATAGTCCACAGAAGGTTATTCTCTTGTTCAATATTGGAATAATGGTTTCTGTCCTTCATTCCGAGAAATCCCCCGAAAGAGTTAATAATTCGTTGCTATCACATTTATAGCATATAAAAACCACAAAAGCAAGAAGTTTTTAGAAAACTTCCTTTGAATCGTGTTAATTTTTTCATTATATTTGATTTTCTTGGTACTTTGGTACTATTTTGTCGCACTATTCTACAAGGTTTTTCGTGTTTTCATACTTTTCCCCCATGATTCGCGATATTATTTGAATGTAATTTTGTTGTTGACAAAGAAAACCATGTACGGTAATATATGTCTTGCGTGTTGAACACGGTAAATAAATGCGCGAGTGGCTCAGCGGTGGAGCACCACCTTGCCAAGGTGGGGGCCGCGGGTTCGATCCCCGTCTCGCGCTCGCAAAAAAGACCTCATCAATCGATGAGGTCTTTTTTTGCGACCACAAGACGTGTGGAGGAGCC
>JAEEGK010031277.1_pt1 | contig 10500 bp, 16 predicted proteins | sample 8958771 | NCBI WGS metagenome assembly JAEEGK01 (sample SAMN16246547, study PRJNA631951) | gut metagenome | biome: gut microbiome; feature: rumen; material: SC-attached | host: Bos | place: Iran: Karaj | collected 2018-10 | reverse complement strand
TTTTTTATTTGTAAATCACATGTATACATATATTGAAATTTATATAAACTATTGCTAATCTATAATTAGGAGAGTGTGCATATGAAAAAATTAAGTAAGAAAACAATTTTATTTGCTATTGCATATATCATTATTGGCTTCTTTCTTGTTAAGAATGTGGGCACTACAGTAGTTGATATATATAAAAAGAAAGCAGAAAAGAAAGAATTAAATACTCAATTAGTAGAATTAAAAGATAAAGAAGAAGAGTTAAAAGGAACTGTTACTAAATTACAAGATCCTGATTATATAGAAAAATATGCTAGAGAAAAGTATTTATATTCTAAAAATGGAGAAATAATAATAAGAATACCTGAATAGGTATTCTTTTTTAGTGGAATTAAATAATATTTAGCTAATAAAATATATGGAATATTTAGTTAGAGTGTCATCCTCCATTCTAGAAAGGAGGTGATAAGATGAGTAAAAGAGTTTTTATTATAAAACTACTTCGCCATATTATTATCATTTTATCACTAATTACCTTATTAGTAATAGTAATAAAAAAGACACTCTAATCTGAGTGCTCGGCCTTAACAAAGGATGACACTTAGATAAACTAAGTATTCCTTCTAAATAAATAATAGCATAACTTTTATATACATACAATGTTTATATAATAATTATTTGTAAATACATGTATAACTATGTTGAACTATTAATTAATATATATCTATAATATAATTAGAAATGCGCTTAATTTGATTTTTTTTAAATTTGTGTTATTATATTCGCGGTGGAAAAAATGGATTTAAATACAGTTAATATATTAGTATTTGCGTATATAGGAGACTCTATATATGAACTAATGATTAGAAATTATTTAATTAATAAAGGTATTAATAAAGTTAATAAGCTTCAAACTATGGCTAAAAACTATGTAACTGCTAAGGCGCAAGCTAAGTTTATAACTAAACTCCTAGATGAGAACTTATTAACAGAAGAAGAAATTACAATCGTAAAAAGAGGTAGAAATGCAAAAGTATATTCTCATCCAAAAAATACAGATATACTTACATATAAACATGCTACTTCATTAGAATGTTTATTTGGATATTTATATTTAAAACAAGATATGAATAGAATAAATGAACTTATAAGAATAATTACGGAGGAATAATATGATAGTATATGGAAAGAATGTTTTTAAAGAAACTATTAATAGTGACAAAAAAATAAATCAAATATATTTATCAAATTCATTTGATGACAAGGATATTTTAGAAGATATAGCAAATAATAATATTAGAGTCATTAAAATGGATAAAAAACAAATGGATAGAAAATTTGAAGGTAATCATCAAGGTATAGTATTAGATATAGAAGATTACAAATACAAATCTATTAAAGATGTACTTGATAAAAACTTTGTAGTAATGTTAGATCATCTAGAAGATCCACATAACTTAGGGGCTATTATAAGAACTGCTGAATCAGCAGGAGTAGATGCTATTATAATTCCTAATAAAAGAAGTGTACAAATAACAGGTACTGTTATGAAGGTTAGTGCAGGAGCACTTTCTAACATAGATGTAGTAGAAGTAAGTAATTTAGCTAATGCAATTGATACTTTAAAAGATAATGGATTCTGGGTATATTCTTCATGTATGGATGGAGAAGATTATTCTAAAGTTAAATATGACTCTAAAACATGTTTAATTATAGGGAATGAAGGTTCTGGTGTAAGTAAACTTGTTAAAGAAAAAAGTGACTTTATAATAGGAATACCTATGAAAGGTAAAGTAAATAGTTTAAATGCATCTGTAGCAGCAGGTATCCTTATATATGAAGTCATTAAACAAAAAGGTGAATAAGATGTATAAAAATGAAAATGATAATGAACTTCTATATTTAATATCAGAAAATAATGAAGATGCTAAAGATATCTTTTATGAAAAATATAAAGATATGGTAGAAATAAAAGCCAAAAAATATGCTTCTTTCTTAGCATCTAAAGGATATGAATTAAATGATTTAATTCAAGAAGGTATGATAGGATTATCTCAAGCAATAGTAGACTTTAAAGAACAAAAGAATGTTCAGTTTAGTACTTTTGCTAATATTTGTATAGATAGACAAATGTATTCTTTTATAAGAAATATTACTAGAGATAAACATAAAGTATTAAATGATTCTATTTCTATAGATACAACAACTGATACTAGTGGTAGACCTTTAATAGATTTATTATTTGATGATAAAAATATTAATCCAGAAGAATCATTTATAGAGATGGAAGAAAAGAATGATCTATTTAATAAAGTAAAAGAAGTATTAACTGAGTCAGAATACAATGTATTTGAACTTAGAATGCAAGGTTTTACTTATAAAGAAATAGCTTCTTTATTAAACTTAACTCCTAAAGCAGTAGATGGTACTATTTCTAGAATAAAGAATAAAGTGCAAGCTATATTAAAAGATAATGAATAAGAGAACATAGTTCTCTTTTTTAGTGGATTAATAATATTTAATATCAAATATATTATCTAGGAGGTGTTTCATGAATACACTAGATAAATATAAACAAAACATATTTGAAGATATAAAGCATATTGATGAGTATGGTAATGAATATTGGTATGCTAGGGAATTACAAATAGTTCTAGGATATAATCAATGGAGAAGTGTAAGTGATTTAATAAAAAGAGCAAAAACAGCATGTAAGGAAAGTAATCATGCTGTTAAAGATCATTTTGCGGTAGAACGCAAAATGATAGAAATAGCTAAAGGAGCAAAAAGAAGTGTTATAGATTATAAGTTGTCTAGATACGCATGTTATTTAATTGTTATGAATGGTAATCCTAAAAAAGAAATTATTGCTTTAGCTCAAACATATTTTGCTATCCAAACTAGAAAACAAGAGTTACTAGAAGATGAACTAAAGAATCTATCTGAGGATGATAAAAGAATCAAAATAAGAAAACAAGTTAGAAATGGTAATTATGGCCTAAATAGGACTGCAATTAACTCTGGAGTAAAGAACCTTGCTGAGTTTCATAATGCAGGTTATAAGGACTTATATAATGGTGAGACAGCAAATGATATAGCTAAGAGAAAAGAATTAAACTATAGACAAGATATATTAGACTTTATGGGTAGTGAAGAACTAGCAGATAATCTCTTTAGAATAATACAAACAGATAGTAAACTTAAAAGAGATAATGTAGATAATGAATATGAAGCTAACTTAACACACTTCGAAGTAGCTAAAGAAGTAAGAGAATCCATTAAAAAGATAAAAGGAACTATGCCAGAAGACTTACCAACTCCTAAATCATCTATTAAAGATATTGATAATAAAAAGATAGAGTAATCTATCTTTTTTATATGTTATAATTATAATAGAGGTGTATATATGAAAAAGGGTAATAAACTTGTAATAGTATTTTTAATAGTAATGGTATTATTATCATTTACTAATTTATTTAATATTAAATATAATGGAGAAGTAATTAAACTAGCTGGTCTATCAGTAATCATTGGAGTAATAGCTTATTTCGTTACTAGAAAGACAAATAATACTAAAAACAAAGGGTTTAATATTAAAACAATATTTAAAGACTTTAAAGATCATCCAAAAGCAATAATATTTGCAATACTACCATTTGTAACATGCGTTTTATCCACTGTAATTGCAAGTAAATTTCTACCAGAAGCAAATGAACATGTAAATGATAGAATTAGTTTTTTAGATACATCAAAAATGATTCAAACAATACTAATACTTGCAGTATCTACATTAGGAGAAGAAATAGCATGGAGGGCATTCTTCCAAAATAAGGCTACTAAATATATTAAATTTATCCCAGCACTTATTATATCTTCAATACTATTTGCGTTTGGTCATTATAGTGTAGGAAGTACTATAGTTGTAATATATGACTTACTATTTGTATTCATTGATTCATCATTATTTGGATTAGTATTTAAAGAAACAGATAATGCATGGTGTAGTTGGATTCCACATTTCTTAGCAGATATCTTAGGAGTCATATTACTATTATTAATTTAAGCAGATTTTTAATCTGTTTTTTATTATGTTATAATAAATGTTAAGAAAAAGGGCGTAATTTCCAGTTAAAAATGGTAGAGAACATACTTCAAGTATTATATGATTGTATTTGAAAGGAGGGATTATTGTGGAAATTGGAAAAAAAATAATGGAACTAAGAAAAAAGAATGGTTTATCACAAGAAGAACTTGCTGAAAAAGTAGGAGTAGCTAGACAAACTATTTCTAAATGGGAACTAGGTGAAACTTCTCCTGATTTAAAACAATCAAAAGAATTATCTAAAATATTTAATGTTAGTTTAGATGAATTAACTAATAATGATATAAAAGAAGTACTAGTAGAAAAAACATCTAATACTGAAAAACTAGCAGGTCTAACATTAAAAATAATAAAAGTAATAGTAGTTCTACTAATTCTATTACCAATTCTATTAATAGTAGCCAATATATTATTTAAAAACATTCGTGAAAAGAACTCTGGTAGACTTATGAATATATCTATTACATGTAATATACATGATGAAACATACGGATACGAATTTTTATACTATGAGACAACAGGACAAATAAAAGAAGCTGGAGGAGATGCTTACTTATCAAATATAATAGATATAGATACAAGTGATGCTTATGAAGCATTAGATAAAATAGATTTCTTTATAAAAAATAATGGTGGTTCTTGTACTAGGACAGAACCAATAGAAAATAATGAATAAGAAAAGGAAGAATTTGTTTCTTCCTTTTTTTGTACATAAATTAAAACATTTTTTAAAAATGTGTTACAATTTCTTTATTTTTTATCGTTACATTAAAAATGTTGCAATTGCAACATAGTTATAAGCATTACTCATGTTAAGATAAAATTATGAGTAGAGGGAGTTTTTTCTAATACTTAAATCTAAAGAAAAGGAGGTACACATAATTATAAACAAAAGTATAAAAAAACGTCTTGTTACTGCGAATAACAAAACGTGTAGATACAACATGTTATATACAAAAGGTGATTCACTACATCTTCATTATAACATGTTTGATCAAATATTTGAAATAATTTTTAAAAAAATTTTTCAAAAATTTTCTCAATTTTTATTGAAAGGAGCTTGTTATAATGAGAAAAACAAAAAATTTAAATAGCAAAATAAATATGGAGTATTATGATTTATTGGCAACTACTACTCCAGATAAGTACATGCCAAAATTAGAATGTAATATAGATATTTATCCAGATTATATTACATCATTTAATAGACCTGGAAAGTTTAACTATACTTCACATACTGCAGTAGCATTTTATGAATGGGATAGTTTATTTAATGGTCAAAAGGGATTATTAAACTCAATTATTTATAATGATGAAAAGAGATTAGATTATTTTAAAAAGAAATATCATGGTGTTAAATACTTTATTTCACCTGATTATAGTTTAATCAATAATTTTGAATATCCATTAGTTAATATGATGAGGGTATTTGAAGCAAGATTAGTATCCTTATGGCTTACTATGGAGTTAAATACCATAGTAATACCAAATATGACATATACAAATGATGATTCATTTGAACTAATGGTTGATGGTTTAAAAGACTGTCATGTAGTATGCTTTAGTGCAGTATCATGTATTACTGATATTGATGCTAGACTTCTATTAGAAAAAGCTGTTAAATATGCTGTTGATAATTTAGAGTTACATGCTATAATTGTTTATACAACAACATATGATGATTCTATTATATTAGATATATTTAAATATGCTGTTAACAATAATGTTAAAATTATTATTCCGGAAAATTCTTTAAGAATTTCAAACAGAGGTAAGAAAAATGGGAAGAATTAATGGAATAAAGGATACAGGTAAATATATTAATAATTATTCTTCATCTGTATCTAGAATAGAAAACAGAACAAATAAATCTAATAGAGGAAATATCAATAGTAATATAGGAAAAATGAAAAATGCTTATCCTATTTCAGGTAGTGGCTATTTTGGTGAGAAGGGTAGTTCTTCTAAAGTAAGAGTGATCAAGTCAAAAGATCCAATAAAAACGGCCAATGACTTTTTTAGTAAGATATCAAAAGGTGGAACAAAATTAAAGAATGACAAAAATTTTAAGATTTCTTCTTTATCGGATGGTAGCATAATTACTATGAGAATTAGTACCAAGACTAGTAGAAAAGGAAAATCACCTGCTGTAGATATCAATGTAAAAAAAAGCAATATAAAAACTACTGTTAAGAATCAAAAAATTCATATAGAGGAGGAATAATAATATGATAAAACAAGATTTTTTATTAAAAGAATTAGATGTATTAAAAGAGTTAAAAGGTAAAACATTAAATAAAATAGTATATACTGATCCTATATTTGCTAGTATTGTATTAGAATTTGAGGATTATAGTATAGTTATTAACAACAATACTCACGAAAGTAATTTTGCAGATTTAGAAAATGAATCTATTTCATATTTTACTGTTGATAAAGTAAGCAATACTAGTAATTTCAACTTTTTAGTTGGTAATGATAAAGTAAAAGAATTTAGCATAAATGAAAGAATTGAATCGATTGAAATAATTAACGATACTATAAATGATGGCATTTACGAAATATCCTTTGATGAAGCTATTATTTTAAAGACAAATCAACACGATTATACTATTTCAAGAGACTGGTTCTTCATGGAAACTATGAACATTAATGTTGACGGCGATATTAATGATATATTAGAAATTGACAAGGTTATTGAAGACTATAAAGGTGATGATAATAACTTAGTTGTAAATGTTTCCAGAAGAGTAAATAAATTATTTTAATATTATTTAACAAATATACATGAAAACCGTTGACTTATAACGGTTTTTATGTTATATTTTATTTAGAAACACAAAGAAGTGTTTTTTATTTTGAAATAAAGTAAGGTGAAAAAATGTCAAAAGTAAAAGATTTATTTTTAGATTTAAAAACTGAAGCTAAAAGAATTAGATGGAGTAAAGGAAAAGAATTAGTTAACAATGTTATTGTTACACTAGTTACTGTTATATTCTTTGCACTATTCTTTATGGGAATTCAATTACTAGTTAGTTTATGTAAGGAAATTGATTTTAGTTCTATAATTAAAACAATTCAAGGATGGTTCTAATGGAAAACGAAATCAATTGGTATGTAGTTAATACATATTCAGGACATGAAGCTAAAGTTAAAGAAAAATTAGATATGCGTATTCAATCTATGAATATGCAAGACTATATCTTTAGAGTTATAGTTCCTGAAGTTACAGAAACAGAAATTAAAGATGGTAAAAAGAAAGAAAAAGTAAAGAAATTATTCCCAGGATATGTTTTAGTTGAAATGATAATGACAGATGAAGCTTGGTATGTTGTTAGAAATACTCCAGGTGTTACTGGATTCCTTGGTTCATCTGGTAAAGGTGCTAAACCTTTCCCATTAAAGAAATCAGATGTTGAAAATGTATTTAAGATAATGGGTATTACAGATAAGAAAGTTACTGTAGACTTAAATGTAGGAGATAAAGTTAAGATTACTGATGGTCCATTTAAGTTAATGCTTGGTAAAGTTTTAGAATTAGATGAAGAAAACAGTAAAGCAACAGTATCTATAGATTTATTTGGTCAAGAAACTACTGTAGAAGTTAGTCTAACAGATGTAGAACTTGATAAATAGTTATTGCATTTTATATAATAAGATGCTACAATATGTTTTGCTATATAAATTTATTATATAGATTTTAAGTGGGAGGCATAATAGTCACTTGTACCACTCACGAAAATATTATAGGAGGTGTTTTTCGTGGCAAAGGAAATGATAAATAAAATCAAACTTCAAATTCCTGCTGGTAAAGCTACAGCTGCTCCACCAGTTGGAACTGCATTAGGACCTGCTGGAATAGCATTACCTGATTTTATTAACAGATTTAATGATGCAACTAAAGATAAAATGGGTGATATATTACCAGTAGAAGTATATGTTTATGATGACAGATCATTTGATTTTAAAGTTAAGACTCCACCAGCTGCTTTCTTAATTAAAAAAGCTGCAGGAGTTAGTAAAGCTTCAGCTACAGGATCTAAATCAATAGCTGGATCTATAACTAGAGATCAATTACGTCAAATAGCAGAAACTAAGATGCCTGATTTAAATGCAAATGATATTGAAGGCGCTATGAGAATTATTGAAGGTACCGCTAAAAATATGGGTATCGAAATAAAGGATTAACATATAGCAGTGCTATGTGGGAGGAAAATCCGTTAAAACCACAAGGAGGAAAAAATGAAGAAAGGTAAAAAATATATAGAAGCTGCTAATTTAGTAGATAGAAGTAAATTATATACTAAAGAAGAAGCTGTAGAATTAGTTAAGAAAACTAGTACTTCTAAATTTGATGCTTCAGTTGAAATAGCATTTAATTTAAACTTAGATACTAAGAAAACTGATCAACAATTAAGAGGAGCTATAGTTTTACCTAATGGAACTGGTAAAGCTAAGACAGTATTAGTTTTAACTAAGAATTCTGCTTTAAAAGATGCTGCTAAAGAAGCAGGAGCAGAATTTATAGGTGATGATGATCTTGTTGCTAAGATCGAAAAAGAAAACTGGTTAGATTATGATGTAATTATTGCATCTCCAGAAATGATGCCTGCTTTAGGTAAATTAGGTAAGGTTTTAGGACCAAGAGGATTAATGCCTAATCCAAAGACTGGTACAGTTACAACAGATATTAAAAAGGCTGTTGAAGACGTTAAAAAAGGTAGAATTGAATATAGAACAGATAGTTATGGTAATATACATGCTGTTATTGGTAAAGTATCATTTGATAATGATAAATTACTAGAAAACTTAATAGCTATAGTTACTGTAATTGTTAAATCTAAACCACAAACAGTAAAGGGAGCATTCGTTAAGAATATCTCTATATCATCAACTATGGGACCTGGTATCAAAATTGATTTAGGTTCATTTGACAAACTAAACTAGTTTGTATATAATAATATTGTTTAAAAAAGTTTGAGTGCCGAAGACAGTAAGTGTTTTTATAAACTTAATATCTTACCGAGGATAAATTCTTTATATGTAAATATAATAGTCTTTGTCCTTTGTACAAAGACTTTTTTAATATAAATTGCAAGGAGGAGTAAAATGGCAAATTCAAAAATACTTGAAGCTAAACAAGAAGTTATTAATGAAATAACAGAAATTGTTAAAAATAATGCTTCATTTATCTTATTTGATTACCGTGGTTTAACTGCTGAAGAAACTACTATGCTAAGAAAGAAATTACGTGAAAGTAATGCATCTTACAAAGTATGGAAGAACACTTTAACAAAAAGAGCTATGGATAGTCTAAATATTGATCTTGATACATGCCTAGAAGGGCCTAGTGCAATGGCATATTCAAATGATTCAGTTGCTCCAATAAAAGTTCTAAGTGATTTCAAAAAAGAACATCCAGCATTAGAAATTAAAGGAGGACTAGTTGATGGAAAAGTAACATCACTTGATGAAATAAAAGCATTAGCTACTTTACCATCAAGAGAAGGATTACTTACTATGCTTGCATCTGGACTTATTGGTACAGTAAAAGATTTATCAATCGCTTTAAATTTACTTAGCGAAAAGAAAGAAAACGAATAGGAAATAGGAGGAAAAAAGAATGGCTAAATTAAACGCAAAAGATTTTATTGCTTCATTAAACGAAATGAGTTTATTAGAAATTAAAGAATTAGTAGACGCTATGAAAGAAGAATATGGAATTGATCCTACTGCTGTTGCAGTAGCTGCTGGTCCAGTTGCTGGAGCTGAAGCTGCTGATGATAATGCAACTGTTACAGTTACATTAAAAGAAGCTGGAGCTACTAAAGTTCAAGTTATTAAAGTAATTAGAGATATTACTGGACTTGGATTAATGGAATCTAAAGCTATTGCTGATAATGGCGGAGCTATTAAAGAAAATATTTCTAAAGACGAAGCAAACGATATTAAAGCTAAATTAGAAGAAGCTGGAGCTACTGTAGAAATAGCTTAATTATTCTAATTAAAAGAAAAAAGATCTAGTAATAGATCTCTTTTTTTATGCAAAAATATATTTTTAGTATAACAAAAACCAGTTTTTGGGAGAAAATACTGTGGAGAAATGGGATTTTGGTAAGAAAAAATACAGAAAACTGGTTTTTGAGAGAAATACTGTGTAAAAATCCGATTTTTACATATGAAAAAGACCTTTTTAGGTCTTTTTAAACGATTTTTTTTAGTTGTTCTCTTAATTCATCATCGCATGCATAGATGTATAAACCATTAACTCCTCGAGTTAATAATACTCCTAGTTCATTTCTTAAAAAGTCTTCCGAAAAACTCTTTTTTGTTTTACCATCTAATAATGTTCTTTTTTGTGTAGCTAATCCATTATAACTCTTACTCTCATTATGAACTATTTTTCCATT
>JAEEGK010031274.1_pt1 | contig 10501 bp, 9 predicted proteins | sample 8958771 | NCBI WGS metagenome assembly JAEEGK01 (sample SAMN16246547, study PRJNA631951) | gut metagenome | biome: gut microbiome; feature: rumen; material: SC-attached | host: Bos | place: Iran: Karaj | collected 2018-10 | reverse complement strand
CTTTGGCAAACATCAAGTCCGCTATGAAGCGTGCGAAGACTTCCGTTGGTGAAAACCTCAGAAATCGCATGGACAAGTCCGAACTCAAGACTGCCGTCCGTCGTTTTGATGAAGCGCTGAAGTCCGGCGATAAGGAAGCTATGGAAACGGCATACCTTGCGGCTGTCAAGACCGTTGACCAGTCTGCCGCGAAGGGCGTTATCCACAAGAACGCAGCAGATCGCAAAAAGGCACAGTTGGCAAAGAAGCGCGCAGCCGCTAACAACTGAACCCCGGTATTCGCATGATATGAGCGTCCGATCAGGGACGCTTTTCTTTTTTCTCTTGCAATCCGCATCCCGTGCGTTTAGAATAGGTGCGAAGGAGTTTTGTATGGCAACCGACGGATTGACCCTGTATGCATGCGTACACGAGCTGCAGACGCTGGTCGGCGGCAAGATCGACAAGGTACAGCAGCCGGACAAGGATATCGTGATCCTGCACATCCACGCGCCGAATACGGGGCGTGTGAAACTGATGCTCTGCATCCATGCCGAAAACGGGCGCATTCAGACCGTATCCAAGACCTTCGAGAATCCGGAAAATGCGCCTTCGTTCTGCATGCTGCTTCGGAAATATCTGATCGGCTGCCGCATCGCTTCGATCGAACAGAAGGGACTGAACCGCATCGAGGTCTTTTCGCTGACCGGCAGGAACGAGTTCTTCGATTCCGTCGAGCTTCGGCTTGTCGTTGAGCTGATGGGACGGCACGGCAACATCTATCTTCTGAATGCGGACGGAACGATCATCGACTGCATGCGCCATTTCGGCATCGCGGAAAACGCAGCGCGCATCTGTTTGCCGAACATTGCGTACGCGGAGCCGCCCGAGACCGAAAAGCTCGATCCGCTGCTTGCGGACACGGAGCAGATCGAAGCCGTGTGCGAAGGACGCATGCCCGGAAAGCGGCTCATCGACGCGTTCGCCGGCGTCTCCCGTCTGTGCGCGGAACAGATCGTAAAGGACGGCACGCCGGAAGACCGGATCGCCGCGGAGATCCGTTCCGTTTTTCTCGCGTTGAAGGAGCACCGGTTTGAACCGTCCGTGATCCCCGGCGTCGGCGTTCTGCCGTTTCGTCCGAAGAATATCGACTCGATCCCCTGCTCCTCCGTCAACGAAGCGCAGGATCTGTTCTATCGCGAACGGGACAGGCAGGCGATCCTGACAAAAGAACGGACCTCTCTGCGCGCCGTGCTCGATCACGCAAAGAAGAGGACCGAAAAGAAGCTGTCCGATTGCATGAAAACGATCGGGGACGAGTCGCATATCGAACGAGACCGGCTTTTCGGAGAACTGCTGCTCGGCGCGCACGGCGTTGCTTCGGGACGCAGCTCCGTCACCGTTCTGAACTATTATGCCGATCCGCCGGCGTCCGTTGAGATCCCGTTGGATCCGAAATACTCCCTTGCCGAAAACGCGCAGCGTTATTTCAAGCGCTACCGCAAGAATAAGGCGGCGCGCGCATACGCGCTCGAGCAGGTCGACGCGCTGAGCGAAGAGCTCGATTACCTCAAGGGTCAGCTTCTGAACGTCGCCGCATGCGGTACGCACGAAGAGCTTGCCGAGATCCGCGAAGAGCTGGTCCGCGAGCGGTATATCCGTGCGTCTTCCGAAAAGCGCAGACAGGCGTCCGCGCCGTCAAGCAAGCCGATGCGCTACCGTACGCCGGACGGAGTTGATCTCTTTGTCGGTAAGAACAACCTGCAGAACGAGCGTCTTCTGCGCAGCGCCGATCCGAATGCGATCTGGCTCCATGCAAAGGGCGTTCCCGCGTCGCATGTGATCCTTTGCAGCGCAGAGCCTTCGCGCGAAACGCTGCATCTTGCCGCCGCGATCGCCGCGTATCACAGCAGCGCGTCCGCTTCGGAAAACGTACCGGTCGATTATACGCAGGTCCGTCATGTCAAAAAGCCCTCCGGCGCACGTCCGGGGTTTGTCAACTATTTTCATCAGCACACGCTGTACGTCACGCCCTCCCTCGATGAGATCGCGCCGTACCGCGTCCGGGAGGATCTATGAAACTTTTACTGGCTACCAACAACGCGCACAAAGCGCAGGAGATCCGCGCGATCCTAAAGGACAGCTTTTCCGAGATCGTTACGATGCGTGAAGCGGGGATCGAGCTTGAAGTCGAGGAGAACGGCGCGACATTCCGCGAGAACGCATTGAAGAAGGCCGTCGAAACGCTTGCGTTCGCAGGCGACCGCTTCGACGCGGTGCTTGCCGACGACAGCGGGCTTTGCGTCGACGCGCTCGACGGCGCGCCCGGGGTATACTCCGCGCGGTTTTCCGGCGAAGCGCATGACGACGCCGCAAACAACGCAAAGCTGATCCGGCTTCTGGAAAACGTTCCGGACGAACAGCGCACCGCAAGGTTCTGCTGCTGCATCGCGCTTGCGCGGCGAGGGCTCGACCCGATCGTTGTGCAGGGCGAAGTCGAAGGGACCATCCTGCACGAGGCGCGCGGCGAAAACGGCTTCGGCTACGATCCCTACTTCTTCTATGCGCCGTTTCAGAAGAGCTTTGCCGAGCTTTCGAGCGAGGAAAAGAACGCGGTGAGCCACAGAAAACGCTCGCTGATGCTGCTTCGTGAGGCGCTCGATGTCTAAGATCGCGGTCATCTCCGATTCCCACGGCAGCATCGAAAACATCGCGCTCTTTGCGGATCGCCTGAAAGGCGTCGACGCGCTCTGGCATCTCGGCGATCATGCCGAGGACGCTGTTCCACTGTCCGCGCGGCTGAACTGCGGGTGCGTTGCGGTACGCGGCAACTGCGATCCGTTTTCCGACGCGCCGCTGACCTATACGGTCGAATGGCATCACAGGCGCATTCTGCTTCTGCACGGACATACGGTCTTCGGCAAGCTCCCTCTGCTGTATGCTGCAAAGGAACAGAACGCCGACGCCGTATTCTTCGGGCACTCTCATGTTCCGTCCGTCGAAACCGTCGACGGCATTCTGATGCTCAATCCCGGCTCTCTCTCCCGTCCCCGCACCGGAAAAGGTCCGAGCGTTGCGCTGTTGACGCTGACGGATACGGATATGTCCGCCGAGATCCTTTTTTCCGATCTGCATTAATTCTGTTTTATTCACAATTTTTCAACAGTTTTATGCATTGACAAGAATAGCCGATGCCTATAAACTGTTACTGTCATCGAATTGATCCGAAAGGTTTTAATACACATGAAGAGATTTCTCTCGTTTTTCCTGGCTGCGCTTCTGATCCTTGCAGTCTGTCCCCTTGCCGCTCTTCAAGCGGGTTCCGCCGACACGTTCAATGTGAGTTCGCTCTATGAGCCGTATTACATTCTTGCCAACGCGGAAACGCCGACGGTCTCCTACCGCGGCATTGAAAAGGAAGCGGACAAGCAGGTGTATCCGGCCAGCACGACAAAGATCCTGACCTGCATCGTCGCGCTTGAAAACGGCAATCTCGACGATATGGTCACCGTCTCCGAAAACGCGGTCAAGTTCGGCCGCGGCAATTCGCTGATGGGTCTGCAGGCGGGCGATCAGTTCTCCCTCCGGGATCTTCTCTACGGCATGATGCTGCCGTCCGGCAACGACGCCGCGATCGCCATCGCCGAGCATATTGCGGGAAGCCCCGAAGCATACGCCGAGAAGATGAACGAAAAGGCGAAAGAGATCGGCATGGAGCATTCTCATTTCGTAACGGTGCACGGCAAGCAGAACGACAACCATTACACGACTGTCCGCGACATGGCGCTTCTGACCGCATATGCGCTGAACAAAAGCTCCAAGAGCAAGGAATTCCGTGAAATCGTCAAGACCGGAACATATATGACGCAGACCGGACCGCGCACGATCACGCTGACCAATTCAAACCGCATGATCACCGACGCGCCCGCAACGGAAACGCTTCCGAATCCGATCTCCTGCCTGTATGCGGATGCGATCGGCGTCAAGACCGGCGATACCACAAAAGCGGGCAAGTGTCTGATCGCGGCTGCGGAACGCGACGGCGTAACGCTAATCGCGGTGCTGTTCGGCGGTACGATCGGCGATCCGGAATACAACGACGGCTGGAACGACGCGCAGAAGGACAGATACAACATCAAGCGGTTCAACGACGCCGCAGCGCTGTTTGAATACGCGTTTGCCGACATGGTGCACTCCGTCCGGTTCGGCGATCTTGTAGAGAACGGTTTGCAGAATACATTTGAGGTCTCCATCCCGAACGCTTCCAAGGAGGATTCGCAGGGCGGCGTTTTGAAGGCGTATACGGATATCTCCATGGATGCGATGATCTCGGTCATGCAGCCGGATCCGGATGCGAAGGTATCCGACCTGAAGATCGAAGCAAAACCGCTGTTCACCAATACATACGCGCCGATCGGAGAAGGCTCCGTCATCGGCAGCGTGACCTATGTATACAACGACAAAACGCTTGCAAGCGGCAATCTGATCGCAGAACGCAGCGTGAAGGAAGGCACCGCGCAGACCGATATCACATCCGTCCAGAGCGATCCAGCCGGGAACAATCCCGCGCCGATCACGGGCGAGCTGATCGGTGACGCCAATACGCCGACCTTGAATCCGGATGACGTGATCCCGGTCAACGGGTCCGACGGCGGATGCGGCATTCCGCAGGAAATGCGCTGGCTGCCGATCGCGATCTCCGTCGTATTCGTGCTTCTTGTGATCTGCGTCGTGCTGTTCCTCCTCTACCTCCGTGCCGAAGCAAAGCGCAGAAAACGCGCCGCCGCGCGCAGAAGAGCGCGACAGCGCGCACGGGAAAGCGGACAATATACCGACCGCGGATAAGGAGCCGTCCATATGAAACGAATCGTCCTCTGCCTGCTTTTGAGCATTCTGCTTCTCCCGTTCAGCGGGACAGCCGAAGAAACCGAATCGACAGGATTCGACCTCAAAGCGCTCGCGGAGGACACTGTATTTTTGGTCAGTCTGTCCGACCCGGAACATGCGGTCCTCGGTCTTGAACGCAACGCGAATGAAAAGCGGTATCCCGCCAGTACGACGAAGATCATGACCTGCATCGTCGCGCTTGAAAACTGCGCGCCGGACGAGCCTGTTACGATCAGCAAACGCGCCTGCAGGCTTTCCGAGCGCAATTCTAAGATGGGTTTGAAGCCGGACGAGATCTTTCCGCTGATCGACCTTTTATACGGCTTGATGCTTCCCTCGGGCAACGACGCCGCGATCGCGATCGCCGAACACGTCGGCGGCAGCGTTGAGGGCTTTGCAAAGATGATGAACGCAAAAGCGAAGTCCCTGCACATGACCGGCACGCATTTTGTAAACCCGCACGGGCTGCACGATTCCGAGCATTATTCGACCGCGCACGATCTTGCGGTCCTGACGGCTTACGCGCTTGAAAACGACACGTTCCGCGAGATCGTCGGAACGGTCGAATACACCGCGAAATCCGCTGACGGACGATCCGTTGTTGTGCGGACTTCCAACCGGCTTCAGCGCGACGCAACGGCGAACACTTATAAGCCGTATTCCTGTCTTTACGAATACGCGATCGGCGTCAAAACGGGTGATACGCATCTTGCGGGCAAGTGTCTCGTCGCCGCCGCGCAGAAGGGCGATACCGTATATATCCTTGTGCTGCTGCACGGAAAGAACGCGCCGGACGACGCCGTCGGGCGTAAGAAGGACGCGTACGCTGCACAGCGCTTTTACGACGCGATCGATCTGTTCGAGTACGCGTTCGGGCATGATACCGTCACGCTCGACACAAAAGAACTGATCTCACGCTGTCTGCCCGAAACGTATGCCGTCACGCCGGACCGTTCGCAGTCCATCGCCACGGAGATCCTGTACCGGATCGACTGGGACGATTCCGACACGCTCACGCTGCCGCGCTGGCAGGCGGACGCGTTCGCCCGCGACCCGTTCCCCGAAGAATACGTCACATACCGGATCGATTCCTACGCCGCACCCATCGGTACCGTTGCCGGCGCCGTTTCGATCGCGTTCAACGGTCAGACCGTGTTCAAAGGCGATCTGATCGCAGACGATTATACCTACCCGCCTACGCCGGAACCCACCGACGAACCGATCTACATCATCACGGATGAAACGCCGGAACTGACGCCGTATCCCGCGTCTCAGAACCCGGAGCCGACGCCGCAATGGATCCCGATCGGCAGTCCTGAGCCGACGGATAAACCGTTTTTCTCCTGGTTTTTCGGCTTGTTCCGCTGCAGTCCGGACGCTTAATCGTAAAACGGCAGTCCGAGCGCAAAGAACGTCCGTTTCCCCGCGATGCCGTCCGCTTTCAATCCGCACGACTTCTGGAACCGCTTCACGGCGCGTTCCGTTTTTTTGCCGAAGATCCCGTCGATCTGACCCGGCGCAAAGCCCTGTGACGCAAGCGCCTGCTGCAGCTCTCTCACGTCCTCGCCGCGCATGTACGGTGTCGTCAGCTTCAATTCTCTCGATGCGTAAAACGGCGGTCTGCCGTACCGGTCCCATCCGCTCACCGGGCTTTCCACCACGCCGACGTCGCGTCCCTTCGCCTCGATCACCCTGTCTCCGTCGATCGCGTATCCGACGTGCACCGCACGTCCCCCGCTCATCCGGAACACCATGTCCCCCTCGCGCAGCTCACTGCGCTTGACGGTCTTGCAGAGCTTTCTCAATCCGTCGGCGTTCAGATCATGGTCGATCATGTCATGCTTCAGGAAAAAGTATACGCCAAGTCCGGAGCAGTCGAATGCCCGCAGCACATCGCCGTAGCCCTCACGGACCTCCTTCTTCCAATGCGCGATCGCGCGGTCCGCGTTCCGCTTGGTTTTCTCCCGGCTGCGGATCCATCTTTCGGTGATCGTCGGCTTCTTCTGCCCCTGCGCGCCCCAGACATAGATGCTGTGATTGCGCACCTGTTCCTTCAAATACTCCGTAAAATCCGATGCTCTCATACAAAAAACCTCCTCTTCATACTATGAGAAGAGGAGGTCGCTCTGTGCAGGCGGATTACCATTTATTGAACACCTTTTCGGCAAATCCGATCATGTCCGCAATGCGGATCGCGCTGCCGTCGTCCAGTATTGCCTTGCCGCTGAATCGTCCGAATACCTGATGCTGATCCGAGCAGATCACAAGCACATCGGTCTTTGACGCGCGGTCGAGGATCGGCGTAAAGACCAGGTCGAACCGTCCCGCGTCGTCGGTGAAATGCCACGGCGCAAGCAGATCGTCGCTGCCGTCCGGCTTTTTCGGGATGCCGAAATCCACGCGTCCGAGCTTATGCGCATGTCCGTCAAAGAACAACATATTCTCACTTGCCGCAGTCGTGTCTCCGAAGCCGTATCCGAGATTGAATCCGAACACATGCCCGTCGACCGTGCCCTGCGCAGCGCTCCAGTACCAGGTGTTTTTGTACGTCCAGACGCCTCTGCCCCAGTCTAAAAGTCCGAACGTCATTTCGGGATCGAGCTCGGTCCGTTCGCCGCCGATCGAGAAAAAGCCCCTTGCGCGCATGCCGATGATCTTTTGGTTGTAATAGAAGTGTCCGCGCTTTGCAAACGGCGTTGCGATCACCATGGAATCACACGGTTCTTCGGTCAGAAGAATGTCGCACGCAAACGGCTTACCGTTGCGGAACCGCTCGATCGTGAAACGCAGTCTTCTGCCCTCCTCCGTGTGTTCAAAGGAACCGGATGCGTTTTTCAGCGTCTTTTTGACGTCGCCCTTTGTCGAGCTCGCCGGAAAGCCGGTCTTGCCCAGCGACAGCCAGAACATCGGCGAAACGGTCGTTTCCGTGCGCGCTTCAAAGTCCAATACGGAAGCGGACAGCAGCCCCATATAGCTGTTGTCGTCGATCGTCAGCGCGACGCCGAAGCGATCGTTTGTGATGAGATAGTAGTCCCACTCTTTGATCCGAAGCCTGCCCGCCTTGATTGCGCCGCGGTCGTACGTTTTCAGAAGCGCCGTCGCATACCCGGGCTCGCAGAGGTTCCCGTTTTTGTCAAGAAGCGGTCCCGGACCGAATTGATGCTGTTCCATCGTGTTCCTCCCTGTCGTAATGCTCACCAGTCGCTGCTCCAGTCCGTGCCGCCCGAATCCCAGGAGCTGTAATCGGACGAAGAAGAATCCGAGGACGAGGAACTGCTGATGGAATCCCATGTGTCCGAATCCTTGAAATCCGTGACGCCCCAATCGGAATCGTAGTCCTTGCCTACATAGTAATCATCATAGTCTCCCGTATATGTGTGCGATTCATTGTCAAGCGGACGATACCCCGACTGCCAGTCGGAATCGTTGTCCGTGGAATAGTACCAGTTATCGCCGTACCGATACCAGACATATCCCGGGATGTAGTCAAACTGATAATAACCGTCGTTTTTATGCTTTGTCGAGGAACAAATCCGTGACAGGCCAATGGACAAAAGCACGATCGCAACCATGATCAACAGTCCGAGCCATCTCTGGATATTCGGACTTGATTTAGTCTGTGCCGCACCGCTCCGCGTGATCGGAGGCTGCTTCCCGTCCGGATAAATCCCTCGGTTGTGACATTCGACAAGCAGCTTCTGATACAGCTCATTGACGGCATACGCTTCGTCCGGACCGTCGTAACGGATCGCTCGCGTGCCGTCGGCCTTGTTCTTATAGACGACGAAACGATCCCCGTCCCGATAGATGCCGAACGCGCGCGGCTCCTTGAAATCTTCTCCGACAAAGAAACGCATCCGAAGAAGCGGCATGCCGCGCTCTGCGCAGTATTCCTTCAGTTCGTCGATCGTTTTGGGCTGAAAGATCGTCCGTTCCGTATCGACGACATAGTTTTCATTTGCTGCGCCGCAATGCGGGCAGTTCTTTTCGTCGCTTCTGACCGTTCCGTCACAGAACGGGCATTTGCCTGTTGACGCCATAGTCTCCTATCCCCTCGTACATGAAAAGAAGGAGGGCGTTTCCGCCCCCCTTGATCGCTTCTTACAGGCTCTGTGCGATGGCGACCGCTACTGCGACCGTCGCGCCGACCATCGGGTTGTTGCCCATGCCGATGAGGCCCATCATCTCGACGTGCGCCGGGACGGAGCTGGAGCCCGCGAACTGCGCGTCGGAGTGCATGCGGCCCATCGTGTCGGTCATGCCGTACGAGGAGGGGCCGGCGGCCATGTTGTCCGGGTGGAGCGTGCGGCCCGTGCCGCCGCCGGACGCGACCGAGAAGTACTTCCTGCCGTTCTCCCAGCACCACTTCTTGTAGGTGCCGGCGACCGGATGCTGGAAGCGCGTCGGGTTCGTCGAGTTGCCGGTGATGGAGACGCCGACGTTCTCAAGGCGCATGATGGCGACGCCTTCGGGGACGTTGTCCGCGCCGTAGCACTTGACGTCGGCGCGCGGGCCCTTGGAGAAGGCCTTCTTGGAGACGACCTTGACCTCTTCCGTCGCGTAGTCGAACTGGGTCTTCACGTAGGTGAAGCCGTTGATGCGCGAGATGATGTAGGCGGCGTCCTTGCCGAGGCCGTTGAGGATGACGCGGAGGTTCTTGCCGCGGACCTTGTTGGCGTTGAGGGCGATCTTGATCGCGCCCTCGGCGGCGGCGAAGGACTCGTGGCCGGCGAGGAAGGCGAAGCACTCGGTGGCGTCGTCGAGCAGCATGGCGCCGAGGTTGCCGTGGCCGAGGCCGACCTTGCGGTTTTCGGCGACGGAGCCGGGGACGCAGAAGGCCTGGAGGCCGATGCCGATCGCGGCGGCGGCGTCCTTCGCCTTCTTGCAGCCCTTCTTGATGGCGATGGCGGCGCCAACGGTGTAGGCCCACTTGGCGTTCTCGAAGCAGATCGGCTGCGTCTCCTGGACGATCGTGTAGGCGTCGACGCCGGCCTTGTCGCAAATCTCCTTGCACTCCTGGATCGACTTGATGCCGTATTCCTTCAGGACGCCGAGGATCTTGGCCTCGCGGCGCTCGTAGCCCTCGAAAAGCATCTCGGCGGGCTTGGCGGCTGACTTCGCGGCCTTCTTGGCGGCGGGTTTGGCAGTTTTCTTGGCAGTGGCCATTTTCAAATTCCTTTCGTGTTGTTCACTAACCACTAGCGACTGACGACTGACGACTACCGACTAGCAACTAGCCACTCGTCACTCGTCACTCGTCACTGAAACAGGAGCTCCCATGAAGCACATCGCAAAACTCATGACCCTCGCGGCCCTCGCCGCGCTCGCGGCCGCCGCGCAGGCCGCCGACCCCGTGCCGTACCTCGACCCGGTGGCGCACACGACCAACCTCTGCACGGCCTACACCCTCTACACCGGCCAGACGACGCTCAATACCGGCTGGTGGGTCGTCTCCGGCAACCCATTGTGCGGCAACCGCATTGAGGTTTCCGGGAGCGTCAACCTCATTCTCATGGACGGCGCGGAACTGGCGGCCACCAAGGGCATCACCGTGGCCGTGGAGGGCGCCGTCACCAACAGCCTCACCATCTGGGCGCAGTCCGACGCCACGGTCGCAGGCAACAACGCCGGCAAG